>ERZ1740065.775-NODE-775-length-17957-cov-10.706457_pt1 | contig 17957 bp, 11 predicted proteins | sample MGYA00581738_ERZ1740065 | MGnify/ENA primary metagenome ERZ1740065 (study PRJEB43018, sample SAMN04849749) | marine metagenome | isolation source: floating plastic debris | place: Pacific Ocean | collected 2008-09-01 | study: EMG produced TPA metagenomics...
CATGCTCTTCATCCTGCTATAGCAATACCAATAGCAGTAGAACAATCCTCCTTGTTACTCCTTGTTGCCATGCGTTCATCGGTTGCATTCTACTCATAGTGTCACCTCTGAAAGCATTCTGACCACGTGATATGGACTGCACAATAGGGTTTTTTTCTCATTTTCCCCTAGATATTCATGCATCAGTCAGTGGGAGTGACCGCCATGACTGTTATATAACTATTATCATCAATTAATACTATTGTTCATCATTGTTGTTATTATTATTGTCACATGCAGTCGAGTGATGTGTCATTGATTGTTACATCTTGCTGTCCCAGATCTTCACCTCTTTTTGTCCCTTGATGAATTTGAAGAAATCGCTCAAATTTTTCGTGCCATGAAATCTGGTTCTGCAGCGGTTATGTAGAGATCTCAATAGTTTTGATATTCTCGGACCCTGATTTGTTCTACGTGTAATTATCGGTATCACCCTGGCTCCACTATTCCTATTCAGTGGGATGTTGAAGAATGCGGTCTCTGGGGCAGCTCGCAAAGTTTCTGGATGTAGTGAAGGAGCAAAGTTTTGGTGCCAGAGGATTGACAAATTTCGGCTGTCTGGTATTCCTACTTCAATGATCTCAAGTTACTTACAGCCCTCTCCTGCCTGGATAAGTGTGGGCGGGAAACCTATCCCACAGCTACCCAGGCAGCGTAACACAGGCCAACCTGTATTAAGTGCAGACTAAATGCGGCATGACACAGGCGGGCATGACACGGGCGGACATGACACTGGCGCACGTGCCGACACAGAAGTAAAATATGCCGATTTATTGATAGGCAAATAGTTGTACAAGAAAAAGAAGCAGCATCATCCGCTGACCACCCAGTATGTGATCAATCCAAGAATTGTATTCCATGTTGTTATTGTGATTTGTACTCAAGAGGCAGAGGGTGAGAGAGAGAGAGAGAGAGAGAGAGAGAAAGAGAAAGAGAGGATGAGGCAGTGAGATAGAGGGTTAGAAGATGAGAAAGGGGGGTGACGAAGGGTGACGAAGGTGAATGAGGGAGGGGAAAAGGAGAGCTACACAATCACATAGTCAGTAAGCCAATTACGTATGGCTGTTATGTTTGTAAAAATTCCAATATGATCCCGGATATTGCATCCCATCCCCCCAGAGAAAATTCCTGCTAGTGAGTAAGAGCCATCTGGTCCGCGTACCACTAGAGGTCCTCCAGGGTCACTCCAGCAAGAACTATTACTGCTGGAGGCGGCACATAGCATCCGATCTGTGACAGCCTTTCCGTATCTGCTGACACATTTGCTGCGAGGCATGATGGTCACCTGATAAAATAAAATTGTCATTGTTGGTTTCCTGATGTACAGCTATGTCACAATCAATTAAACTGGAGGGGGAGGAGGAGGAGGTTGAAGATCTGCTGAGGGGAAGGAGGGAGAAGATCCGATGAGGGGAGGGAGGGTGAAGATCTGAGGTGGTGCAGGAGATGGTGGGAGGATCCTTAGCGATTGACTAGTGAACTTTTAATGCAGCACATGTTAGGCTAGTAATGACAAGGCTCAGATCCCGTACCTGGGTCTCTCTGATTCTGCCCACAGTTAGCCTGTCATTGTACTCCACACCTGATCTCGTGATGGCGGCGTTAGCGTCTGTGAGGTTCAAGGAGTCGGGTATGCACAGAGCACTGACTTTCTCGCTAAACACCAGAGGCTCCTTCAGACACAGCAGAGCAATGTCATAATCTGGAATAGTATATGACAGTGAACACAATTCCCATGGTACGAGTCATTGGTTGAAAGAAGACTAGAATGCCGGACCGTATGAGAAGGTATCGAAGTTGGGGTGTGTGACAATTTGAATGATTGAGCTGCTCATCAGAGCACCAGTAATAGGGTGTGCTCCCGATTGTACGACGGCGGCTGACACACCAATGGTGAGACAGTGAGCTGCAGTCACAACCCAGTTTGGATGAACCACTACTGCCCCGCAACGCATGTAACCGTCAATGCCTACTAGGGCCGCCTGCAATGAATTGCCACAGTTATGAAACTGGCATGCTGCATTCTGCTATCACCCACCCGCCAACCTTACCTGCCACGGGTGGCTGTTTGAGAGGGCGTATCGGCCGCCCATCGAATTTGCACACTCCGAGTTACGGGTGGGAGTCAGCAGGCAAGGATCTACTGCAGGTTGGCCACACACGGAGGTATCTACAATACGATACAGCATGGCGTCATGGGTGTCATGACTACTCCTGTTTGTACTCCAGACACAACGCTGTCTAGACGGGAGCTTTGTTGAACTATTTTCCTGAATGCAAGCCTACTGTCAAATGAAATAGATTCTGTGATGTAAAAGTTTCCACAGAAGAAGTCTTTCAGACAACACCACGAACTAAACGGGAAATAATGATTCAGTAGATCGATTACTTTGGGATAGCAGAGGAGGGGTAGTGATCCTAGCAGCTTGTGTAGTCGATGTGGCAGTTGCTTGCATTTTTTGGATTGTGGTAGGCGTTTGATGCGACGAGATGTTAGGTCGATTGCCAGCAAGAGAGAATGCCAAGCTGAAACCTCCTCCATATATGCGATAGTCACTTTCAAACATGACGTATACGATTGGTGTATCAAGTACTAGGTCCATTGGAATCGAGTTGCCGCAGTAGGGACCTGAGACAGTAAACAGGCGGCAGGTAAGAAGTGATTATCTCCAACGATTCCCATTGGTTACCTACCATAGGCCACATTGTTGGAAGAGTCGTATACTTTAACCCTGTCATACAAGCAGTGGTATTCATGCTCAATGTCAAAGTAAATCCAGTTGAGCCACACTTTGCTACCAAACTCTGTCAAAGACAGATTCGACAATCATATACAAACACCCAGTGACTGTCATTCCTACTGTTAACTTACCTGATGTGTCAATTTTGTAGAGGCATTTCTTATCATTTGGGTATGACAATGGGTATTTCGGAGAAGTTACTGTTCCTGTCTCTCCACTGATGACCTTCACCCCTCCATCGCAGCCATCTGAGAGCGGCATTCGAAATGGACACGGGTCGGCTACAATGGAGGAATGGTGTCAGAGTTATGTACGTCAGACCCTCACCGGCCCGGTAAGTTACTCACGGGCGCCTGGACCTGATGAGGCGACGTAACTCAGGAGGAATCCGTATCCGTCAATAAGTTTATTGGTTTGCAATTCGATGAAAACCGTTCTGCTCATTGACCAGTAGGAGCCAACCTTCGTCTGATTGAGTAACGAGAAAACTCACAGCTGACATGTCTGGCAGCAAATGATTCACACATTTCAGATGTCCTCACGCAGAATTCACAAACACGTCGGTTCCAACGGCAGATTCATGCTGACGGTACTGACACCTCAGCATCAGTAAAAACAATCCGCCTCAATTATTTCTGATAGTCCAGTTGTAAGAAGAAAAAAAAACCGCTGGGCTCATCACAATACTAACTGTTGTGTAGTCAATATACAGAAGCTTCCCATTGGACAGCTACTAGATGATGACTTCTGCATCAGTTGAAATGTTCCTGGATCCGCCCCTGGGTACGAATAATATGAATTGCTTAAAGAATAACAGCAGGTGTCAATAGTAAGTCATATATGTATATTTCATACATGCAATCAGGTTTACAATAAACCACGGCTACACCACTTTTTTTATGGTATGTATGAGTTGTCTTCTCGTGTTTTTAAGACATCTCAATAATCTAATGCTGCCTATGGTCAGTCATGAGACAACCAGTATACCACCTGACAGCGTCACAGCTGCTGGACATGATGACACGGTTATATGCTTCATGGGTGGTTAACCCAAGCCGATGTAGATAAAACCTCCTCAAGGCTTTAGATTAGACTGGGAATCAGAGGTTGAACAGTCACTTTCATCGGTAATGAGTAAAACTAGGTCGATGTCCCACTCTCCATACGCTTGTGCTGGCTTACAGATGAGTCAGCTGCTGTCTCATATTGCACTCAAATGGAGCCCAACAAGAACTAGACTAGTGTTCACTGTAATCATGAATAGATGGCTGCTTGAGCCCTCTGTGATGGGATGAACATGAGTTGATTAGCTAAGCAAAGATTACTGATAGGGCACCAACATCTCCCTGAAGCATCATAGAAAGACAACTCAACCATATTATGAAAAAAGTGGTTTAGCCTTAGTTTAGAGTAAATCTGACCGCATGTATAAAAACCACATATATTATTTACCACAGAGATCTGCTGTTACTGCCTATTACCTGGCTCTTGCCTTGGTAAAAAGGCTTTTTGGTTTGGTTGGCGTTCTTGAGAAGTCCCGGAGAAGTCCCTGGGAAGTCCCAGAAGAAGTCCCTAAAGGATTCCCTAAAAGAGTTCCTGAGCACAACCGGATGTTCCTGCCTAAATTCTCGCTTGGAACTCCTTCGGGGACTCCCTCAGGGACTTAGGAATGCCGGTCATTTAGATCCAAAAAGGTTTTCCCCATGTAATAATGATGAATATTATTTACAAGAATTTAGGCAGGATCATCAGGTTGTGCTCAGGAACTTCTTTAGGGACTCCTTTAGGGACTTCTTCAGGGACTTCTTCAGGGACTTCTCAAAAACGCCGACCGAACCGAAAAGCCTTTTTACTGAATAATCTACTGCTGATGTTTCCACCTTCACGATATACTTGGGTATACATGTGTATACTCAGGTACTCATAGCCATGTATGTCATTTTTACTGTGGAGCCAGATTTGATAGTGACACACATGTTAGCATTTCCTTCATAATCATGAAGTAATAAAAATGATAGCAATCTAATGATAGCGATCCCATAAATGAGAAGAACACTCCTATGTAAAGTATAATGGTCATAATTTCAGCTGTTGTCATTCTCCTGTTAATAATGTGTGCATCAGCACATGCGGGAGTGTACGCGTGAGCGGGAGTGTGTGGGAATAAGCACGCGCATGTGCAGGAGTGTGCACGAAAATTCACAAGAGAATGACAAACAAAAACATAATTTCTATAGCAAATTCCAAGGATGGCAATAATTTTACAGCTGGTATATCCTCGCTATCAATTCTGGTTCTACAGTAAGCACAATGCATACTTCAAAAATCACAAAAGCTACTGACATAGTATAAACTGAGAACAGTCACATCGTCTTTCCCTCCACAAAAGCTGGCGATAAGGGGAGCCTTGGCATCACCACCGTCATAGATGGAAAGGCGATCTTCAGTACAGTTGACGGATGATGGCAGATCTAGGCTCAACAGCATCAGTTTCGTTGCCTACAAACAGACAGATATGCTTTGGTTTTGGTTACTAGCAGTCTCTGAGCAGCGAACTCTAGTTTACTGCTGTCAAAGTCGAACATTTTTGTGGAGAACTATTTAGCGATTGAAGCAATTTGAAGGAAATTGCTAATGACAAATGCAACTAACTTCCATCGGAGTTGTCACATGATGACAACTTCTCAGAGTTGTCTTCTCATAGTCAATAGAAAACTCACCGATTATCATAGGCATGTTCATACCTGTCAAGTCTCCCATATTTCCCGGGAGACTCCCGTATTTTAGGTGCCATAATTTAGGGTCGAAATTGCTATTATTAGTTTTCTAATGTTCTCCTGTGGCTCATCAGTTAGATCTTGCTGAGCTGAACTCAAATATGACAGAATCCTAGCTGTAGGGGGTAGGGGCTTTGAACTATGGCTTCTCAAAGTTCCGGAAAACAGAATCTCCAATATTTTCAGCCTGACAGGTTGACAGGTATGGACATGTTCATGACTTCAATGATGACGGCCAACGCTAATGAGACGCGTACAGCTCAATTACGAGAGTTGAGGAGAGTCACTGGTTCTATTGAAGCATCATAGCATGTATCAGATCATATCGTGAAACTGAATGAAAAGGGAAAAATATATAGAGAAATAAACACGCATTAGTCAAACATGAACGTTGAGAAAAAGGAGTGCAGCAAACCTCTTTACCTCCATCAACATAACTGCACAGAGCAACAGCCAAACTAGCACTGAAGTGTTCTCTCGCAAGTTCCTCTAGCCCAACCCACCAAGCCAGCACAGCTATCACAGCAACCCAAGCAAGCATGCATAAAGCATGGAAAACCAGGTTTCTGCATCTGCAGTAACAAGGATTTTCTTGTTAGGGGGGTGGCTGTACTCTATTTTTGGAATGGACTCAGTCTAGAAACACTAACATTTTTCCTTACTACTACATTCCTTTTGGGAAAACGTTAAATATTTCTACCGCTAATGATTCCACCTTTACAGTACTCACATGCCGGTCGGGAGCCTCTATGATGTAGTTATGAGAGATCTCACTGCTAAATGACGTCAAAAAGTTTGGGGAGCTGATCCAACCTGTGCAGCCGCTGTATGTGGGGTACGTGCGGTGCATGTACGTGGAATCGCTGATGGCAACTGAAATGTAAGTTAGACCGGTGTATTGGAGAAACTGTCAACATCTAGCAAAGTAAGTATTCCACTCACCTCCACAGAGAATCCAGAGAGCCAACAGCACATGACTGGAGGCCATGATGCAGTGGCAGACGGCAGTGAGGCTCACTTGCTGGAGACTTTGAGGATTGGAAAATAGTAGTTAGTGACAGAACAGCTGGAGAATGGACTGGCTAATGGAGGCTGTGGGAGATCAGACAAAAGGACAGGTGTCATTAATGATAGGCAGTCGCCGAGTATGAACTGTCAAAATGACAAGCTGTGACACTGGACCACCCATATTGGTAAAAACAGACTGAGTGATAATTACCGGTCATTATCATTACAATATTTTAGTGTCTTGAACGGCGGACTCAAGTTCTTTCATCCAAGTCCCACACGAATTGCAACATTTGTCATTCTCCTCTCATGAATTATTTGTACAGGTTTTGTTTTTCTTTCTCACCTGTTCGCTCTAACCATTAGAGCACCCTTATTATCATTACTGCTTCATGGATGGAAAGATGGCCAGTCATGTTAAATCACTCTAGCAGACGCATACGCAGGACACAGGGATAGGGATCATGATTAACACTGCCAGCTGTAAATTATGTCGCATTTAGATGTAGATAATTGTTACTTAAATCCTACATCTGACATGGGCACCAGTTTAGATTGAAGCAGGTTACCTTACATGTTGCGAGGTATGGTGAGAAATGTGATTAGTAGGCAAGCTTATAAATTCTGTAAATGCTTTATTGATATGGCTAGTCATAACTTCTATTAGAAGAGACATGGGTGCTTTCTTTTGAGAATCCATGAATCGATGTTTCGTCCCAGTTACGTCACATTCGAAGTGGGCGGGGAAGATAAGCCGTGCCCAAATGAACGCGTATACATTTTATCGATATGTGACAACTGTGTTCGCAACCTCTGGACAAAGTTTTTTCCGACTGAAAATAGCTTGTGACCTGACACAGGGTCGCAAACTCACTTAATGAAAGCTGCGTATGACCAAGCAGACCCACTACCTTATGCAATGAGACCCGCCTGGCAGGAAACCAGATATGCGGATGAAATACAATGACCTCGGAAATGATGCTCCTGGCAGCATGTCTTTAGCGATCATCAACGGCGTTGACGATCTCTGATGTCTTCTCTCCTTATCATGGAAAATTCCGCAATATTTAGAGCATTCACTTCTTGGTTTATGAAACAGTAAGGAAGCTGATGTGTCATGGTTTGCGCCAAATTTATTCTGTACAATAACTGGTCTAGTGGTTCACATCAGCAGAGTGGTGCACTAATACAGACAGAGAGAGAGGAGCTATCATCTGAAAGACGCACAACCTAAAGTTGGCCAAGTAAAAAATTAAAAATTATAGAATAAAAATGCCGGCGGTTACAAAGCGCCCCCTGTAACGGTGCATGATGTAAAACGCTGCACCATTGAAACAACTAGTTGCCCTTCAGTGAGAAAACTGATATGATGCTCAACTGAACGGTTTAATCATAACAACTTATGTCTACCAGAGATGGGGATAAGCTGCAGGGTACACTGGCAGCGGTGGGACACAACGCCTAGGTTGATTGACAGCTGCTTTAGACTGAGATCTAAGCATGCTCTGCTCTTTGTTACAACTTGCTGACCTCCTCATAGTTAGGTAGGCTCATCTCTGATGTCTGTCCCTCACAGCCAGATTAACCAGAGGCTCTGTCTGATGATGCCCGTTGCGGTTTCTGCTCATATCTCGTTCCGTCACGATCGCATGAGTTTGCTGGTCCCCATGTTTGCTCTGGTGCGGTCACTTTCTTCAGAATCTTTTAAGAGAAATATGAATATGGAGCAGGTGTTGACATTGTGAGCCAATTCACAGAAATATGGCAGCTTACCGTGAAGCCTCCATTTCTGCAGAAGACAATGAGGCCAAACAGAGGTAGGAATCCGATGGTGGTAATGGTGATGAGCCACATGATGGCTGTGAAGCGCGGAGGATATAGGTAGCCGTTGAACTCTAATGGCTTGAACTGGTAGATGGCGAAGCCTAGCACAGCCTGTCGGAGAGAAGATCATCAATAAATCATTCATACGCAACAATTGGGCAATGCTGGTCATTGAGGAACTCACCATGGTAAGTACAGGGGAGATAAACCTCAAAGTTATATGGAAGTAGAGAGAGGGTTTCTTGCCGACCATCATTTGTACATCTTCAGCAAACCTGTGATAGCCATAGATCCACGTGACGATTACCAGCTCTCCAACGCAAACAATGATTAGAGGATACCCGCCAGCACAATTATCAACCAGATTCAGCAGATAGAAGCCACCCTGATATACAACGGAAAATAGTGAGAAACTTGGCGATTGAACCATTTATGATTGCTGTCAGGCTGTCTACCTGAGTGACCATTGGCAGACCACACAAGAAGCAGAACACACATCCACTGATCCTGAAAATTATTTCCCTCCTGTTGCTGGAGCGAAGATATTCAGGGAATGTGTCCAGCATGGCTGTCAGACACGTCTCCGTCAGCGAGAACTGCGGATACACAAGAATTGTCAGCTAGCAGATGCAGCGTCATTGGAGAGTTCTTTGCGTCGGTTTCTCACCTCTGCACTGAATCCAAGGATGATCATCATGAAGAAGAAGAAAACCGACCAGAGCGGTGGCAGAGGCATTGTTGACAGAGCTTCTGGGTACACCACAAATGTCAGACCAGGACCTATACGAGCAATGTCAAGGTCAAATCGTTTCTGCTATTGGTGGTATGCATAGATTGTGTGAAACATATGGTTTACCTTGTGCAGCAACGTCTGCAACCTTCACATTCTTTATCTTAGCCATGTAGCCAAGGACACAGAAGATGATAGAACCAGCCCACAAGCTTGTGATGAGAGTTGTTGCCACGACAATGAGCGAGTCTCTGTTACAGGAAATGATGTAATGACTTCTCAAGTCCCAGCAGAATCCAGACTATTGTATAGAAGACTGTTTACCTCATGATGTTGTTATTGAACTTGTTGTAGCTTGACATGGCAATGATACCGCCGCCAGCGGCACTGAGATCATAGAGACACTGGATGGCAGCGTCTGACCACACCTACAGATTCCAATATATCTCTGAAAGGCCTTGGGATCAGCACTGTGAGATGCTCAGTCTGCTAACCTGAGGCTCTAGTAGCTTGGACCACTGGGGACGGAGATAGTAAATCACTCCATCCATGCTGCCGTCCAACATTGCGCCTCTCACCAGCAGAATGCTCAGCAGAATGTATGGGAAGAGTGCCGTGAAATACACAACCTGCACGAGAGAGCGACTCCACACTTACAAAGGGTCATTGTACAGGGAGAGGTAGTATTGAGGTAGAGGGTGCGAGTGACGGTGGTAATACCTTGCCAAGTGATGATATTCCTCTGATCAGAACTGTGCAGACGATGGCCCAGGCGAGCGCCAGGCAGCCAACGAGCTCCCACCTCATACTGCCCGCCACCTCCATGCCTTCCGTCAACTGCAGCACGTGGTTGCTGAAAAAACACATTTCATACATATCGGATGTCATTGTCAGTTCAAAATGGTCAGTACAGAGTGGCGTTGGTAGGCGTTGTTGACTGGCAGCCAATCAGCTACAGCAGACCAATGTTGATGTAACTGAGAGAGACATGCACAAACTTACTAAAAAAACTCCTCCGCTGGCATCTTTGTGTTCAAGCCTATCGCATTTATTTCACCAGTGCCGTTAACAGCCAAAACTCCAGCCATTTCCGTGACCATGGCTAAACCAGAATTTGTACAATATTTACAAGCAATTGGTGACGAGATGTTTGGAGGGCTACTGAAAGAGGCAGAGACTTACTGGAGTTGGTGGAGTTGGCAGTGTTGGACAGGTCAAGGATTTTGTTCATCTGGTCGAGGGTGAGGCAGTTGATGGTGTTCCAGGCATTCTCACAGTTAGCCCACGGTACCTCGGAGGCCATTGATTTGAAGAGGAAGAATAAGCAGATGGCGATGACCACATTGTAGTAGATGGAGATGAGGAAGGTAACCATCACCGATATGCAGCCCAGCCCTGCAGTGGAGAGAGGGAGACCATCTGCGAGCGATCATGTTGGTGGTGGATGTGGAGAGCAAGTAGCCAACAGGCACCGAATACAACTTGGCTCCCAGATGTGGGGTGGAGCGGTGGCTGTTGCAAAAATGATTCATAAAATTCCAAGGCTAACTAGCTGGAACTAACACTTCATTAGGGGTGAAACGATTCAGGATTCTGGGTTTCGATTCGATTTCGATTATTGACTCTAGATAATCAATGATTCAACTATTTCGATTATTCAATGGCCAACTTCATTAGACGAAGCAATATGCTTATGCATTCTGGTGACAAGAAGATCACAAGCAAGTTATAGCTATACCATTCTGGATGAAGCAATAAAAAATGTAAAAATTAGATGTATAATGAGCTGTGGCAACGTAGATAAACATTGTGGTTAGATTTCTAAAGTGAAATAGCAGTCAAAACACTCATTCTGAGCCTAGAGATAATCGAATTTTCAGACAGTCACTAATCGACAATGCATTGTTCGGTAAATAATCGCTGATGCATCGAAATTGCGATGCATCGTTTCACCCCTACACTTCATCACACAAAATCACCTTGACCAAAAATAAACCTTTGCTAAAATGTTCAACTAAATCCATTACCAAAAGGTGATGAAATTCGAACTCATTACAGAGTTCCTGTTCTTTGTTCACGGAGTCCGAGCTGAGAACGCTGTATTTCAGGAAACGGCATGCCTATAGCCACGCTGACCGCATTGGCTGCACCAGCTTTGTTTTGCTTCTGATAGCATACCTTTGAAGAATGGACTGAGCTTGTAGACAGCCAGCGGTCCAAGGCTCGAGAACTGCCCCATATAAAGCTCTAGGTAGAACAGGGGTAGACCAACCAGCGTCATCATTATTGTGTAGGGGATGAGAAACGCGCCTACACAATAAAACACTCACTTGTCATCAACTCTCAACAATGGCAGTGGACTGGATGTTAATGGCTGCACTCACTCACCACCTCCATTCTTGTAGACCAAGTACGGGAACCGCCACACTGTTCCTAGGCCAACAGCAAGCCTGCAGTTATCAGTATGCCTCATCATACAGCCATAAACACTCAGACACACGAGGTAATTGCCCGCCTACCAGACATGCGAGCCCATATCGCTGCTGCTGACATACCAATTATAGCCTGAAAATGGCAGGGAGACCGGCAGCACTCAGCTGGATATGACCAGCCTTTGTTATGGGGGTTGGTGCTGTCTGGCGGCAGCGGAGTGATGCACTCACCCAACACAAGTCAAGATGAACTCCATCTTTCCACCCCACTCGGCTCTTTCAGGGCCATCAGAGCTGTTCGGATCAGATTCCACGTCGTCATCCATAGGGGTCACCGAGTCAGCCACTCGCATCTCCATCTGTTGGGAGAACCACTGCGTGTTTCACACTCAGCTGCTGGCAGCACATGGTTGTATCTATGCCTACTCTAGACCAGATACACTGTTGCATGGCGACTAAGTAACATATCGGGTGGAGAGGAGCAGTGCCCATCAAGTATGCCATCCTGCTACAGGTGCAGGCTTACATATACATGTACGTACATGGGTTGCCAAGCTCAGGCTGGTATCAGCATGTGTGCACTTACCTTTGCCACTATTACAGAGGCTTGTACAATGCTTTGAGAGTAGATCTAGTTCAGCTGAGGACCAGAGGCAGTGCCAGGCTCCAGTAGTAGCAGCTGAGTGAGCTCTGATACCTGATCTGTTATGCTTTATAACAGCTACTATTGCAGCCCCGATTCCTCACCGCAGAAGAACGATGGCAAAGCCGTATAAATCAACAACTCCGATGGCGACCATAATTGTTGCGTACAACAAAAAACGCATGATGAAAATTCCTACTTTCTAACCCCTGTAGATAGCCTTTAAATCGCACTCGCTCTACTCTGTTGAGCTGAATGGGATAAAAATTGCCTGGAAAACGCACCACGTGTCCGGTTTTACATCATAGATGTTGCTAACCTCATTACTAGTGGTGTGATTGTGGCGTTCACTGGACGATAGCAACGTAGCCATAGTGACAGCAGAGATCGATTCTAACCCAAATTTGGAGCCGTAATCCTAGGCCACCGAACAATATGCCTTTCATGTAAGATAACACTTCTATAATAGTACGAGCCTATTTTATTAGGATTTTGATGGTGTTATCACATGATAAGGAAGTCATAAGTCGCCGCTGTCCTATGGTGAGTAGTGAATTTTCATCCACTTTTTTCAGCTCTCTCCGTCTGCTCAATATGGCGTACTACAGATATACTTACGTAATCTGACCGTATTCATATCTAAATAATGAGAAGGTAATGCGAGTTATATCAACGCTTTTAAGTACTTGAATCACCACGTTGCGTTTGTTAATCAGCCGCGGGACAACCTAAGAACACTATTTAACTCCATAGGTAAATCAATTATTGCTACATTTATGCATTAGACAGAATTTATGAGACTGATGAAGCTTCGAGAGAGTCGAAAAAGTTGATAAAAATTCACAGCTCATCATAGGACAGCGGGACTTGAGACTTCCTTGTCACATGATAGCGCCATCCAAATCTTAATAAATTAGGCTCAGTGCTATTGTAGAAGTGTTATATTACATGAAAAGCAGTTGCATAATGTTTGGTGGCCCAGGATTACCGCCCCAAACCGCTGTCGCGATGGTAGTGTTGCTATTGTCAGTGAACACCACAATCGCAACCCTAATTATGAGGTTATCAGCATCTATACGAGCATACATAGGAGTAGGAGATAGCTCAGTGGTAGAGCCTGCACCTCGAGACACGCAAGTGTTAAGAGGTTGTGAGTTTGAATCCCACTGAGTCCTCATGCTGGGCCCTTGTGCCACAGGTGTGCTCCGACCTGCCTGGAAACTGAAAGCAACCTGGCGCCGCATATGGCAGCCTTTCCCGTAAGGCACGTTATTTCTTAGAGCACAAGCATGGAGACAGACTCCCGATTTTAACATATATTTTAACATATGATGTAAAATCAGACCCGTGGTGTGTTGTCCAGGATTCATTCATCCAATTCAGCTCAACAGAGTAAAGAGAATGCAATTTTAAGGTGATCTAAGGGGGCAAGGAAACAGGTATTTTCATTGTTTTTATTGTTGCATGAGGGCGGGGTCACGCAACAATTATGGCCACTGGAAGTTGGAGGTACTAAGTATTTGATGCTTTCCCTATACGGCTTTGAGCATTCGGCGATAGTGACGACTTCTGCCAGTTGTTTATCTAGAGAACCAATGCTACCACAAATTGTAAGCCCAAGCATGGCTACTCACACTGGATATGGTGGTAATGAGAATACATAAAGTTTGTCCCCCATGTAAATCTCATGTTTTATGGCTTGAGAATCGTTTCTAGGCTGAACTGGCTGTTAACTCCGTCAATAGGTTGTTGGTTGGGGCAGACAAACCAGCAGCTCATCCTGGAGAGGAAGGTTGGCTGCCAGAGCAATAAATTTGTGAGAAACAGATGCAGATTTTTCATAGGGTGCAAAATGTAGTCAGACTTATCACTGTGAAATCTGGCAATTATTCCCTGATCAGCTATTGGACAATATTTATAGCTTCATTATCAGCTAATGCCACCTGAATGGTGCCCCTCGCTGCCTCGCTGTTGTTTATCAGAAGCTGACCTTGTGGCTCGAGATGTGGATGACAGGTACAGCGGTAGTATATTTCCATGGCAGACGTTTCTTGCAGAATCACTTGGCCAGCATCTTAAGGTTGTGCAGTACTTTTGCGGGTGACAAGTACCTGCGTTGTTGACTCATTAGAGAATGGGGAGTGCAAACTCATCAGAGAAATAGAGAGAGAAATCCAGTTAGTCAATACTTCCTGTCTGTCACGTTCACCACTCTGATTCAGATGGACAGCTGGTAGAAATGAGGGCTCTTGTTTTCTTTGTCCCTTTCTTGACCAGCAGCTCGGCTTTGGGTGATGCTCCATTGATGTATTTTTGTCCACCATCTGACATTCATCTGACATCTGACATCTGGCATTGATTGTTGCATTCCAAAAACGCTCCTAGATCACGGAATCATAATTATATGATTACAATAATAATGGCCTGAGAAGCTGACTGCCACCAGTGGCTGAGCCGATACCTGTCGCAGAGCAGATGTCACTAAACAATCATGGTTCACTGACAGGAAAGTCACTCAAAATTTGGTCCCAATACTCGAGTGTTTATATAGGTGTTATTATTAATTAATAACACCTGCACTCCACTTCTCTGAACTGCCAGTACAGCTCTATCACACTGTCACACTGGAAAGCTCTGATCTAGATAAATAACTCGTCCTAGGATAGAATGTCTCAAGTGGAAGTGGTGGTGGAAGTAGTGGTGGAAGTTTGGGGAGGGTTGTCTTTCAGTCAGTATATCTCAAACTAATTATACCTACTATATGTCATATGAAAAAGCAATATCAACGTGCCTAATATACGTCATGCTAAGCCATCTTAAGTATGGCCCACATACGGCATACTCAGAGGTACTTTTCTTCCAATCCGCAGGAACAGGTATGGATATACGGAGAGGCAAAAGTGAACAGATATGCTGAGATGGGATTATTAATGAATGATATGGGGATAGGCCCATGGTACAGAGGTGAGGATAGGTGTACTGAAACGTCGGGCCCTTAGATTTGACTTGGGAGTTTGTGAAATGTATCTTGGGCGGTGGAAAGAAATGTGCAGAGTCAGGAGGCTACTCCATGGCGTGGCAGCAAGGAATGCATGAGGAAATGGGTGGGATGCTGTGGGTATTAGAGGCAGGATGGGCAATGGAAAACACAAACTATGATGTAGCGATGAGTGGTGCTCGAGAGAGTAGAGGGGCACTGAGATAAAGAGGAAAAATGGACGGGAATGGGGAACAGATAGAGAGCACAGGATGCAAAGTGCTCCATGGGCAAGGGCTGAATGCAGAGGGAAAGTACATCAGGAGGCGGCAGTCATGTTGGAGATGTTAAGATACCTGGAGAGGTAGGTACTTATAGAGGTGCAGCAATGAACGGAGGGGTGAGGAAGAGATGAGAGGCAGGGATGGTGTAAAGTGGCACAAAAAGAGACAAAAGTTATCTAAAAAGTAAGAATGAATGCAGGGGAAAGAATGATGAAGCAGAGTACATGGTAGGGAAGCTAAACAACGGGTTGAATAATATATGGTATATACATAATATATGGTATATACATAATATATGGTATATACATAATATATGGTATATATATAATATATGGTCGGTTATGAAATACACTCATAGCTCTACATGTAGCTTAGTATGACATACGCGGTCTGATCCAAAAGTTCCAGGACTGTTGGCGAGATTCAATGTGCATTGGATTTTCCAAAGCACGTGTATACGATGTATAGTAGTGATATCTTGGCTACTCATAGCCACGAAAACTTTCTTTTATGTTTGTTTAATCTCAAAATACTTCACAGAACATGGGACCAGTCTAGAGTTGACCATTGTATTTCTTCAAAATGGCGTCCGCTAATTAACAACGTATCTGCATTAACTATTGCGTAATATTAGGTAAAACAGCAACTGAAACAGTTCTTATGCTAGAACAAGCATTTGGGAGTACTCTGAGTTGAGGGAGGATTTTTGAGTGGCACAAACGATTCAAAGAGGGGCAGACAAGTGCTGAAGACAATGAAAGGAGTGGGGAACCGTCTTCGTCGCGAACTGATGATGCAAAAAGCACGTATCTCAGATATGCTAGATCAAGATAGAAGGAAAATGCTGAGAGAAATAAGTGCAGAGTCTGGGCTTTCTTGTGGCACATGTCAACGGATTTCTACAGGTGATCTAGCTATGAAATGAGTCGCAGCAGCAAAGTTTATCGCTAAACTTCTGAATCCTGATCAGAAGAAAAATCGCATGCTAATTTGCCGAGACATGAAGTAGTCTCTGGCTGATGATCCAGACCTGTTGTCAATGATAATCACTGGAGATGAAACCTGGGTATATGGGTATGATCCTGAGACCAAATTTCAGTCATCCTAGTGGAAGAGTCTGGGTTCTCAGAGGCCTAGGAAGGTACAGCACTCTCGTTCTCAGGTGAAAGTGATGCTGATTGTATTTTTCGACACTAGTGGTGTAGTGCAACACGAGTAAATTCCAAAAGGGCAAACGGTCAATAGGCATAAAGAGGTACTCATCCATCTTTAAGACGCAATCAGGCGTAAAAGGCCAGAATTATGGTCATCTGGAGATAATCATTTTCACCATTATAACGCTCCGGCGCAGGCGGCCCTGAAGGTTCGCAATTATCTGGCCAAAAACAAAGTTTCTGTGCTCTCACCTGATCTGGCACCATGTGACTTTCATCTGTTCCTAAAACTTAAAATTGTGACGAAAGGCCAATGCTACAATGATATGGGTTTCATCAAACAAAAAACCAACAATAAGCTCAGACGAATCTCATGAGAAAACTCTAAGCCATGCATGCAGCATGGGTCAAGCAGTGGGATCACTGCATTAGCAGCTCAGGATGTTACTTCGAAGGGGACAAGTTTGATTGAGGACATCTGTTCAGTATGCTTTGCATAAATAAATCAGTCCGGGAACTTTTGGATCAGACCTCGTAGAGTTGTCACGCTTATGTTTTTTAAGTATTACCACTTTACAGCATATAGACATCAAACCTTATCCAGCCAATATACTAGAGCGTTATAACTTTGGTAGGTTGCCTATTGTATGGTGTATGGCTTACTTTGACTTAGGGTTGTCACACTTTAGTTTTATAAGCATGCTCACTGTAGGGCATATGAACAGCAAACCCCATACAGTCGGTATGCTCCAGCGTACGAACTGTATGGACTGAGCATTAGAAAATATGTAGCTTAGTATGACATACTTTTGTCATATTTAACTTTTTCAAGTGTGCCCGCTGTAGTGCATATCAACAGCCGGATGTGAACCAAGGGGCCTGCTACCCTCTGACATACAGGGTGACTGACCAAGCCTGACTAGACTTTGGAATCATCTCTTCTCTGCTACGGAATTTATTTTGATAAAGGTTAATCTAGGTGTGGTGATGTGAAAGGCTCATTATCTACATGTCAAATGCTAATCCCAATAAGACACGTATCTGCCTTTTTCATGTTTTATTTAGCTAAACCTTTCAATAACTTGTGATGGAAGTCATTCAGAAACTATTTGCCAAGTCGTAAATTCCCAATGTGCAAGTTCTTTTTTTCATCTATCAGGTGCGATGACCAGTTGGAAGTGCCCATGTGGGGCAAATACACATGTTCATTCCACCGCATTTGGTAACACAATGTGGATCATCCATCACTCATTACTTGGGACGGGGGGGGGGGGGGGAAATGGGAAAAAAAATAAAAAAAGTTTTTAGAAAAAAAAGGAAATTTAGTAGAAAACAGAAATAATTAAAA
>ERZ1740065.776-NODE-776-length-17946-cov-11.312783_pt1 | contig 17946 bp, 22 predicted proteins | sample MGYA00581738_ERZ1740065 | MGnify/ENA primary metagenome ERZ1740065 (study PRJEB43018, sample SAMN04849749) | marine metagenome | isolation source: floating plastic debris | place: Pacific Ocean | collected 2008-09-01 | study: EMG produced TPA metagenomics...
CCCCTCCCTCCCCCCCCCCCCCCCCCCCCCCCCCCCCCCCCCCCCCCCCCCCCCTCACTCACACCATGTGCCTAGTATCTCAATAAACTAATCTTCACTAGTCTCCTCGACCAGATGCTGTTGTACCGTCGTTACCTTATTTTTCGCAGTTATAAAACACGCTTTTTAGCAGTATTTCACAGTATTTTGATGATTCTTATGTGAAGGACCACTCTTATCGCTGGAGCTCAATCGCATTATTTTCCTATTTACCAACTGATTTAGTTGTCTTTGAGGATATTGTAAGTTCCATAATGAGAAGTCATGCTCCTGGTAGTACAGCACCTTGTTCTCTCCCCCCTCCCTTCCTTCCTGTAACTCCTCTCTATCATTGGCTAGTGATCATTTCGAATTAGGTAGAAACTACACATAGTGGTAGTTGTCTGCTCATGTTATGGCTGCCCTGCTACTGGTCATGTAAGACAAGGCACAAGTTCATTAGTGATCTGCACTATGGTATGGCAGACACCATACTCTATCGGTGCACTGTGCCTGCCTAGGGTTCCACACCATTTCAGACATCATTTGACCTATATATTATGTGACCTATTTATCAATGCAAATATTGGCATCAAGATATGGTTGCGCTGCCATTTCTTGACTTCAGACAGTATGAGTGGAGACACGGGAGTCAGTTACAAGACTTGTGCAGGCTGAAAACTGACATCACTGCAGGGTGATAGGTAGTTTACACTGTTGCCGTGGTTACAGATGCGGACCAATCGGATCACAGCGTATGCTCAGACTGAGGTGAGAGCAATAACCATGCGAGAGCTTGTAGCAGCAGCTATCCAGAATATTTATTGAAATCATGTGTGGTCTTACTTTTCCTACGTCTTCTAGTTTCACATGTGTTGACTTCCTGACCTTCTCTGGTCCACTTGAAAATCTGCAGACTCCTTGTCACACTCCTTGTCACACTCCTTGTCACACTCCTTGCCATACTCCTTGTCACACTCCCAGTGTGGTTTTTGACATGATTTTCAAGTAACTAGTTTGTCTCAGTTTTTGTACCCGTGTTCTATAGTGCAAATGGAGCGCATGGTGTCAACCTACTATAAGAGGCGAAAGCAATGATGCAGAGGACTGCCTTGTCCTATGTGATAGTAGCTCCGATGCAATCCGTCACATGAGCTGCAGTTTGTGCTGGTGGTGAGACTGTCATACATCGCACATCTGCCATGCAGTGGTACTGCTTGTGACAGGCGCTGTGGTGCCGTTAGAGCAAGCAAGCAGTTTTCTACACGAGAGCGGTGCTGGCAGCTGTGGAGTACGTGCAACACGTAGCAGTAGGCGAAGAGATAAGAGTATATGCACTCTGTATGGTGAGAGAGAGGCATGTCGAGTCGCCGTTATCAGATATAAGGAAGTGTTGTGACGGACTATCACGCCTAACAACCCGACTGCTTGTATAAGGTGCTGGTTAAAAACTAAAAACTGTAACTTCCAGAGATTTCCAGCGGGTTGAGGATTGTTTATCATCCCCGTTACTAGGACAACTGGACTGGAGTTGTCTTCTTCCCCATTTGGCTTCACACTAGCAGTCTTGAGGCATAGGTCTCTGTGCCATTGGTAATGCTAAATGGGGAGGAACAACAATTTAGGCCGTGCAAGACTGGTCATCTGTGTAAAGGGAAGGCCCCTTGATTGAGCCAGCAACTGCATCCTTGACCCAACGGGCCCTTACAAAATGGCAAAACTTTTTTGGTTACACAACCCATTCCACTTGGCTTGTTCAAGTATTCAATTCGAGTTTTATTGTTCCATTCAAATCACAAGAAAGGCTCGACAGTCCGTGCTTAGTCAATCGGGCGTTGATAATCGATACGTAGCTGCATGCACAATAACATGAACGTACGTGCATCACGTTGTGTAACGCGTTGTCGGGTGCGCGGATCATTTGACGTAACGAACTGGTCAACGTTGGAGGCTCATCAACGGCTGTCTGTCACAGCTGAAGCAACGTCTATCTGTTGCAGGTGAGACTCGCGCTGCCGCCTTACTACAACGTGTCCTCGGGACTGGTCAGCTGACACAACCATGGATCCGCCTCACACCCAGTCGGACAGCCTGAAACGGTCTAACTCTCCCGGCAAGACTCAACCAGACGACAGCTCGCTCTCATCTACCAAACACAAACCGAACTGCCTGCAGATGGCTGGCAGTTTCCTCTCTGGACCGCTAGAGAGATTTTACTACTTGTAAGCCTCGATACCTGGTTATCCAGCTGTTCGAACTGTTTTCCAGACCCCATGTGTGTCTGATGATATCGCGCCGTAGATCAATAGTTACTAGTTGTTCCTGGGCAGCGAGATGAGCCGCTGCTCTGTATATATAGTATATATAGTATATATAGTATATAGTTCCGTATATATAGTATATCTGTACTGAATTTTGCTGTCTATTGCCTCTAAGTTTGAGATGTCTATTTGTGTAGTGTCGGGTTGAACATAGCGAAGAGACCCAAGATTACGATAGCCTGTGTTCTCCTTGCCTACCTCGTCTGCCTGAGCGGGCTGGTACGGTTCTATGAAGTGGATGCGACTGAGCCTATATGGGTCGACCCGAAGTCCGAGTACATGAGAGACAGGACCTGGGTACTCGACAACTTTCCTTCTCAGATCCGTATCAACTTCCTGATCGCCGACGCAGACGACAACATATTGAACCCTACCGCCATGCTACAAGTGAGAGACCCGTGAATTAGTCGAATCTACCACAGCAGCAGCAGTGTTAGTGTAGCGTATCCATCTGTCATTACAGGTCTATGACCTCCATCAGCAAGCAATCGACCTGCCGAACTACGAGAAGGTTTGCGCGAAGTAAGCTAGCAGTGGCGTTTGTTGTCATTGTCTGTGCCGTATCTTCTTCTATTATTGATTTCAATCACACCTTCATCATCTGTCCAGCTATTTCAAGTTGAAGTGTAAATTCCCTGCAGTGTAAATTCTATTTCACTCAGTTGAACACGCAATTATTGTATCGTGAGGTTTGTAAGTTGTCTTCTCTCTGATAGACTCGGCCGAGGATCGAACGCTGAATGCTGGACGAACAGCATCCTGGAGTTGTGGGACTTCAACAGGACGGTAATCAGCACGCTCACCACGCAAGACATTATCTTTGCTGTCAACAATATCACAGTCAGGTTGGTTCCGCTGCTTCCCTGCGTCCTTGACCCTGCCAAATCGTCACCCAAGGTGGTCTGCTGCTAGTGTACTCTGTTGTATTTTAGCCCTGCTACAGATGGACCAATCGATGTAACCACTCTCCTTGGAGAGATCGAGCGAGACTCGAGCAATAAAATCATTTCCGCCAAGGCGGCCATATTGACTTACTATCTAAAGAGCAGTAACTCTACTGACGACGTCGCTGTCGAGGATCAAGTAAGGAGATTTATCTCCCCTGCTAACTTAAATCTTATCAGTATTCATTATTATGGCTATACGATATCGGTATGTTATATGGTGTACGTGTACCAGTGTACGTACCTGTAGGTAACAGATATGGCGCAGGCTTGGGAGCTGGAATTTGTGTACGTCGCTGGCAATTACAGCACTTCTGTCATCAAACGAGCCCGTGTCTTCGCTTCTCGAAGGTACGCGCTGTCAGATTCCCGTCTGTCCTCCAGTCGCCCCCTCCCGTTGCCCCCTCCTGTTGCCCCTCCCCCTGCTGTCGCCCCGTGTCTATCCGTTCACTTGCCTGTCTTCTATTGTGATAGCTTTGGCGATGAGATCGGCTCTAGTATTCTCGGCGATGTCGCCATGCTCTCTGCCGGCTACTTTCTCATCATCATCTACGTCTCGCTCGTCCTCGGCAGATTCAACTGCGTTGAACAAAGGGTGAGTGACCTTGACATTGGCCCAATGCTTTTTCTCCATTTTTTTTGCTTTTGCTACTGATTCCCTGGAGTTAGACTTAATGTCATAATTTGCAGGTTTGGCTCGGCATTGCGTGTGTACTCGGTGTCGGTCTCTCAATCGGCTTGTCATTTGGACTCTCCTCTGGTTTTGGGATTCCGTACGGGCCGGTCCAGTCTATCCTGCCTTTCCTGCTGCTCGGTCAGTAGATCTTAGTCTACAATGACTATCTCACTGTGGCTGACCGTAGTTTAAAACCAAACCTTGTTGACAGGTCTGGGGGTGGATGACGGTTTTGTGATCGTACAAGCATGGAATCGTCTGACCCCCGATGAACGGAAGCTCCCTCTGGTGGAGCAGGCAGGCCATGCCCTCCGGCATGCTGGCGTCTCCATCACCGTCACCTCCATCACCGACATGGTGGCGTTTGGTATCGGCGCAACGACCGTAAGTTTGTCATCTCCTTCCCATGATTGTGTACCTATGAGCAGCGTTGTGTCATCTCACAATCCTTGTGCTTATTTCAGGTGCTGCCCGCACTGCGGGATTTCTGTATCTACGCAACAATCGGCATCATCGGCGTCTTCATCATACAGGCAACATTTTTCTCGGCGTGTGTTGTGCTCGATGAACAGAGGAGACGAGTATACCGCAACGCCTGCTGCTGCTGCTACACCCATCCTGAGCCGTACGAGCCGAACGAATGTAGCAAGCGTGACATACAGCAGTCCGTGTTCGAGAACTACTATGCTCCTACCATCATGAAACTGCCTGTTAAGGTATAGACATTGCCGATAATAGTTATGAGCCTATTGGTACTCGACCTACTGAAGGTCATCTGAAGGTGACTGCTTGATTGTCTCAGATTGTGGTGGTCATCATATCGCTGGCTCTGCTGGCGCTGGGCCTGTATGGAGTGGTGTTCCTGAAGCAGGAGTACGACCCAAACAGCTTCATACCTTCCGACTCCTACCTGAAGGAATACGTAAATACCTACGAGCAGAAGTTTCCGGATCTGGGTGTCGACTCGGCTGACGTGTACTTTAGTGAGTAGTGGATATCTACACTCCGCTGGCACGGTCAGCAGAACGGCTGCCACCATTTCAAAGATTGATTATTTCGTTTAGAGCAGTTGAACTACTTTGATGAGACAGACAGGATAGAGGAGATGATGGATGAACTGAAGGCTTTGTCTCAGATCGACACGGAGACCGTTGACCCCTGGGTGACGGGCTATCGGGAGTGGCTGAGTCAGACTAAGTGTCCCTGGGTTAAATCACACCTGAACACCACCAGTAAGACAGCCACCACAGCCACTACTGAGTTTTTAAATTATTTTGGGAGTTGTCTATCCTTTGAACTAATTTTCTTGCAGCCAAATGGCCCCTGGATTCAACTAAGTTTGTCATGCTCCTGTCGCCATACCTGTATATGACGGAAAACGGACGACGCCATCTACGCAACGTCAAATTTGACAGCGACCTCAACGTGACCTTGAGTGAAGACGATCAGAACTTGTTCACAAATGGTTTAAACAGCACTGAGGTGCTCGATCTAGAGGATGAGTTCTCAGCCAGGTCCCTGTTGGTAAGGCATTGTGCCATGTAATGTGATGGTGCCTCCTGGATGATGACGCGATGACCGTTACTGACCTCCTCTCTGTCAGGCGTCTAGAATGCCCTTCTCTTACGGACGATTGGCCGGCTCGGCAGAAGGTGTACAAGCTATGGATGACACGCGTGCCATTGTGGTGAAATACTACACAGTGGAGCAGGCGTTCGCCTACAGTAGATCGTACGAGAACTGGGAGACTGACAAGATTATTCAGGTACTTGTCTCCATAAAAGTACGCCTACCACCTACCATAATCACAATATATTTACCCTATGACTTATGTTGTAGAATGAATTGTACAGGAATATTGGTCTAGCGTTCGGCTGCGTCATCGTGCTGACACTGCTGCTTATCGCTGACCTCGGCGCCTGCGCCCTCGTCTCCGTCTCCGTACTCTCCACTCTGGTGAGAAACTGTCACCAGACACTAATAAAACCAGTCACTATCCATCACTCACATCTAACTTGTCACTCATTCACAGGTGGAGGTAGGTGGCTTCATGTATTTCTGGAATCTCACCATCGACACGGTGACGTGCATACAGCTTGTACTCGCTATCGGACTGGCTGTTGATTACTCGGCTCACATCGGCCACACTTACATGACTGTCACAGGCACCAGGAATGGTGAGTGGCCATTACTATGCAAACCATCTACACTTTCCGCTGCATTGTCATGTAAATCAACCAGTCGTGGGGAAATCAGCCAGTCACGGGAACTCAGCCAGTGATTGGTAATTCCACGTTTGGGTGTGTTGTAGAGCGGGCGTTGAAGACCCTGGCAGACATTGGACCCGCCGTATTCAACGGAGGCTTTAGTACTCTCCTCGCCTTCCTACTGCTCGCTTCCTCCAACTCCTACGTCTTTGACGTGTTCTTTAGGGTAATTAGCAAGCATGCAGTCTCAGTATACGCATTGACCTCTACTCCGTGTCTAAGATCTGTGATATCGCTGTAGGTGAATCTCCTCGTAGTTCTCATTGGCCTCTGGAATGGTATGGTGTTCCTACCGGTGATGCTCAGCTGGATTGGGCCGCCTCCTTACCTGTCCGCCTTGATCAGGGATAAAGTTGGTCCTTTTGACGACAAGGAAGTGTTGAAGAGGAACGACTCAGCGCATAACAACCCGGCTTTTGTCTCGCCCAAGGACGAAGAGTCTATGGTAAATAACTTGCCTAAATCGGCAGCCACCCGTTCAGGGGCTCAGCCATCACCGCTGCCGCAAATGACGCCGCATCCCTTGCCGAGGCATTCTCTCATCTGGCATCCTCACAAGAATGATTTTGTTATCGTCTCCCCTTTGTGGCAGTCTCAGTCCCCACACAACAATTTCTACTAGCTCAATCTTGTTCTGTAAATACAAATTCATTGTAGTATATATATAAGTTGGAGAGTTATTTTAATAATAAACATGTTTCTTAAAGTTAGTTTGTAGTTCTCTATCTACTTTCGCTTTGCGCCTGTAACCGTTTCTATTTTCTCTCTGTAACACATTGGTAGGTAACTCGGGTCTCTCTGTCTCTGTAGGTGTCAGGAACTTTTGGCTTTAAATCGCAGGAGGCTGCCTCTATGCCAAATGGCAGCGCCACCAATGATGCAGCCGATAACACACAAACTAACGGCACTGCGCTGTCACAAACTAACACTGCAACACCCGGGACAAGCACCTCTTCCTTGCATGAGAATTCTGAAAATAATGAGAAACTGACAACCGTTGACTAGAGCATAGCAAGTACTTGTGATGCCCTACTGACCAGACTGCTCACTATGTTTAAGTAGCATGAGTCACACATTTTTAATTTTAGAACTCTAATGCTCCGCAATTCATTCCTGTGCCAAAAGATCTGCTTTATTTTGCCACTGATGATAACAACATTTCCTTATGCCATGCCTCTGTGATTTTTCTGTGCCAACCTTTTGCCAGCTGATGTCTTAAACTTGTAAACAGAATGATGGATAATCAGAAAGCAAGACAAGGATGAACAATAAATATGGACGACAGTTGACTCGTTTGATGTATCAATCAGGCTGTGTTTAGAGGCGAGCGAGCTGCACGCTTCAGTGAAGAGGGAGGTTACTGCTAGGGAGGGATTGGTGTTTGGTCTGACATGCATGAATGATGCGGCATTAGGGAGAAGGCATTAGTCATTTATTACTAGCTGGGGCATGATCTGTTACTCTGAACTCATCGGTTCCTGCTGTCAGCTTCTCATGGTAAGTTTTTGGTACTTTCAACCCGCCTCTCTAAGCATTGCCGCTTTCAGCAAACCGTGTTCATACAATGGTTATTAACCCGTTTATATTGACTGCAGGACTATCATTATGACATCCTTATCTGCCGTTTGTGATCACAGAACCGATGCCTCCCACTATCAGAGATGGCACAGTACAGAGGTTAGGCAGAGATGGTGCAGAAAATGTCTTCCAGAGTGAAGTCGCCGGTGGACCTCGGGTGATGGAACCTACAGTTGACAAGGAAGCACATAGATGGAGCATGAGTAGTGGCGAATTTGAACTTCAGACGGCAACACAGCCTCATAAAAAGAGGAAAAAACTACACCGTTGGATTCTGCCCAGCACGGACTCTGATGATGAGCATTCGTATCCCAAAGTACCACACAAACCTAAGCCCCAGCTCACTCCACTGAGATTCAACTTGCCAAGCGACAGCGAAGGGGAGCACGATGACATCGCTGACAAGTATTGCGATGAGAATCCGTATGAGTTTGCGACGTCGCCAACTCGAGTCATCGACATGGATGTTCCTCCACTTCCTCCACCGATATCATCAATTCCATCTCGGCCTCGCATGGGTAAGAATGCTGATAATGTGGCTGTTCAATGTGTGCAATACGTACATGTATATACATGAGCTACGTACACTATGTAGCACTAATGTGTACATGGTAACCTCCAATCGTATGTTGTAAATAAATACCACTTAGAGTATGTATTGATCAACAAGCATTTTTCACATTCGTCGCTATGCGATGGACTCTACTGGGATTAGATGGAGATTTTATCTTTCCTCTCCTGTTACTAACAGCTGATGAGTCAGGAGTTGCATCAAACGGTGAGGATGAGAAACGCTGCCAGAGCTCGCACTGCAACAACAAGATGGAACAGACTATAGTGGGGGAGTCCGACTACGCTACAGGTACACCCCTCGCTGGAAGTCATCGATTCATTGTCTTTTTGAACACCATCCACCTTTACATGCTGTGATTTCGATTTACTCAGCTCTGCTATCTTACAGTTGAAGCAGAGGAGCAGAACACCTCGAAACCACAGTTGGCATTTAAGAAAAAGATGAGCCATATTGGGAATGAGGCAAGTGGAGTGTGTGATACATACGCCTCGATCCCCAAGAGACCTCAGTGGGAGTTAGTAAGCAGTGATGAAGATGAACAGCAGAATCAGTGCAGTAAAGAGCGAGTGATAAGCAATACGGAGAGGCAGGACAGTGCAGTCAGTGCATTCAGTGACGATGATGAGAAACCAATGATTCCACCAAAACTGTGGGATTTGGGTGACACTATGAGTAGCAGGGGCACTGCTGTGAGAGCAGAGGCTGACTCGGTTAAGTCAGGCATGGAATATGGTGTCATATGTAAAGACTATGGTGATGATGTGACGGTAGAGTACAGCCCCTTACACTGTGACAAGCGCGGCAGTAAGGGCTCCCTATGCAGCTCTAGCCGGAGTCTGGACAGCGTCAACAGCCATGGAGAGAGTCAGCCAGAAGCCGATGGGTCTGGCTCCTCTGGCTATGAGGGGTATTATGGGATTGCTGATGACTCATCCGTGCTGTCCGCCACGTCCTCTAAATTTGAGCCTGATTACGAGCAGAGCTCTGTCTGCGTGGACATGGATCAGCTGAGTTTGGACAGCTCTGGCAGGAAGCCGAAACGAATAGTCGAGACTCATGAGACTCACGAGATCATACCGTCTGAAAACAACGATGATGACATTGTTGAAAGAATAATAGAAACCCAGACTATCACTGAGAAATTAGATGACAACTTGGTGCTCAAGGACGTGGTAGGAGAGGATTACTCCAAATACCTAGAAGACGATGATGAGTTTGTCAGCCACATATTTACGCTGGGCAGAACACTGGAGAAAGGAGATAAGAAACGTCTGAAATCCAAAGACTTTGCATTTGTTGAGAACCCGTTCCTGCCAGCAGACCCTGTGATTGAATCGATGCCACTCGAGAAGAAAACTGTGAAGCAGAAGATTACCACATTGGTAAAGAAGAGGAGGACAAGAGATGAGGACAACCTGTATGCCGATGTCATCCCTGACAGCACACTGCAAGTTCAAGGTCAAATGCCTTCAATGACTGAAAGTGGCGCTGGTGGTGAATGGAACGGCGATCAGTTGCTAGATGACCAAACAAGCGCCAATAATATGGTAATATACGAAACACTGGATGATATGGCACAGACGGCTCCAATAGCGCTGTCTGCTGACAGCAAGAAATTGAAAACAGAGAAAAAATCCATATTTAGTGGACTTCGCAAGTTCTTGAAGAAGATTCGAAGTCACGACCAAGAGCGGTCATCTGCAGAGTCATCCGTTGTAGTGGAAGACGATTACCAGGAGTTTGTTCCATAACTCCCACTACCCAACGTGTCAGCTGATCGTACAGATGCAACAAACACCGATATAAACCTAGACAGCATAGAAATAATAACTGATGTACATATGACTTCATCTGGACACTCACTTACTGTCACTTACCCTTACTTACCTTCAATCTATCAATAAACATACCAGTCAAAGCAATAAGGGCACAATAGCATTATTACTTCCATGAGTGCTGAAAAGAGAGTCAGTGCTGATAGAAATTCAAATATATATTTATTTCCTTGGCACGTTATAAATTAAAGTAGAAAAATTGAAATGGGATGTGGAAGGCTCAAAAGCCATATAAGAAAGTTTCTGATAAATTCTGCCGATAGGCGCGACCCTCATACGGGTCTGCACCGCCCCAAGGAACGGAGTCACTATATACATCTTTATCTACATTACAATAATTAGCATTTAAACAGATCCTTATACCAGAAGGGAGCACCTGCCAGCAGCGATCTGACCTGTACAGTGTCACAGATGCTCAGTGTCAGCAGGTGGGTGCTAGCTGTCTACTGGCTGCGGGCCGAGTGTAACACCCTGTCCACTTCTACCGGAGAGCATACGCCCCACCTCGCTCCATGTATCCGTCTCGGGGTTGTAACATTCTATAACATCCACAAATCCTGTTCCTCCATAACCACCTGCAAGCAGAAAAACGCTTGGTCACGCGCATCATAACAACCCGTATGTCAGTATCTGAGCTTACCAAACAAAGGTGTTACATGAAATAAACTTCCAGAGCCAGCAAAGGTGCGAAATACCCATGATTCCGTGCACGTGCACGTGAAATGAATAGTTGTGCCTACTCACTCATGACACCTCGTGTGAACAACCAAAACAGAGCGAGTGCGTGACGCAGCATACAATGGGGCACAAATACCAACTAGTTTATCATCCATGAAAACTGCTTTGTCATTATGCATCTCTTCCTCCTCGTGCCTCTTCCTCCCCTCGCCTCTCCCTCTTCCCTTGCTCCTCCCTTTCCTATCCCTCCCCCCTCTCTCTCTCTCTCTCTCCTTTTCTTGCTCTCCTCTCACTCTCGTTATCTTGCTCTCCCCTCACTCCTTTCTCTCTCTCTCTCTCTCTCTCTCTCTCTCTCTCGTGTCTGCTTACCCAGAGCGTAGAGCTTGCCATCCAATGCCACCATATTGAGCGCGCTTCTCGCATGTTGCATGCCTGACACTCTTTCCCATTGCTCTGTTCTTGTATTAAACCTTGAAAACCAACAACCAGATTTACACATTGGAATGAAGATAAAATGATAACTAGAAATCTATGTATCACGAGAAATATATTCAATCAGTCTAACACCAATACTCAAATCACTACCCAATTCACTCCTCTGGAGGACGGAGCAGAAAGACTGGTTCGTACTAGTCCATATGCAAAACTAGAGACTACCGTCCACACTCGTATTCCAGAATGAAGAAACGAACACGCTGGAAGCTCGTCAGCATGCCTCCAGGGATTCCGACAGTGACTAAGGGAGATTTCATATGACTTTTCACTCGGATCAGGATGATTACTAGCAGCATGGACTGCATGAAAAACTGCACAGTCATGATGGCTGGCCTAGTTAATAAGCACAACTAACACAATGTGGGTCAGGGTCGGGAATCAGGGGGCGTGAGCTCACTGGACAGACAGACAGACGGATAGACTACCACAAAACTTAAAGGATGTCCAGTACAGAACATGACGTTACAGAATATGACGTTACAGACGTGCCGTTACAGATGTGACATTACAGACGTGATGTCACAGACTATGATTATCATCTCTAGGTTTGGCTAATCTGCTGTGTGCTAGCCTTCATTTAGCAGAGTCATGCTTGGAATCAGCTAACCACTGTCACACCAGCAGTTGCAGCAAAAACTCGTACACAGTCACAGTGACCTACACACGCCATCACAAACCTACACCATAACGTATACAGTCACAGTGACCTACACAAGCCATCACAAACCTACACCATAGCTAGAGCCTGATCTACCCGATGTGGACACACATCTGACACCAGTTAACGCAAACCAGGATGTTTCAGCCTCTGTCACTCCAGTGAAATACGAAAGAGGAAGCAGCGATACCCAATAATCTATCGACACAGAGAATGCCATTGTATATCCAGCAATACCGACCAATCGTAACATTACCCGGGTGTAACAAAGAGACTGTGCAGTCAACACCCAGCACCATCGCCACGGAGGAGACACTGTGATTGATGGACGCGGTGCGAAAACGGACGGGAGTGCACGTACATGAATTTTTTTGATGAGTCATTCTGTCTAAGGGTGATATATGCGATTGTATGGAGGCTGCGTTATCTAGTATTGCCTTATCGTCTGGTCGCATGCTGTTTTACACAGTAACTGAATGAAATTATAGAGGGCCAGGGTAGTGATATATATAGCAACACAACCCCGATATTCTTATAGATCACAAGGAGAAACTGTCTAAGATTCTATCACTCACCTCTCTACTAGGTTGAGTTGAGTCGTGGAGTCAAAGCCGCCGGCTACATAGATGTAGAAATCCAGACTAGCAACTCCTACAAACAGGACAGAGAGTCAGTGAGTCAGTGAGTAAGTGAGTCAATGAGTAAGTGAGTCAGTGAGTCAGTGAGTCAGTGAGTCAGTGACTGCCGGTTAGTGGGTACAGCTGCTGTACAATCTAATTACCTGTGCCAGATCTGGCGGTAGACATGGAAGGACAGTTGATCCACCGGTTCTGTTCGGGGTGGTACCGTTCCATGGTGGACAGGCGCGTGTCGCCGTTGGAGCCACCGACGGCGTACAGGAAACGGTTGACGACAGTGAGTCCGGCGGCAATTCTCTTACTGTTCATGCTAGCTACGGATGACCACTCTCTCGTACTCGGATCAAAGCTGCAAAGACAAATCCAGTAGGTAACACTGTGACAATAACATGTACCTTCGGGTACGTACACTCACAATCGATTCTGACTTACCACTCCACGGTGGAGAAGGCCTCGACGCCACATGAACCACCAACGGCAAATAGTTTGTTATCCAACACGGCTACAGAGACTCTGTTCCTCCGTTGCCTCATAGGCGGCATTGAGCACCATTCGTTAGTTTTGGGGTTGTAACAGTCCACGACGCTGAGGTCTTCGTTACGCCGATGGCTGTTGCGTCCGCCGACAGCGTATATATAGCCGAGTATTGTACACGCGGCGAGACCAGACTTGGGTAGCAGTGTGTCCGCCACCCTCTTCCACTCCCCATTGGCAGGGTTGAAATATTCCACGTTGGTAACTGACTGTCTTAGGTATCCACCGATGCAGTATATCACCTGCTTTTCGAGACAGTTACGTGGAGCTGCTACGGCGTCTGCAGTGTGCATCTCCATCTGCTGAAACAGTCTGGTTAGTTTCTCAGCGCAAGACGTAGGCGCCTTCCGCAAAATCTCGCAGTAGTTGAGCTGGTCTTTTAGGAAGTTAGGAGGGATGTTGCACAAACGTATCTTGTCGAGCAATGATGGCAGGAGGAGGCATCTGTCAGCGAATTTGGCAGAGACCCAACTGATGACCGCCTTGTATACTTCTGACTCGCACTTTACAATCAGTTGGTTACTGCCCACCATCTTCTCCAGCTCGTCAAACGTCAAATCCCGAAACTCCTCACAAACCCACACATCAACAAAATGTTTTAGTAAGTAACGCTCGGCTTTCTTCTGTAAGTCGAAGCAGCCGTACTGTTGAGCAAACTTGCCGATGCCGATACAGTTTGAAGGGTCTAGCTGGTGCTCGAGGAAGGTGGTACACGCTTCCACTATATGGGGCATCTGAAGCATCGTTGCTGCCTGCATGAGCGGACAGATGTTGTGTTCAGTTAATTTGATCTCAGCAGTGTATATGAACTGTATGATGTAGCCAAGGATCTCGGAGTCTATGTTGTTAATTGGTATCTCGTGCTTGCCACACTCCACCATACCTCTCGTGAACATGGCGTTGAAGTACGGGCTAGCTGCGGCGAGCACGATTTTGTGACAGTGGAACTTTTCATTACCACACACTAGCACCACATCGCAGAGCTTGCCGTCCAGCCTAAGCTGGTTCTGAACTTCCACAGATTCCTTTAGCTGTCTCATGACAGTGAATGTCATAGTACCATCGCTAGGCAGGGGATCCACTGCCGGCTGCTTTGGCCGATAACATATTGGCGGACCTCTCCGCTTGCCTGTAAATGTGGAAGCAATGGTCAATGATACAACTAAATCTCTATGACAAACAATCAACAAAACATCATTCTTCACGGGTACATAAGTAAAAACAGAGATGAGTGAATTCATAGAGTATACTTACATCTTCCACCTCGCTTTACAGCAATAATATGATTGAACTTCATTACTGAAGAGCATAAATGAAAGCAGTCCGGAGAGTTTGAATACTGGTGGCCAATTACCTACCTGACTGGTTTGTAACGTTTCGCAGAGTCATCTCTCTTATGCCGGAGAAGCCACTAAACCCACTGCAGGCGCGCGATTGGTCCATAGCTTGTGTTGTCGTAGTATCCGCAGAATTTAGATTTCACGAAGGGAGATTCCAGCAAGACATTTTCCTCAAAGGCTAGTCCTAGGATCAAGGCGATGAAGTAGTTGATGTACAAGTGGTTCACAGCGTTTTAATGAATACGTTTGAAGACATAACTGGGAGACGGTATCAGAACAAAAACCACAATACATTACTAGTACGTGTGTTGGGCCATCTATCGAAATGAATGGATGAATATCATATATCTTACAAACAAATTCAGATAGAAATACCTTTGATTTGGATCCTATACTATCTAAAAAGGACCAAAATTAGTTGGGTGTTCCAGTGTACGACTATGCCATTTTTCGCTGTGTGAAACTTAGCACGTGGCTATAAAACTTCTTTCCTAACGGTAAGAGGACAAGAGCATACCCCCGTAAATACGTAAGGATCAAAGGTACTCTTCATTTATCAGCTGATTGGGCAAGTCTCAATATGGGTCAAATATGAAACGGCCGCGCTACTCGCAGAGCAGTAGAGGCTCTGCGAGTAGCGCGGCTACTCGGAGCGTGACTCAGTTACGAACATCACTTAAAATAGAAACAATAAGGCGATTCATGTGATGGATAAGCTGTGCGTCAACGGTCAACAACTAGAAGAACCAGGAATATTATAGGTCTCTGTGAAGAAATAAATAACTACTAGCTTGTAGAATAGTTCAACCAGAGCTCTGCTCCAGCTCAATAAGACTCTAGAACAGAGACTATTGAAACCCTACTACTACTGCTCCTACTTCCTGGTCATGTGCACTACCTATTGCTACTGCTACTGTTATTTAATTACTAATGTGTTGTCTCCCCCCTCTTTCCCCTGTTCCCCCATTCCCCATCCCTCCCTTCCCTGTTGCCCCTCTCCCAACTGCCCCACTCTCTACCTCGCTTCAGCTTCAAACCTCCTACATAGAAAGTCATGACGAAATAGAAATCAATCAAACTATTTTTTCTCTCCTGCATCGCTATGAAGTAGCCACTTTATTCACACTAATATTCTGGTGCAATATACAATACCAGGATGGCAACAACTTTTTGTCCTGTATAATTGGTCACTGGTTGGGAAAACCATGATGCATTTTGTGAACCAGGACTCAGACGAAAGAACATTTCATTCACTCTCTACGTCAAGTTTGCTGTCACAATGTCGTATTAAATCATCCTAGCTTTGCATTACATGAGGGAGACTGTGGCCAGAGTGCCCATGGCCAGCATAGCCTCTGAACTCTGAGCATTGGTTTTGTCAGTATCTATATAACAGAGTTTTGGGTACTGCCCTGAGGAGTGAAACTCCTGCTTGTTATTATTATACAATTAATTATGCATCCATGTGAACACCTACATGTACATCTACATGTACATCTACATGCATTGTATTAATGGGTGATGTGTGTAGCGGATCATAAAGCTAGATGGATGTACTAATCAGAAAATATCTTGTAAGAGGTTTTGCTTTGGATTGAAAATTGACAGATTGACAGATTGACATGATTCGCTTGGGTCCAGTAGGCAGGCAGGCAGAAAAGCGGCGATAACACAGTAGATTATATGATTACCCTATCAACCTCATTTACTTCAGTGATTATCGACTCGTGGCCTCCAGCTGTACCAATCTCAAGCAGGCGCCTCGCTTGCACAACAAAGTGTGGTAATAGTACTACTAGAGTCATACGTGAATCGTACATGAATCGCGGGGTTTTGCATGAGGAACTATTGACGACAACAGCAAGCTAAGATTACTACTAGCAGACCGCTGATTGGCTATGCATTCCAAGGCTGAATCTCGTCGAATGAATAGCCGTTAGAGTTTCAAGCAGGAGATAATCTGTTTTTTCAGAATAAATTAGAATGATGTCATCGAGTTTCATCATTGACGTCACGGCTGCAGCCAGTGTGTTTATATGCCTCTATGTCACAGGATGTTTCCAAGAGTCTATCAACACATGTTGCAAGATGTAACTTCTCTGCATTTGTTTGATGACAAAAAATGAAAAATGGTAGCAGTGTGACTGAGTTAACTTGATTGATGTCACAGCTTGCTGCAAACCTACTACCGTATTCCTTCAGGATCGCGCTGCGTATCTAAGTAGCCGAGGTCGGCACAGTCGAAATAAAAATTCCTTACCTGTACCTAACGTGTGTAATGTGTATTTCACGGACACCGAGTCTAAACTTCGCAAACAATGAATGTGCACACGGGTCTGGTCTCCTCAATGGCGTGCATCTTGATTCTGAGGGAATACGGTAGGCATGGAAAATGATTAACACTTATTGTAGTTATCCTCTCTTGCTCTGCTGCTACCACCAAGCACAGTGGACCGGCATGTGACATGATAGTAGAGATGTGGTAACTGACACTCAACCTCTCAGTCAAGGAATAGACCCAGGACAATCCTGTGATTTGGGTGTTCTAGTGGTACGAGCTGTGTGCTGTTACCTGCGGAATATACTTACCGGTAGTAGTATTCAGATGGTTGACAATCAACAGATGTTGGTATGTGTTGGTGGTCATAACTAAAGAAATTGAGTGTAACTAACTATAGCATAGCTCAAGTATGTGATAGATCATGGTGAGGAGCGAGAGATCTGTGTGTATTGCAGATAAAGTTTCTATCAAGAATGATCAATCCTCCAAGGCCGAGTTGTGTTATATTCTTCTGCCCAATCAGCTGCCAGCTTGGGTGGAGGTTGTCATCTGGCCAGGTCATCTTTTTAGATGAAAATTTCTTCAGTGATTGATTATTTCCAGTGTACAGAGTGATTGCTGTCTGTATGCTAAATCTGTTTACGAGGTAAATGATCAGTTCCCTCACTGTTGCCGCGTTGCGTATTGTGAATGTTCTATGGAAAAACCATAGGGAACAACAGCTTCTATGTTGAAGGTGTCACTGCTGTTACAGTTGCTGATGATGCTATAGTTGTTGTTGTTATTGTTACTGTAATTCTTGTTCTTGATACAGCACTGTCCTTTAGTAATTGCTCTTCCGCAAACCCTCAGCTGAACAGCTTGGCAGCAGCACAGCAGACTCCTGAGTGTGACATAGTCTGTATCAGTATCCGATTGGCTAATGTGCTGCTGACAGGAGTTCATGATATCGACACTGCTCACATATTCACACTAGTGCTATGAATATCACTCATTGCTGCTGCTGCGTGTTGTGAAAGGAAAAATAGAAAGGCAGCAAGGGAGGTGAACGAAGGGAGAGGAGGTAACTGGAGGAGAGATAGGCAGAATGATAAAGAGAGGGAGGGAGG
>ERZ1740065.777-NODE-777-length-17946-cov-9.985356_pt1 | contig 17946 bp, 25 predicted proteins | sample MGYA00581738_ERZ1740065 | MGnify/ENA primary metagenome ERZ1740065 (study PRJEB43018, sample SAMN04849749) | marine metagenome | isolation source: floating plastic debris | place: Pacific Ocean | collected 2008-09-01 | study: EMG produced TPA metagenomics assembly...
ACGCCGAGCGTGGGCTTCGGCTTTAAGAATGGGATCGTCAGAGTTCTCCCAGAGGTCTAATTGGGCGTCATAGTCGCGCTGCAGGCGGTCTAAATGGTTATCGATGTAAGAGCGCTGCCGTACCTTTTGAGCGTTCTGAGCGTCACTGATGGCTTGGTAAATATGCAGTCGGAGCTGTTGAGGAACGGGGCTGTGGTTGTCCGAAGAATTATTACACCCTGACAGCTCGAACACCCCCCCATCAATAGACTTAGACTCGTTGATATGAGGTGTATTACATCCATTCTCCCAATAAGCTTGTGAGGATTGCGTTGGGGTTTCTGCCCCCAACGCATCCCTTTGAGAACGTGGGGGGTCTGGGGGGGATTTTGGGTCGCAGACCGCAGCTGCGGTCTGCATGAATTGTGGATGCCAAAGGTCCTTGTGTTTATACAGTGAGCTGCCGCTCATGCCTTGGCTAGTCAGCTGGTCAAATCGTTCTGTAATACCAGCGGGCCAGGTGCCTGTGGACTGCAACTTTGTAACTGCTTGGGTAATGCGTTCTCTGACTTCTGTTTGTTGACGTTCATTCCAGGAGGGGCTCGCCGGTGCGATATCTATGGGTAGCTTGTCTGCTCCGTACGGGAAGTAGTGACTGGCTTCGATACATCTGACCCACTCTTTGACTTTGGCTTCGAGGTCATTCTGATGACGACACCAGAGGGTAAAACCAGGCAGACTCCGAGCAGTCTCCATGATGTGTCCAATTAAGGCCTCTCCTGTGAGCGGTTCGGATGCTCCTAAGATGTGGCCAAAGATATAGGCCCGCATGGTGATGCGCCCCAGGAGCCGGTTCGTCTGTCCCCGACCGGTCCACCCGAGTGCTATCTCGGTATTGAGGTCGTTGAGAAACTTTTCGGCCTTGTGGGACACCCGATAGATTTTGCGCTGGGCCTGCTCGATAACGAGTTCTAGGGTGTGGCTGGTGATGTCATTGTGGGCGGTGGCCGTTTCCCAGTAATTGATGAAATGAAAGCCACTGCTTTCGATGGGTTCCAGGTCGGCATTGAGTAAATAACTGCTCTGCTGGAGGGGTAGTCGGTGGCCGTTATATAGGGTGTCTCCGGTGGGATTGTAGGCTTTGGCATTGGGGAAGACCTCTAGCCATCCAGACATGACTTTGAAGCCTTTGTTCTCCAATAGGGTGGTGATAGCCAGCCCGACTTTCCAGGACGGCAGGGGTGTTTCAAAGGGAAAGTAGAGGTGGAGGCCCCCGCTGTCTGAGCTGGTCAGTGTTAGGTGTTGAAAGAGGTCTAAGGGTTCGAGGGCTTCGCAGATGCGTGCGATCGCCAGGGGATCTCGCCTGGGGTGGTAAGGACTGCCCGAATCGATATCGAGCATGGCGTATTGAGTGAGTGAGCCAAACCTTACACCGTAGAGATAGGTGCCCTGGTTAATCAGCCTGTCCGAGAGCGGGTGTCTGGTTTCCGTTTGCCACTGAGGTTTAGTTCCAGGAGCAGGGTGTGGAGCGTGGAGATAATCAAATCGATGCGGCCACAGTGCCAAGAACCGATCATCAAGTTCCTGAACAAATGTGGGCCGCTGCAACGTGGATGCAACTGCCATGGTTTGGGTGGTTAGTAAGGGGCAAAACCACCAGACAAAAAGGGATTACTTAATCAGTTGCAGGAATGTTCTATTCCCGCTAAAATTGCACATGAAAACCCTGTCAACGTCTTAACTTGGTTACCAGCCTGTTGTTGAAACGTCGTGCCCAGTGGATAAATTAAAGAACTAGAAAGCCTTCCTCCTCGCCAAATTTGGAAGGTTTTTTAGTGTCTACAGAGATTTAGTTCATAAATACTACCTCCTTTGTAATTCAGAGATCTTACAATGTCCTGTCTGAGATCTGCCACTGATAGGCAAAAAACAAAATATTGGCTGTATTTGGGTTAGTTGAGTCACCGGTAAGGGGGGCCTTACCATGGCAACCATCCCCTTGTTTTCTTGGATTGCTGCTTCACGACAGCATTGATTTTGTCGTTAACTTCTTCCTGGGTTTCCCCGCCGATTGTGCCTTCCATCCGTTCTAATTCATAGGAGGAAAGCGTTTCATTCAACATATAAGCTTGCTGAACTTCGAGCGGTAGAGTCTCGCGCCTATACCGTTTTCCGCCAGTTTCTGCATAGAGCTGTCTAACCGTGCAGTCAAAAAGCTCACTGGTTTCTGTAATGACGGCTTGCTTGTAACATTCGGAGTCCCCTCCGTTGGCCTTCATTGTGTCAGTGAACCGACGAAAGACGGTAGCACCATCAACCCGTCTACGCTGCTCTAAGGACTTCGATTGTTCTAATATTCTCGACTGTTGATCCGATAGCTCGGTTCTCTCCTGTTCGCTCTTCCAAAAGTCTAAAAAACCCATCTGCTTGTTCTCTCTGCTGATTGCTGAAATCCTTGCTAAACAAGTCCTCTAAGCCTGTCTTGATGGCTTCCAAAGCCTCTGGATACATTAGGAATTCATCGAAAATTTGGTGACGATATTCGTAGTCCCAGCGCTCAGGTTTAAAGGCAAATGTGTTAGTGAGCAACATCCAGGAGTCTAAGCAGCTCTCAATAGCGAACATAGCCTCATATCTGCACATGGCAGCTACCCAGGTCTTCTTGTACCTGCGATCTCCAAACGCTTTAACGTCCTGCTCAAATTGTCCAGGCTGAACGGTAAAGCCTGTGTGCAAAATATCCCAGGTTCGTTTAACTCGCTTTTTAAGCTCTGGTAGCTTCATCATGCTTGATGCAGTGGTGTTACTCACTAGGTTACTCCTTCTTAATCTCCAGAATCACTAAATTTAATGCCGGTTGCTGTTCTGCCTGAATACTTAACCGCAACCCATCGACCATTAGGAAGCGAATAGTAATCTTTGGTGGCATCTCTATAGGCAGGGAATCCAAATCGATCTGTTATTGATTCATACTGCTGGGGGAATTGGAGATACAGCAAAACCTTGATTTCAGCCTCATTTAGACTGCCATCAACGCTATAAGGTTGTAATCCTGGTGGTGGAGCTGCAGAAGACTCAATCGCTTCAACTGCCGGAGGCTGGAGAACCTGATTTAAATCCTCTGGGCAATTGGTAGTTGCGATCGCAATCCACAATAGTCCCAAAATATTCCGTGTCATGGGCTACCCTCCCATACGTCGCTGCTTTAGATGACCATAAGTGTCCATCTCCGCCTGTAGCTCCAGCTTGTAACGCATAATGCCTCGGCGCTGGCCTGTGGCTTGAAATGATGCCAGCTCAGCGTCGGAGAAATCAGCTTCTGTAACCGCTAGCTGATCTACAAAGTCCTCCAGGTCGGCTAATTCCTCAGCAATGGATTGCTGCATAATGCCATTCTGGGTTTGGCGTAGGGCCAGGGCACTGCTCACGCTATCGGGCATGAGTTCACCTTCAATGACACCAGCACTTTCCCATTCGTGAGCGTAGCGGGCTTTGGCATCGGTAACCCAGGCTTTGCGATTGCAAAGTTTCACCTCGGCAAACTCACTAAACAGAGTCCGAGCCAACTCGGTATAGCCTCGATCATCCTTCAGCAATTCAGCCGGAGCCACCTTGATCACCCAATCAAACCATCGGGTTCGCACAGTGGACTCAGCTACATTGTGCGTTTGTGCGATTTCCTGTGCAGAGTAGTGTACGGACGTGTGCGACTGGATGTCCGCAACAGTGCGCGGATTTGTGCTATTCATAAATTGAATCCTATGACTACAAGGGTTTCAGAGTGTGAGCCACATGCACACCTTGTGTGCTTGGCGGTGCAAATAGGTGTGCGGCTCACGCACAAATATCTTATAGCAAAAACTCCAGACAAATCACAAGACAAATTCTGTAATAGCTATAAAACAAGAGTTGTAAAGCCAGACAACAAAAAGGACATCTCGTTTCACTGCCCTTATCGATAAACTATCCCTGTTGCATTGGTTGGATGATGAGTGAACTTGATGGGCTACCGGTTGCATCCTTGATGGAGCGATATGGAGTAAACCGGTCTCAAATTTATGTAAGGCTGGATGCCATCAAGAAAATCGATCCGTCTTTGGTTCCCGTCAGACGTGGGCGCAGGTCATTTGTCAGCAGCGAGCTACTAGGCCATCTAGATAGCATTGCGGCATTGCTTGAGCAGGGATTCACAACTGAAGAAGCCGCTGAAAAAGCGTTAGGAGCAAGCTCAAAAACCACCACCCAACCAGATGTCTGGCCGGACAGTCTGGCCAGACAGGACAGTTCAGACCTATCGACTCGTGATCTGATTGGATTACTGCTTGCCAATGTACAGCGGCCAGTGGTTCAACCAGATAGGTTAGCCGTCTTTAGAGACCTTCAGGCGATTGCTGATCATGATTGGCGGCCAAGTACTAGCCAGCTCTGCGAAATACTTGAGCTATCTAGCATTACTGGCAATGAGTTCGAACGTTACGGGTTCCGATTTACTCGACAGGGAAAAAATGGGACAGAATCAGCCTGGAAGGTGGAAAAGATTTAAGTTTTGTCATCGCATGCAATTCCCGACTCTAAACAGCAAAGCTGACAACGCCTGAAAGGCTACAAGCCGGGGTTTGAGTAGTAATGGAACAGAAACGCAAGCTAAGGCTGAAACTATTGTCAAATAAGGATTTTAGCTGTAGTTCTTTTGAACTATTTTAGAGCCTATTTCTTGTACCAGTTAATCTCTACTCTAATTGGTACAGAAAAATAGAACCAGATATCAAGGGTTTCAGCCCCCTTCAGCCAGCTAGGTTTAATTGGTACAGAAATGGACGCTGCTTAGTGTGCGTTTCTGTACCGCTACTCATGAAACCCCTTCTTTTAGTCATTTCAATAATCATTTCAATAATCATTTGATTAATCATTCTCCTAAAAAATCAGAGTATAAACAAATAGTTATATCTGTATGGCACCTATGGCGATACAGGTTTCTTCTGGCTAGATTGGATAGACCACTTAGCATCACATGGCTTACTCATTGAGTCATGGCCCACTTCTTGAGCGAAGGAATCTGAGATGGCTTGACTGAAGACTCATGTATATGCCCAAGCAATGCTTTAGTGGGAGGTCTTTTCGGTCCTTAGCTTCCTAGCTCCCTGTTTCATTCTCATGAAAAGGAACCTTTGTCGGTACACCTAGCATGGAGGATGCGTGATGGAGAGGTGGTACATTGTCAGCGGTATAAGGCTTTCTGCGAAGTATTTTAGCCAAAGAAAAGTCAGAAAGTTTGTCAGACGCTTGCTCCCCTTTTTGCAAGCTCTTGCCGCTATCCTTATGATCCTAAGGCAATTAGGGTCATAAGGTCATAAACTGAAATCCGCTTGTATAGAGCGGTGTGTAAAAACCAGAAGTGACTTGATCACCATCTGGTTTTTATGCGGGCGTAAATGAACATTCAAATAATCATTTGAATGTTCATTTACTGGTTTACATGCTTGTAGCTGTGCTTTATTGTTGGATGTCCTCTACAGCACTCTATGCACTAATCCCGTGAGCCTAATCACGATCACAAACTTCAAAGGTGGCGTTGGTAAAACCACTACAGCCGTTGCCATCGCTACGTTGCTTTCTGCTGAGGGCAACGTTTTATTGATTGACGCAGATCAAAACAAGTCAGCTTTGCAGTGGGCCAGCTATGGCAATCTGCCCTTTGATGTCTACTTAGAAGCTGAGGCCAGACCACTCCTGATGTCAGGTAAATATCAGCATGTGGTGATCGATTCGCAAGCTGCCCCCGATGCTGGGGAAGTTGCCGCACTCTGCAAAGGTAGTGAGCTGCTGATCGTACCCACTTCACCTGAGCCGTTGGCCCTGACCAGTACAGCCAAGGTTGCAGCAGAAGCCAAAGGGGTAGGGCGCATGATCGCGCTTGTCAGTATGTGCCCACCTAAACCACAAACTGATGGGATCGATGCCCGTGATGCTCTATTGAGGGCTGATGTTGAGTGCTTCGAGCGGTTGATCCGAAAGTCTAAGGTCTACATCCAAGCCAGTGAGTCAGGGGCTGATATGAGCCGGATGGGTGGCCGAATGCCTACCTATTGGAGGGATTGGAGCGAAATCAATAAAGAACTCAAAGCAATACTTTAGTAAGTATATAATCAATCATCACAGTAATCATTTGATTAATCATTGGTTTGAGTATGGCTAAACAAACGCGATTTGACAGCCTGCTAGGGGCGGCTAAAACCGCCGATACAAGGGCTGAACAAGAGGATGGGGCTGATCAGTCTCCAGTAGAGGCTAAGCCTGCTATTGAAGGGACTGGTGAGTTCTGGGCACAGTTCGAGGAGGATGAACCAGAGGCTACTGACCGATTGAATGTAGAGATCCGGCGTAGCCTGCATAATCGGCTCAAGCGTCGATGTGCAGAGAAGCAAGTGAGCAAGCGAGCCGTGATCGAAGCGCTGATCGAATGGGCTTTAAGTGATTAGAGAAAAACTAAAATGTGAGATGGTATATGTAAAATCCCCAAAATCTTAGATTTATGCCCTATAAACCCATTATTTCATGTACTCGCTATGCCTTCTACTGATCTAGAAATTCAAAGCAAAGGCGAATTAGCATCCTACCTACAACGAAGGATGTACAGTACATATACCGATTTACGAGACAAGAGTGAATATGAAAGAGATAGGCATCCAGTTAAAACATACATAATTGAATTTAGTCCTGGTGATCAACTTTCATTAGAGCAGATTAATGAAAGTCTAATAGAAAGAATATTTACCTTCCAGTCAGGAAGAGGCAAGAATATCAGCCGTACTAGACCTGCTGTTGAAAGAACTAGAGATAATAGCTTATTTAAGGTTTGGTGGAGCTACAAAACACAGTCAAAGCCCGAGGGTGAAATTATTGAAGCATACTTCGATGTTGAGCCAGACACAGGAGAAAAGCGTTTCTGGGTAATTGATTCTGTTGCTAAAGCTGACAAGCTAGAACGCATTATTGAAAAAGTCACAAAGCAATCAAACGACTTAGATCGAATCTGGCTTTGGCCTGAGTTCTTAAATGATATAAAACGCAAAGGTCGTTTTAGAAGTATAGATCTTGGATATGACTACAGAGAGTTTGAAAAAGAAGAATCTGAAGCTGAAGAAATAAATAACGAAGAACTAGAAAAATATCTAAAAATCACAGTCAGAGGCGGCAATAATGAAATATCAGACGCACTCGCTGAGATATTAGACACAGAGCTTCTAGGAAGGAAAGTAGTCCCGTCTAAAGTTGGCATTAGATACGAAGGCCGGGATGGATCAGCATCAGGAAATAGTGAGTTTTTTGCCCTAGAGGATGTTAAATATGACGGAAAGATTTTAGTTAAAGGTACATCTGCTAATTTACACAAAGAGTTAGTCAGTGAAATTCGTAGAAGATACTCAGGGAAAGTGAGGGAAATCGAAGAGAAATATACAATCAGGCTAGAAGGGGAAGATAATAAAATTCAAAACGTATTAGGTGAGCCTCTATATTTTGACTTCCAAGAAAAGCCCATCGAAGATTTACATAATTTCTGTAATGTCGTCTTTTCAGGAAATGAGCCATTTTCTCTATGGGGAGTTCCTACAGAAATAGATGACGGCTTGCTTGTATATGCAGTCGATCTGAAAACGGGTTCAAAGATGAACTTTCAAATCTACAGAGACATTATTACTCTGTCTCTTGAACCCAATGCTTGTGGGAATTCTGTTGTACGATTTTTCACAAATGTACAGCAAAACTTTAGTTGCCGAGTTACCGCAGAGGATAGTGATGGAAACCCCATCTTTTAGCATAAAACTAATTAATATATTTGTCGGACTATTCACTAAGAATAAAAATAGGTTCTTGAAAATATATTCCGAAAAAATAGACAGGTTAGGCTATGAATTAGTAGAAATCGAGCCAGTCTTTAATTCTGTTTCAGGGAAAGTTAATCCTGAAGCTATTGCGCACTCACCACAGCGGAAACAGTCTCTACAAGTAGAGTGGACCGAAAAGAGTGAACCACCAGCATCGAAAATATCTCAAATCCAAAGATACTCAAAGGTTAAACCCGCTGAAATAAAATACGCAGTCGATACATTACCAAACGGTGTTAGCACTTGGTTGATCGCCGCTGATCACTGTGAACGGGACTACTTCAACGCGATAGCAAAATTTCCACCTAGTACCGATAGTAAACTAATGCTTTGCTCGTTTGGGACTAATTCAGAAGGAAGTGCTATTCAGAAAACCAAAGGTAATTTCTGTGATTTAGAGCTTTCTAATGTAATTGGAGGAGGAATCTTGATTAAAAGAATTCCCTATGATTACGTCAAACTCGATCTAAATAATCTCAGATCACCCAAGATAGTTGAGCTAACTATTAGGCAGCTTGTGAACTTCCATGCCAGCCAAAAGCATGAGTTTACTAGCGAAGAGGTAGCAGCAGAAGCCTTTGGTGCTTGGGAGTTTCTAAGTGAAGTAAAAAAGAGAAGCCTGAAAAGAAGAGTTCTAAGAATACTCAATAAATTCTCAGACTCTGTTAGCAATAGCCATATGGAAAGAGTTCTAGATGAACCTCCAACATGGGTATTGGGTAGCGGACTAACATTATTTCTAAAAGAGACGAAGAAATACCTTCAGGAATTTAGCGAATCCACAGACACATGAACCCGATTTCAGAAAGCTTACTGATGCAAATAGCCCAAGGCTTAGAGGGCTATCGGTCATATTTAGATATTGAGGTAAACAGCATTTCTGAACAACCTGAGCTAGGGGAGATTGTAGGGTCGCTACGCTCAGGTGCAATTAGAATTTTGAAAGCCTTTTTTAGCAAGGCTTTCCGCTTTTATTTTTCTTTGGGAGCAATATTCCAAAAATAGTGCTGATTTCAACGTAATTCCGTCGTTTCATCCTCCTGATTTGGGCTAATTGCACTTCAGCGCACGGACCCTACACTTACCCCAATATAGAATGCCTTTGGCCTGTCATCCCCTTCAGCCTGCACATAGAATCGGAGAAATTTTGGTCGGTAGCACTGATGTCATACCCCGAGTGTGCCAGTTGCTCGATCTCACTGGCCTAAAAATGGCCTGAAAAATTCTGGTTAGGTATGTGCCAGTTGCCCACACCCCTGATTCCACGGTTCCCGTTTAGAATCCTGGACTAATCGCTATAATCCTTTTCAGTAATGAGGTTTAGACGAAAAAGGGGGATTGATTAGTTGCCTACGCCCGCAGCTACTCTACGGGGATAGTGGATGGAAGGAATTGGAGAAAAAATGGTCGCTAAGGCTGAAAGCCTTTATCTATATGGATTAGAGCTGTAAGTATTTATATTCATATACGCTCGCCTTCGGCTAGTCTAAAAGCCTAAAATCTCTGAAAACTTTTGCGATCTGAGTTTCAGCCTCCTACTCTCCCTAAATGGTTATGGGAGAGATACTCACCATGTCTGAAATTTATTTTATGCAATCCCTCAAATTATGATTTACTTCATCTTAGATTAGTGCTAACTATGTGATAACTGGCGAATAACTTGCCTTCTAAGAATAGAAGGATTTACATCCAAGTTCGTTAATATTTTAATGCCTACGTTATTTCTCTCATCGATAATTCCTAGTAATAAATGTTCTGTATCGGCATATCTATAACCGGACTGTTTCATTTCTCTGATAGAGAGTTCTAAAATTCTGAATGCTTTAGGTGTAAACCAGCAATCATCGGGGGCAAGAGTATTTACAGGTCCATCAATTTCTAAAATTTCACTTCTCACTCTGCCGAGAGTGATTCCGTATGATTTTAGAACTTGAGCCGCATTTCCAGTATCCCCTTTTAGTAAACCTACTAGTATTTGTTCTGCACCTACAAAATTATGCCCAACCTGCAAGGCCTCTTCTTTAGCAGATAAAATTGCATCCATCGATTTCCCTGTCAAACAATTAAATTTAGTCATCCTAAATTTATATTTGGGAAATTCAAGTAGCTTCTTCTCTTTAGATTTATTCGTTATGCTGTCGCTTATCGTCTCTAAATCTGATGAAAAATTTGGTAGTGTACCATGTTGATTACAATGCTTTCCTCGCAAATAATGCCAACTATCTTCAAGAAAAGCAGATTTACATACTGCACAAAAAACGATGCGATCACCATGCTTAAATCTATTCTTTGTGACCGGATCACTCCTCTGTTCATCAAGGAATTTTCCATGTTTATTCCTGTCTAATTGATGTGTATAAACCGTCATGGCATATATAATTCAGTGCCAACTATGATTTAGGAGCAATAACATATCCTCTACACTCGATAGATTTGGCTCCATAGAATGATCTCCATATTTCTCTTTGGGGGTTTAGTACAATCGCAAACTGCCAATTTTCTCCAAAGAAACTTTCTTGTGTTGCTCTATCAGTTCCAGACATAAAAACATCTAAAGAGTTTGGATGCGTATGGTACCAGCCAATAACTTGGAGGTTTTTGTTGAGTTCATCTGCCTCGTCCAACATTTTTTTCCAAGTTTGATGCGTTATGGATAGGTAGCTGGATGTGCCTTGTGCTAGCCTTCCTGCTATTGCCTCTTGGACGATCCCATAAGTAACATTAGTCTTAGGATCACGAAATACATCACCTAACAGAATACCGCCTTGTTCTACCTGGTTGTTTTGGGTACGCTGACTCCAACCAATATGATTTGAGATTGCCTCAAACGCACTGTACTCCAGATAGAATTCATGACTACTTGAGAAGTCTTGCTGTATTCTGACGTCTGAATGGAGTGACATCTCCAAAATTTGATTAGTTTTATCTCTGTCAATGGGAGAATATGCCGGTTTAGTTTCTCTAATTTCGAACCTGGCTTTTCGTTTTGTTTGCGGTAAATTTTCACAAGGAGGACTTATAGCTTGAGCTTGAGTGCTATCATCAGTGTCTGGCTTAACTGTTGTATCTGTATCGTCTGATTGTTCTGGAATATCTGGAGAGGAATGTATACCCTGAGCCTGAGCGTCACTACCAGTTATTGTATCGGGCTCAACATCATCAGTGTCTGGCTCAACTGTTGTATCTGTATCGTCTAATTGTTCTGGAATATCTGGAGAGGAATGCATATCTTGAGCCTGAGCGTCACTACCAGTTATTGTATCGGGCTCAACATCATCAGTGTCTGGCTCAACTGAGGAATGCATACCCTGAGCCTGGGCGTCACCACCAGTTGTTGTATCAGGTTCAACTGGTGTATTGGCGAGCAGCTCAACTGTGTCGGAGGGAAAATTCTCAGTATTCCTATAATAGTGCTCTAAAGCGTCCTTATTGATAGCATTATCATGTATAAAACCTTTTTTATACATGATAGACTGTGCAACCCTATAGATATAACTAATTAAGTCCTCTTCTACATCTTCTTTGTAGTCTACCCATATCCCGTCACGGTTAAAATGAGGATGATAAATAGGGGGATCGTTTCCTACTACCTCAATTTTTGGTAACCCAGGTCGGGATATTTCAACAGTAGATAGAGTGCTCAATAAATTATTATCTAAGCTATCACACTGAGATATGTCAGGTAACCTTTTCCTCTCTGTCTGTACAAGCAATAAGAAGCCACGATAATAGATAGTCCGATGCTTTGAACCCCAGAAGCTTCTCGCTTTCAAAGGTAGGCGAGCAGTGCTTCTTAGGTTCATCTTTACATACAGCTGTGAATCATTATGTGGGATGAATTCAATACAAGGCACTTCTACAGAAGGAACAGAAATTTCAAACTTGCTATCCATCTGAGATCCTCCGCTTGTACTTAAAGTTTTCTATATTCTTCAGGAAAGACTATTTGTAGATTTTGCCACGATAGATCAGCGGTACAAATTTCAACAGCTCTGGATTCTGAAAGTCATTACATAATGACTTTCAGAATCCAGCTAGTTTTGGTTATCTACTGAATTCGCTATCAATGCTAAAATCCTACAGCTTGATTCATTTCATATCATGTAATTTCGAATTTTCTTGTTGCCTGATGTTTCACAGTGAAACGAGATTTGGTTGGGTCCGGTAAAGCAGTACTATCGCAAGGGAAAATACCTCTGTTTCTCTGAGATAAGAACCACTGGTTAGCATCACGATTTGCTGGACTGTCAGGATTAGTAATATCTAAATCGAACTGTAGAGTACGAACCATCCTCACTACATGATGACCTAGACCTTCAGCAATATCCCATGTTCCAAAACACCAATTACCATTGCTGTACCAGTTTGGATGAAAAGGCGGGGGGGTAGTGCGCATGTTAATGCGTGGAGCAACCCTAGGGTAATTTTCTGGAAGCTCCATATATAGAGTATGTGAACTTCGGTAGGTGGGCTGTGATCCTGTTATGGTACGAATCTTGACATTTAGTTCATACGCTTCAACGTAAGGGGTCTCCCCTTTGAGAGGTCTCCACTGAATGACTTCTCCTTTTATGTTGAGCATTTCAGAGTAATCATTTTTTAATCTGATTTTTCGGGCTTCTTGGGGGGTAGTCATAACATAGTATCCAAGATTACATCTCTATCTTTTACCCGCATCTGTTGCAGGTAAAATACGAATAGTCGTATTATCTTCAACTGATGCGTTTTCAAAAGATTGATCAGGACCGATGATACTGCCACCTTTAATGGCAAGCCCGTACCCTTCTGAGCTTGGACTAATAAAATTAGCAGCAATTAGTTCTGCTACAGCCTCCTGAGCGGTAATGCTGTCATCCAACGTAACGTTTAGCTGCCTACCATCTGTCGGGTGCAAGAAGTTGACGCTTACATCTGCCATTAATTCTCTCCTACAAGTTAAACTTCAATAAACGGATTACCCTGAGATAGTTCGTAATACTTGTAGCTTTGGTCCTTGGCTCGGACTGCTACTACATGTCGATGCGGAACTCCTAGTTGCCATAAGCTCATGTTTAGAATGCTTTCGCTTGTTTCCTTGAGACTAAAGTCACTAACAGTTTGCTTGTTGCCAATAGTCTTCATCTCATCCTTAGATACATCGTTTTTTGCATCCTTTCCGAATGAGCTTCTACAATCTGAGCAAATTGCCTCCCAATCAAAGATACGAAAATTGGGACGGTTAAAGTTGATGCTTTTGGCGCAGGTTTTGCATTTTGCGGAAATGACAAATGCCCTATCCTCACCGCGATAATCCAATGTCGCCCCTTCACCAGAAAAGGTTTCCTGTGAAACGTACTCTAGAAAGGCTCTTAGCTTAACTGAATTATTTAGTGGAAGAGAGTGAATCTCTGGATATGTTACGTGCCCAATACAATTTTCTCTTTGAGGGAGCTTAAGGACATCAAAGTCGTTAAGCTTGCCCTGAAAGTATATCTTCTTGCCACTTTCAACTTTTTGATGGCACAGTAGCTTTAAAGTCTCTTGGACTTGAATAGCTGACACTATAGAAGACGTGACTTGTACAGTTGGCATTTTTCCTTCTTTCAGTAATGTACGTTTAAATTCATCACACGACAAACGTACTCTAGCTGCTTCTCTTTGCTCCTTAGTAGTAGCACACTCATAGCAAGGTAATTCAGGTGGTATGAAGACCGTGACATGGCCACCAAGTTCGTATATTCCAGCATCTATCCAAGGAGTGTTGGTAAGCCAACATTGTCTGTTAACAAATAAACGAGTTTCTACGTTATCTAAGCAACCTAGGACTATATCCATCTCACGAAATATCCCGGTTCCTAATTCCCATACTGCATCACCATGAAACCATTGAATGCACACATCATCTTGTAGTGCCATTTCTTTGGTTCGGATTGCAGCTATCTCTGCTTTTTGTCTATCTTTGTCAGTTGTACGAAATAATACAGCGCGGCTTAGATTAGAGGTAGAGACTGTGTCGAAATCAACAATATAAATATTGCCAATTCCTAAAAGAGCTAAATTTTTGAGTGTTTCGTTGCCAATTGCACCTGCACCGACAACTAATATTTTTGCTTTAGAAAGCTTTTCCTGATCCCACCAGGATATCCTCTGCTGTCTGTCAAATGGGCTTTCCTCAGGTTCAATAGTTCTTTGAATTGAAAACTTTGTAGACATCTAACTTACCAAATATAACCGCAATGCTTACAACCCCATGTATGTTCATTCATTCTGTATATATTGCCAGGTCTCATTTCTTCGCTTGTTAAGCAATAAGGACATTTTTTGGGCCTAGTTTGTGCAGTAGTTTTAAATTTTCCATTTAACTCATGACTACGTGTTGGTCGTACAACAGGTAATTCACTAATAACAACAAACTTCATATGCTCACTAGCCTGTTCGGAGATAATCTCGAACTTTTTTCCCATTTTTAAAGCATCCTGCTCAAATATTTTGTTTGAAACGTCTTTATTTAAGAATATAACCAGAAGAAGCTCATCAGCTTATTGCCTGGAAATTGCTTTAGCGAGACTCTCTCCACTCTTTTAAGGCATTCATCAAAAAGCTGGCAGCAGGATGACTTAAAGCTTGTTCCAAAGCACTTATACCACCTGCTTTCAATGAACGGTAAATTCTACTCATTAGGTCAGAGTTATTTTGTACTTGCTTGAAAGCTTTGCTTGCCACTACCATCTTGTCTGAGATATCAGAAATAGGATGAGTTTTTTCTATTTCAACCAATACATCTTGAATTTCTTTTGCTATCGCTGTAATTTCAATCGAATTATCATGACTAATGTACGTTCGTTTATCTACACCTACTGAGAAAATTCCCTTTTGTGTAATCTTATCCCCGCCAATCCGATCTCCACTGTGAATAGAAAACCTAGACTTATCTTTTTCTTCTGGATTCATTGCTTATATTTCCTTCGCTAGATGGAGTATCGATTTAGGCATTTTTCCAAGAAAAATGTTGAATCCTAATTCCTGATACCTGTACCAAAAATGCCTGATTGATTGATCTGATCCCCAGAGATTAGATCTCCTTCACGAATATTGAAAGAATAATTAGTAGATTCATTTGAATGATTCATAGCCTCAATTACAGCCTCAATCACTTGATCTACAATCTGCTCATCCGTGCTTGCAAATAGTCCCGATGTTAGACCGTTAGATTCTATTGTAAACACGTATTTCTTTTTCTTGGAGAACCTTTCCCAAATACCTATTCCTAACAGACACAACATTAAGATGCCTAAAAAACGCAAAACATCCTGAGCTAAAAATAGAATTCCAAGAAATCCCAAAATAGCCATAGCAGTCCGACTAAAAAAGAATTTAGGTTTACAGATGTATTTGCCGACTCTCGCAATATTGCTAATTTGATAAATTTGGTTTCTGAGAGTTATTGTTCTACCAGTAACTCTTAGAGTCTGATAGGAGCAGTTATTATTGTTATCACCAATACGGCGATTAGAGGAATTAGACTGACGCCGATTAGCGTTTGGTTGCTGGTCATTAATAGAGAAACGTTTGCCTGTGATAGACATGCTTCTAACTCTAATAAATACTTCTGGTGATCGAATCAACTATGCAAAACTGGGGTAGATGCATTAACTATAAGCTTAAAAAAGCATTAGGAGCCACACAATCCCGTTAGCTGCTAATTACTTATAACGCACTCATATTCTGACTCAGAATGGCTCTGCTTTTAACGCTTCATTAGAAAAATCAATGTTTTGCTTAGGATATCTCAAGGCGATGTATGCAACTCTGGTCTTGCATATTACTGATAGTTACTATCCAAAGTTAGAAGTTGCTGAGTACTATACTGATTATGGATTCAGCGTTCAACTTGATTGGGAAGCCCTGCTGAGGTTGCGGATTTGTGAGTACATGCTTAGTGGTGACTATGCGTTCACTTTAATTTTGTTTTACAGTCATTGCTTGTTATTCACTGACATTTCTACCTTCATACTTGGCTATGTAGTAAGTTTTAGCCGCATTTGTGATGCTGTTGATAAACCATCCGTTGATACCGGCGTTTAAGAATGAACCTGCTACGGGGACGAAAGTAGATGCTTTGATTCCTAGTTTTGCAGAAATCTTGGTAATAACTTTCTCTAGAAGTGGTGTGGCTATAGGCACACCCATTTTTTTCGATATTGTGCCTGCGGTAACGTATGTAGTTGTTTTAGCTACCCCCTTGATGGCTATCTTGCTAGTAGATTTGATGTTGTAGAACAAAACTGCTTTAACGTAGGAATCTCCAATAAATTCAGGAGCTCCTGCCCATACTGCCAAGATATCAATGTAGTCATCTCTTGACAAACTGTGTATGGTTTTACCGTTCTTTTTTGCAATGATCGCTCCAACACCATAAGCAGTCGCTTGCATGCCATAAAACAATGATGTGATGTCTGCGCCTACTCCTACGGCGAGATTGACTCCAGGAACTGCCATTAGTATCCCGCCTGTTACGGATGATTGTGTGACAGCAATGCTACGCCAAACAAAAATATTGCACTGAGTTGACCAATCCCATAAAGGCTGAATAATAGCATTGAATGGAAATAGTTCAAGAGCTTTGACGAATGCCTCATTTATAATGTCTTTGGCATCATTCATTAATCCCATAATCGAGTTTTCTAGTGGTAGTAGGTCGATACGTAATAGACTGCGATTTATGCGATTTAACTAGATGCACTTTGTAAGATCATAGTCTTCGATACTACATGTCTTCTGTTAGAGTTTACCGTCCGCGACCGTACCGTAATCTTGCTAACAGAGTCTGTTTTTATACATCAGTCATGCTTTTGCTCTGAGATATCTAACGTTCGTCAAGAAGCAGAATCATTTGGTGAAGAGCCATTGTTCTGATTAACTTGATAATAGTTTTTCACCAAAAATGAGAACAGTACCCGAATGGGTAATTTAGCAACTCGCTTATTAGAGTTAATCCTTGTGGACCTTAGTATCCAGGAGGTTTCTTGTATGGAGAAAAGGACTCGCTGTGCTCGGTTATATTTTGTGGTGCCCCAAAGCCCCACCACACCTCCCACCCACGGGGTTACCGGCAAGCGCTCTCAGAATTTCCCCGTTAGATCAGCCGTCGTAGCCATGTGGAAGTATCCCGTTCTAATTATCGACACGGTTCGACATTGGTCCAAATCCAGGCAATGCGATCCACTTCATCGAGGTCTCCCGGTAAGCGTTTGGCCTACGTGAGTTTCTGTAATGACTCCGCGCCGTGTACCAGGAAATAGCTTGAGGATTTAGAGGTATGGAAAATCTGTACCCTTTCTTCGTGTGGACTGTATTGAGCTTTTAATTTAGGACAGCCGCGCTGCTTAAACTCTACTGATAGGGCGTCAGCAATTTCATGCATGAGATCTGTGTAGCGGTCTAGAAGTTTTTGAGCTTGAGTCATGGGTAAATAGTCTCCGTTTGCCTGAGTTTTTTACTGACACTGCGGATCATCAGCAGATTTAATGCCGTGATGACACTCCACTCGATTCGCCTTTTCCAATAGCCACTCCATCTTTTTCGCCTGGTCCTGCTGCTGAGCCTTCAACTGCTGAATCACCTGACCCTGAGAGCTGATGTGCCATAACGCGAATCCCCAGGCCAGCGACAGGATGATCGAGAAGACGGTGTTAACGCTCGATATCCAGGTCTGCTGATTTGTGAGGTAGCTGAGATCGCTGAGGTGTCGGTTGGTGTTGTCGAGCCGGTTGCCGACTTGCTTGCTGTTCTCCGATGCCGAGACCGAGTGTTTGTCGATACTGCTCAACCTCGACTCGAAGCTGTTGAGCGTCATTAGCATTCTGTTCGACTTCTCGTCGGATGCCGTCAATGAGGTAATCAGTAGCCGCAAGCTCTGAATCAGCTGGGCTGATGTCTGGGTGTGTAGCTTGAGGCTTTCGAGGCTCTTTCGATTCTGGCTCGACCATTGATTTAATTCCCCATAGATATCGTCAAAAAAGGACTGCCAGTTTTCGGGGGCTTCCTCCACCAGCACCAGGAGGTGACCGATAGCGACAAAGATCATAAAAAACTCATTGTC
>ERZ1740065.778-NODE-778-length-17936-cov-11.650691_pt1 | contig 17936 bp, 10 predicted proteins | sample MGYA00581738_ERZ1740065 | MGnify/ENA primary metagenome ERZ1740065 (study PRJEB43018, sample SAMN04849749) | marine metagenome | isolation source: floating plastic debris | place: Pacific Ocean | collected 2008-09-01 | study: EMG produced TPA metagenomics...
GTCTTCGTATCAAAACAAAACGAATCTCATGCCCACAATATTTTCTAGTACTGTATTAGTACTATCAAACCATAATTCATATTGAACAGATATATGCGTATAACTGATACATTGAGATCATGTGTGAAAGAGTGTGTACAAGAACAGAGTCATCAGTGAACCCGTCAATTCGAGTTGCAGCTCTGAGCTAGTAATTGACAAGAAAGTAGATTTGCCTCCATCGCGATTGGAACATAATACTGAGGTCATGGACAATGCACTCGATTCCACAGTTTGCCCTTCATCTGCAAGCCTATATGGTTCAAAACCAGCCAGGTCAACATAGAGTGCGATATGTATTGAGAGGAGAGCGGATAAGTATGTATGTAGTTCACGAGTCGGATGTAGAGCCGATATATAGGTCAACTTAGAAAAGCGCGAAACGTGCTCGCTAAAATCTCGATTGAGAATCGTGACATCACGTTTATGGTTTTGGCCGATAAGGTTTTTTCGGCAGACTGAAGTCCGCTTTGATTGGAATAACTCACTACTACTAATTCCCAGGAGAAGACAACTCCTCTAAACGAATTCTTCACATATTTTTACCTATAGTGTATTGCTTTCCTCTCTGTAGCGTCTGTATCCTTTAAAGTGTAATCACTTCAGATGCATGATGTAACGAGACACAATTTCATAAAACTTATAATTGTCTATTTATCATATTTCGCACTGATTCCGCGCGTTTTCAGTTTTGGTCATTCTTCTATCAATTTTTGCGCACACTCCCTGGCCAATCTGCGCTCTCTCCCGCTTACTCCCACTCACTCATTTCCTGTACTTTCTTAGCGTTCCAGACTTTTGTCATTCAGTGCGGGAGTGAGTGACAGTAAAGGCGTATAGAGATAGATTGGCACTCAAAAGCCGTGTTCCAGCACGCAAAAGAAGTCAATGAGGAGTACATATCACGTCGGATAGTCTTGACCCTCGCAAGACTGGTTATGTTTTTATGACCGAGTGTCAATTGAATGGAGTAAAGGTCCAGACCACACACTTGTCCACTCAGGATGTCGAATTTGCGATTCCGTGATTTTTTATACCTGCCTCACACTGGTACGATTGGGGACAAATGTGACCCTGAATGACATAAACCACAATAAACCACATTGGCTCGTCGCCTAGTATAGGCTATATTGCTGGATACAACAAAGATTTTCACCAATGCGTCCATTTCTAACTTGTCAGTTTCTTATCCAATGAAATGTGCTCTTTCCAATGACACTAAAATTGGTCCAATCAGAGCATCAGATCAAACACTACCGCCAGCTATATAGCCTATACTAAGCAATGAGCTGGTGCGGCTTATTGTGATTTATGCTATGCAGGGTCAAAAATTCAGAAAGAAGACAACTCCGATTCAGGGATATGTCCTATCAGAAACCATATTTGTGGCGAGTAACCCAGTACCATTTTCAGCCTATCTGCATTCTTCAATTAATGTGTCATTACAGTCATTCTGTCTTGTTGGTTTGCTTTCCCATTATCTTTGTGACATCAGTACCACAGAAGTTTCTGTTCCAGCAGATGCTGGCTCAAACCTTTGCTTCTCGAATTCTACAGCTATTTATAGGCAACGAACCAGAGTAATTTGACGATTCATCATAATTTCGATCACAGTTTAGCCAATCAGTAGATAGAAAATTATCACATGAGCATGATACTCGTGTTGCTCGGATCGTTTGAGCTAAGCACTCCCAGCGTGTACGATTCCTTGAAAACACCAGTTGTGTGTACCCGTGGACTCAGTGTGACCAGAACTTCAAAAGGAGTTCATCAGTTTTTGAATGCTACAGAGTGTACTATTGTGAAAATGTGAGTAAGTTTGCCAATACACTTGCTCAAGCACGTTGACAAACGTGTGTCTCTTGATTCGTGCAGTCTTATATATCGATGCTAGCTGCAAGTTCCTTCACCTAAGCAACATCCCTGAGAAATATGTTGACCCTGCCATTACAATGATAAGAGCAAAACATTGGTGCACACACGGAGCTGTTTAGAACGATATGACATTAGATGGCGCCATATAAACAAGTACCCCATTGTTGGAGTTGCCTTCCCCTGTGGAGTCATGATCTTTAGATTTGCTATTCCACTAAGTAGGAATTTGCACCCAAAAGCTAACATTTCTGTTGCTCCAAAATTATATTCTAAAGCAGATTATTCATCCTCCATACGCGCCTTGTGATTGGCTAGTCACTTCTCTCACGGTAGAGCTATAGGGTCCTAGGGTACTAGGGTCAATGACCAACAGCAATGTAACGGACATGATCAAGTGACTACGTACCACAAACTACACTATTTCAGCAGTACCACTATTCTTATGATGGCGTTCTCATGAGGATAGTAAAGAGGAGCCAAGATTTCATCGCTCTGTCAACAAAAACATTTCAGTCATCCATGACAGGACAACTCTCAGATTTACACCAAAGACTTCTAATATTGATTTCCTGTGATTTAGCCTTAAGATCTTGCTGAGCTGAGGTCAAATATGGTAAGATCCCAGTTGTATTAGTGTATTAGTGGTTTCAAGTTATGGCCACCTCCGCTGCATGGGTATTACGCATCGACTCTCTGCTCACGGCTCTACGGTGAAAGAAGGGGCAAGCTATTCAATTGTGGTCTGTGAATAATCGTAGAATGGCAACAAAACTGTCAATATATCAGGTATTGCTAGAAATGACAAAACGGAAAAAAAACGGAGCAATACAGGCAATACAGGGTAAGAGAAATTTGTTGTCACGGTTTTGTATGAAATTTTGTGCTTTCGTCTCTCCCCTACGATGATTAGAGTTCAGGAGTCTGAAAATTTAGGTTTTATGCCTCCGCTTGGCATGCTGGGGTCCCAACTTCTCCGCTTGGTTGTTTTTTCTCACATTGATTTATGGGAGTTTGTGACGAGTACAAGCAACATAGTCTGCTCACATTGCCTACACAAGTTACAACTGCTGATACAAACCGTTCTACAGCAGCAGGGATTGATGGATAAATCATTGAATCATCAGTGATCTAAGCTGGCTGTCATGATCATGTGGAGCAAACCCATTGTCAGGATATGAATGAATACCTCCCTCATCTCCAACTCGCTGCATCTCTGTCCATCTTCCTCTTACTGTCCACCTTCCCTCCGGAGCTGGTGTAGAGTTCTTAGTTTCATATGTTCAGAAAAATTAAATCCAGATAGCGTGAAGCTCACTCTCAGGGCGTTCTAAAAGATCAAATATGGCCACACTATTCTGAAATCGAAGGTTGAAGACGCGTCTTTGAAGAAAATAATCATGACCTAACATTGCACTTCTGATGGCCGACCACAGGACGGTTCGACATCAACTAACGAACAAACGCGAGGTGCGTTTTATTCTTAGAAAAATAGATTCGATGAGCTGCTCGTTGAAAGCTTGACATTTAATGGCCAACGCTCCTCATGAATTGATACAATCAGCTACAGTTAACTGGTCAAGAACAGTTATATAATGCTTTTTGATTGGTTGACGTGTGGGATGCAGGCTATGTAGCAGGTGCAGAGCAAATGCCTGTGGTCAGCTCCTTACCCAGGACAGGTAGAAAATGAGTTAGTATCACTAAAGCGTCTCTTCTATAGCTCATTGCAGCATCATCATTTCATATTGTGTCCTCTTCGGAAAGAGTATGTTGCCATTCAATCAGCATTCAGTCAAAATTCAACGACAGCCGTTGTGAACAACTTCGGATAAGATGCAGCTTTACAGGGCATCAACCTCGGTTACTAAGTTTATCAAGTCGGCTATCAGTAGACTGGTTTCTTCCTCTACCGTCTGTTTGTCATCAATCGTACTTACAATCACCAGGGTTACGATGGGTGGTTAGAGACGGAGGGAGTGTCTTTATCTTCTTTGATTTACAACGTTACAAGCAGGTAAATCAATTAGTAATGGCCAGTCTGAGATGGTATCATGCCAAGCCAGTCACTCTGGATTCAACTGCTTGCGGAGATCAAATAGCGATAGCCACAATATCACACGCTTAAGCCTGGGAGTACCTAAGTGATTATGAAGGTAGTCCACTAGTAAGCTGCTGAGGAGACAGCTTAATAGCAGCCATCTTCCAATTCTTTAATAGTGTCCCATATCCGATTGGTCACTAAGCATCCGTTTGTCGCTTGTGTTTTACCAACTGTCATGATTGAGTGTTCGGTATCATGTAGTGAGCGGGAGTGAGTGGGAGTGAACTGAGGTGAGCCGGAGTGAGCTGGAGGGAGCGAGAGTGAGCGCTGATAGGTCAGGATAGGTGTGGAAGTGAGCACAAAAATCAACAGGAGAATGCCAAAAACCGCTATTCATTATCAACAATGGAAGGTATCTGAGGATGCATCCGCAGCAGGGTCATGAAATAGTTCTGGTATAGCTTCTTTCACCAGTACCACCCTGTGAACTGTGAAAAACAACATGGGTCTCAACTACGTGGATTTAATCCTTACTGCCCAGATCTTCAGCTCATATAAAGACAACAGCTGGATCTCGTGTACGACTAGCAAGGCAAGCTGGGCTCTCATAGCTGAGCGCAACGGGGCTCGACAGGAAGTTGGCTGTAGAGTTCTGAAACAATGTTTCAACAGTCACATCAAATCTTAATACGATGGTTAATTGAGACTATACGCCTGCTCACAACATGCTATTTCTGCAATTTTTGATGGTTTGAATTTGTGGTCGCCAGTGAGTCTTGCAACAGTAGATTGTCATGGAAGCTGTATGGTTGAGAAAATATATATGTCCAATGTGCAATGGAACATCACCAGACAATGTGTGCATAGGACTGATGATCCATAATTACAAGTCCGCATTAGCAACGTATTCATGATAAACTGGTGGTTTATTGGGTATTTTCAGAGTTCTAAACGTGTCTGCTCACCCATGCATAGCGAGCCAATGCTTGCTTAATACGGTTTAGCTAGACACGCTCATGCCATAGATGCAGGAATTACAAAATATGTTTTTCTACTTCTATAATTAAATAGCTTGGCGAGAGCGGCAAGCATTCACTCGTTGATTTCTGTTCACTACCACAATAGCTAGTTTTTGTGTCAAGCATTCCAAGTGTTCATGGAACTTACCCTACTCGGAAAATGTATATTTGTGGCAGGCACCTTCTTTTCGAATGGCGTCTTTGGTTAACATGTAAAAACCCTATCATCGTATTGACGTGTTTGATGTGGTAATTAAGTAATGGAAACAAACACTATGAATGAATTGGTCGGGGAAAGGAAATTAATGAAGCAAAACAAAGACTATGGTACTGATGGAACACTCTAGGGCCACAAAGGATAACAATATATGACTGGTGAAATGTCACGCACAAAATGAAAATGAAAACTAATAACTCCTAAGATATTCCCCAAACTTGAACTATTAGGTCACACATAGAAAGAAGGTTTTAAACAAGCTATAAATACATTACGTGAAAAAAACGAAGTGCCAAGGATGCATAATTCATTGCATCTTTGAATTAAACTTGGACCTCTCCCCATCAGAGGTTAGTCAATCGAACTGAGCAACAACGTTATGCCATCTGCATGGCTTGCAACTCATAGTGCCGCCTGTCAATTAGACATAGCTGTAGCACAGGAGATTAGTGTCTGACAACATTGCTAGTGTATAGCATTTGAGAAACTCAATTTCATCCACAACATGCTAGCATGGGTCTGAAAGCCACCTAGGGTTGATGACAGTTTTCTGACTTGTATTTGATGGTGGCGTTAATGGGTGTGAAGCACTGTATTCATCATTTATGCAATAAATAAGAACAGAGTATGATATTAGTCATAGGTATGCATGACAGGAGGTCGGCGCAACCAAGCAACACTATGAATCTACAACACCTTCGAACTCAGCTGAGATAGCATGGGTACAGCCAAGACAGACATAGGATGGAAGCAAATGGAGATGCCACCAAACAAGACATGCAACTGCACCCACTAGAGTGCATCCACTAGCAGACATGAATGTAGAATAGCTGCAATGGTTTCCATAGCAGTGTGAAAGGCAAATGTCCTCTCTTTGGTCGGCCAGACCTTTATGTCGCGAAAACCATGAGTACAGTGAGAGACCTCGATGCTCAGCAGACTAACGATAGCAATGTTTTTGTTTATGCTAGTTACCTGATCGAATGAGTAGTCGCTGACTTGGAATTCTCATTAAAATTTTTGTGTTAACCACTTGATACATTGGGGTGGGCTGTTAGGAACATTGAACGGAGCGTCCTTGCACCAACCCTAGGGAGAGCCCTTTGGTAAAACTGTTTTCAGGGTGGAGCATTGAGCATTGTAACTATTGAAAGCTGTTGTTGCTAAAATCTAGAAGGTCAGCTTGCACTAAATCTAGTGGAAAAAACTGTCTCTACAGCCTGGGCCACACTAGTCATTTTTTCATCCGTCAGTCAACAACAGCAGTTTGCCGTAAACGGCAGCAGTGTTCACACTAGACACCACTCACAGCTGTAATTCGTAAACAAACGGGCCAAAAAATCTGCAAAGCCAATTATCAATATTATCGGAGTTTTTTGAGGTTCTAATGCATTCCTGTAAACATCCTGATTAAAATTGAGTATTTCCTACGAACACAGCAGCAAGTCAGCTAGTACTTAACCAAAGAGTCTTGTTCAAAATCCCAAAGTGCTGAAAGCCGCTTGCAGCAGAAAAAAATTGTCGGTTTTGAGCTAAAAATAGCAAGGCATGTGTGTCGTCTGTGACTGATGAATACGGCTAGCATGGCCGAGCCGACTCTTGTAGCTTTCACATAGATATTCATGCATTAGCCTGTGTGGGATTGAGCGGCAGTGAGCAGCAGTGAGAGCGGATAGGCGCGGGAGTGAGCGCAGGTAGGCGTGGGAGTGAGCATGAAAATCAACCGGAGCCTTACCACTGTTTTAAGTTAAATGTTACAGGTTACGGGCAGAGCCGATGGTCACTAGGCCTTACAGGTGATTAATACTAACTTGCGAGTTCAGTGACGAATATTCAGCGTACCGCAGGGCTAAATTTTTTAGGACTGTATTCAGCCAATAGTGGTCTTAAAATGAGAAACTGCTCCAATAAGCATTGCAATTTTTCTAGGAGCTCTAAAACCTGTGAGAATGCAGCATCACATAGGTTTTGATGCAAGTAATGGGGAGTGAAAAAGGCCCTATGTTGAAGACGTTTTCTGCACAGAAGAATGAGGTCCAGTGAGTTTTTTAGTGTACTGTGAAACTTTCTTTCAGGCAATTATTTCCATTGACTCAATCAGATTTTAGACTTGTTATTCCTATCTGGGATGCTATCATCACCTCCCTTGATAAACTGATGCCATATGTAAGCAATATGAATCCAAGTATGGCCATGATTGACTAAAACCAGTTTTTAGATGACAATCTAATATGGCAATGCTGATCTACGTGGCGTGCTATTACGCTGCTTGATCTCTAACAGATTATCGGATGGCCCGTTGATCCTTAGTGCGAGGAATTTTCATTGATCCAGATCAGTAAAGTTGAATGGCCCGGAGGGTGTTAGTGCTGCAAGCGTGGCGCGAGGCTGTATGTAGTGGTGTGTTTTTGCGTGTACAATGAAGGTGGTATATATTATTTCCCTCCCACATCTTCTCGCATAATTTGTGTTATGAAAACTGTTGATCTTATGACGTGATGTATCATGTATCTGCAGCTCAAAGTAGTACTTAGGCAAACAAGCTGTCTGGCGTAAGTAGCTGTACCTGAATTACTTCATGACAATTTTGCCGACACATATTCAGATACCTTTCATCGTTGATGATGAATGAGCTATTCGAAACATAATGATTTTGAATATTGATCGTATTGAACAATATTGATCAATATTGATCAATATTGATCAAAAAATGTCTATGAATAAGCTCAATATTTATTCACATTTTTGCGGTAATAGCAAAAGAACCACGAACCATTATGGCTTGGTGATGAGTTTTACCCGCCTGATCATACAACATAATAGCAAGAACGACAGACAATGGAGGTTTGAAGCGGCCAATTCCAATTACTGGTGTCAACAGGCGGATATGCTAATAGTCGCTTGACGGTACTGAAGCATAGTCATCTATGCCTGTTTCTAATAGAATCTTCAAGTATGTTCAAGCTCTGAATTTTTTCTAAGAATTTCTTTCGACAAACAAACACACAGTTGCTATGAAAAGATATACATGAAACATCCAGCATGTCAGAGTCTGATTGGTGATCAACATAAAAATATTAGGTAAGAAAAAAAATTTTAACTACTGATGTGGCCTTTGTTGTTGGATACAAATCAAAGGCTTGGTACCTGAAATCAGATTGGTACTAGTTGGTACCATTATTGGCTGGGGGTATCAGATGAGAGTTCATTTGCAAAGAACTTAGCCATTTGCATTTTGATTTGCTTCGTACCATTAACAATGTTTTCGCAACACAATGGCATGACCAGAGATCATTGCGATCACAGATAACTTTGATTTCTATTATACAGACAGTCGGCAAAACCAAGCTCACCTCGATGTGTTGGAGCTCATACATTAGACCCTGGGATGCGGTCTGGTTGAAATGCGGATAATAAGACTAAATATCTGCCTCAAGTAAAGTACAAAACTGTTGCAATAATTTGGGGCTCTTCCACTATGTATAGAGTATTGGCCTTGCTACTTAGCCACCTCAAATATTCCATAGGAAAACAGCAGCCTCCAAATTCTGATAGAAATACCTGTAGTTGTGGGCTCTAGCAGGTGAACCACACAGACTGCGAATGTGATAGAAATCGAGCAAAACAAGTACGAGGGAGATTTATTTGACCTTGACATTGAGTATTGGCCTACTGCTACTCGAAATCCTTCTGATTTTCTAATCGAAATTCAAAATGTCTGTCGGGAAATACTGCAATGATCGCTTTGCTAGATGCAACAAGAGATGAATGAAAACTCTATGATGCAGTTCAAAGAGATTTAGTTTAGTAAGTCTCAGGTTTGATAATCACTCTGTTGGGGGTGAGAACTCATATGCTCTTATTATATGTTAGACTCCACATGAAAATTTTGAGATCATAATTAGTGCTGGAGCTGAGATTCAATTGTTGGAAATAGAATTTAGGCTTGGCGAGCAGCGTAACACTTTGAATTGGCAATACGCTGCCAAACAGCCTTATACATGCCAATAGTCAGTTATACATTCGGTGTTAGTTGGGTAGCTTCCTACGACACAATGAAAAGGAAGGTAGCAAACAATCATTCTAGGGCTGCGATGTGATACTAACATTTTGGCGACAGGTGTCAGCTTTGCCTGTGATCAATGTGCCAAAAGAGTGTGTGAAATACCCATATGTACACTGAGAACTCCAAGTTCATAACACTTAGTCAGTCGAGTATGACATTCAAGGAGAAGAATTTAACTGAAAATTGATAACTGTTTTAACAATGTATGTATGTTACTGGTTTCGTGTATGTGCATGTGGTTTTACAATGACATTAATCTAGATAAATCGTATGGTGAAAGATAACCTGGTGGCTATGATATTGAGTACCATTAAATCTCGCATTACTTATCACCAAATGCATGTCGCAGCACATCAAGCTGTATAGAAATTCTCATACCGAGTGCTGAGGGCAAGCTCTAAAGACACTGGTCTCAGTAGTTCGCCTACAATCTTAGCTACTACTATGACACCACAATGCCTAACTAGGCCGCATGCACTGCCTCACGGTGTGGCATAGCGAGGTTCAGCTCGTCCTGATAGGCTGAGTATCACCAACTGAATGAGAACTTTGAAGAGATCATATAAGGCTTCTGAATATTTAACACAAAATTGAATTCTTACAATGTCTGATCTACAATATGTATACAAATAAATTGTGCAATCATCTACCAATGTTTTTTCTCCTGAACCTAGATAGATAGAAATTTTATTTTACTGTCTCTGAGAAGAGAAGTAGAACGTGTTGCAGAGATGAATAAAAAGCTGGCTCCCAGTGTATACTAAAACTATACAAAAAGAAATTCAGGAGATCTACTTTGCACTGTGCTAAGACTAGAGAGAATGTCAATAGGGTTCAATAGGGTTCAATGCCCTCTGATAACTGCTTTTTATGCTGCTTTAGACCTGCTGCCGACCCAACAATGCAGGAAGTTTTCACTGCAGTTTCAGCCTAAATTATATCGGGTGTGACCGCTTTTCGACGCACCCAGCAATGTCCCCATTATGGAAGTTTTCTCAGACGGGTGTGAATTCAATCGCTAATATCTGACTAAATGAAGAAAGATGAAACTTGGATGCATCATGGAAACCCTATTCAGCCAGACCCTTGCAGATTCCGTGATTTTAGGATTGAGTACAGTTCCAATTTTCTCCCAGAATTGTAGATTCAGTTCAGTTCAAAATTCTCTTTAAAAGGTTTCATTTCAGTTCTCTAAAAGATATAGTTCAGTTCTCGATTCTGTATCAGTGACAGCCTTTCCAAATGGACTTGGTCAGGTATGGTCAAAATCAGTTCATCCATGAACTCAGAGATAATGCTTTATTAAAATCCCCCAGCAGATAGTTTAGTTTGTCCACCAGTTCCTTTCATTGTGTGCAGAGTTCAGTTCAGTTCACAGCTGGCTGACTCTAAGCTTAGTTCTGTTCAGACTCATTTCAATACTATGAGGATTTCCTGTGGAGTTCTCAAAAAATAGAAAACGGAATTGGATTGATTCAGTTCATGAGAATCGATTCCAAAGGTCTGTACTCAACAACCACATTTGTGAACATAAGTGCATTAGGTTATAGAACTGACTTACTCATAGAGCAACATGGTTAATACCAGGGGAATTGAGTCTTGGGAACTCATTCTGAAACCCTGAAAGGTGAGAGGCTCTACTATACTGTTCGCAGCAGCTGTTGCTGAGCAATTTCCAGTAGACAGAAACACGTACACACAGTACGCATCTACGGAGAAGGTTTATGATCTGAAATTTACAGTAGGCCTGCAATAGCCGAGGCAGAAGACTTCCCATCAATCATTCTCAAGAATTTTTTGGGTTAAGATCATATTTTAAAAATCCAGGTGTTTGCGGCAAAGCCAGCTAGTTGTTATGTAGCTATTACTAATACGGAGGCTGTATACTTCACCTCCATGGGCTGAGAAGTTTGTTTACCTTGTGATCTAGGCTTAAAAATACCCCAGGTGTGTGTGGACCAGATTGTATTCTGTGCTCTTGAAGCAAGTAGTTATCGACTTTATCTCATACTTACCCACCAAGCCTGTCCCCACCAGCACTCTAAGCCACGCAGCTAGCCTTCCAGAAAGCAATGCAGTCAACATCACAATAGAGATATAGAGCCCATCAGACTGGCACAGCAATGTCCTTCTTTACCACACTGATTTGCATACACTAACATCTCTCATTCACCCATAGACATGGCCATAAACTGCCACCTACAAACAGGAGACACACTCTACTAGTAGAGCCAAGTGGATAGTAATATACAGGTACTTGCATCAGTACGTATTTGAATTACACAGTAGTGAATTCTGTCATTCCAAGTAATTACAAACCAGTGGACATTTGACCTATTCTTGAGCAGGATTACGAATCTCCACCGAGACTAAAAATGTAGCAGCCGCCATCGAATATAGTGGTCTCCTTCTGCACACTCTGCCATGCGATACAAAGGACAGCTAGAATATCATGCAGCCGCTGACATACTTATTTCAGTAGCTGCTCCCGTTCTTAATATTAGGTTGCTGCTGAAGTAATGATTTGTTACTGTAGGGACACTGACACCCTGTCGGCGGCAAATGGATTTAGTGTGAAACAGTTTGTCACCTAGTTAAGATGAAGGAAAATGTGGGGCACAATGCCAATGTGTGGATTACAATTAGAGGATTTCTTTCTGTTCATCAAAAGATGTTGAGTAGTGGATTATCCGAGATCAATCCTTTGTTGACTACAGTCTCAGTCAGTCTGATCTCAACTGACTAAGAATCCGCCTAATCCAGATCGGATGTCTGTCAGATGGTAGGCCTATCAGATTGTTGGATGTTGTTCAGTCAAAGGCGGGTCACCACGGAGATTGCTTAAGCATGCTTAGCTCCAGATCACGATGCTACATATGATTACTAACTCCACTTGATGTTGCGTGGCAACAATTCGAATCATATAAATCACAACTCGCCTCAGTATATCCCACTCGGAAGAAGTTTCTCTGCTTGTCGACACTGGATGAATGACAGCTTGTGCACAATTGGCAGTGCGACTGCGACAACTTAAGAAACTCACACTGCAGGAATTCATTGCAAAACCAGAGAGGTAAGTGTGATAAAATTTCATAGTAATTCCCTTTGTTTGGTGTAGTGGTATGTGGTTTAACAGATCTGCAGGAAACTTTGATGTGATACGCATTTGATAGATGGATGAATAGATATAGATATACATGCATTTTATTCGCCGCTGAGACATTGGAAGATCAGAGTCCATGGAAAGATCAATTTTCCCAGAAGTATAAGTGAATCCTCAGCAAAGATTTACTTGTCTTTTTAGTATTCTTCATTTTTGATTGGATCGGCTATGGCAAATCAAAACTCAATTATCAGCATTAGTCTAAATATAAACCAGAGCCAGGGTCAGAACAAGGGTTCTCCACTTTGCTCCAACACTTTGGCGTTTCTGAAATCTGACTAGAATTCGCGTTTTTGATAATGTAAAAGTACTTATGAAAACTAATTCCATTCCCATCCCTAAGTTAGAGGTACAGACTTTTAAGCCATATCAGTCAAGGCCACAGGTCCAGTTTCAGTTTTGAACTTCAGTCCACTGCAGATATGGAGGAGTATTCTAAAATAAATCTTAATTTCAGCAGTGACTTGTATCAAAAAATTTGCATAGGTTTGAAGTAAAGCCGAAGTTGTAGCAGGTACATAGCAGGTATGAGTGTCACGGCGCACCAATGCATCGTGGATTACTTATGTAATGATGCCAAATCGATTACTTTTTTTCCTAAAATAATTGACTCCAATGAAAAATAAGCCAGTTGTTAGGTCTCAAACCCCTAATACCTACTCCTTGGGCAAACATGACGGCCGCTAGACCACTTCAGATAGAGATAAGTTATGAGGTCACTTTATAACAATATTGGCGGAAGCCACTGGCTTTAAACACCATATGCCCAACTGGGTGCACAAGCAAGCAACGTCCATTGGCATACATATCAATCTGTGAGGCTGAAAATGCTGGATACTCAGGTTTTCGAATTTTGAAAAACACTTCCTACAGCTAAGGTAAGGCTCTGTGGTATCGGAGCTCAATTCAGCCAGATCTAACTGATGAGCCACAGAAGAGCATTAAGAAAGCAATGATTACAACTTTTACCCTAGATTCTGATAACTGAAGTATGGGAGTCTCCCAGGAAATCTAGGAGGTGGTCCACTGCGTTCTGACTCCGGGCAGCTCTTTTGAGATAGTGATAAATGATGTAGATCTAATCAGCATGAAAAGACCTCTGTTTGCAGCTGATGGTATTGGCTGTTTAATTGGTAGTAGTAGTAGTAGTTCGTATAATTTGAGATGAAAGTAGCTACTTAGATAATCCGATTGAATTTCTAAATAGGAGATGAGTTCTAGAAAATAATTGTAATCGAGTCGGATCAAGAATTAAGAATTGTTACATCCCTAATGGCAAGTGGTTCCGTTGGATTTCCCAGGTATACCTGTCACGGCTCCTGTATTTCCCACGGAGATTCCTGCATTCTAGGTGCCAGAATCTAGGGTCCATATTGTTATTATTGGTGCTATAATGTTCTCTTATGACTCACTGGTTAGATCTTGCTGAGCTTATCCCGAATATGAGAGAATCCAAACTATCTCGGGGAAGGGGGGTGGGGGTAGGGGCCATGAGCTATGACTTCTTGATGTTCATAAAGAACAGAAGCTACAGTATTTTCAACCCGGCAAGTTGACAGGTATGTATCCTGGTGGCCCTGTATTTTAGCTGTCAAAACAAGTGGCTAAAATCATGAGGGAGGTGTTCTGAGCTATGACTGTTCAATGCTCTGAAATCTTTAACCCGCCGCATCTCTGATCCAAATGTTTGTCATCTATGCTATGTGTGATGGAGGGGTGGTGCTGTAGCGGGAATGACAAGAATATTTGAAATTGCAGAACCAACTAGAGAGACATTGACTATGGCACTCAATGCAACCGACATCAACACTTCACTCGACTCTGGCGTCGTATTCGGAGGACATCAGTGCTTCGCACCATTGGAAACATTCAACTTCTCTGTGAACATCATCTCTCTCCTGGTCAACATCTTTCACCTGAGTGTGATTTCAAGTCTCGAATCTCTCAAGCGAACACGATACCATTGCGTCCTCATCAACATCTCTCTGGCTGACATAACTAACGTCATCAGCGTCGCTATATTCTACAGCTGCTACAGTTTCATTTATTTCAACTACAGGGTCGGAGAGCCGATTTTGAAGGTTCCCCTTACCTTTGAGCTAACGTTCGGTAACTACATCAGCTATAGCGTGTTCGTAGTGGCGAGCGTACAGAAGTATCTGGCCATCTGTAGACCACACAACTATCAGTCGTCTTTCCTTATCAGAAGAATGCCAGCTGTATTTGTGATGGCTTGGCTGTATGTGCTGTGCGTGACTCTTTCATATTCCGTCATCACCAGTCTGAATTCCTCTCCATGGGTCAAAACCGCTGAATTCACGATGATTCAGTTGTCACTTCTTGCTGCCGTTCCCAATCTCATTTCCATCATCCTGCTCACCAAAGTGTACCGGGCGATGAGGAGGCCATCGAATCAACCTCATGATAAAAAGGCTGACCGACAAGAGAGAAGAGGAGCCACCTACCTAATGATAATCTTCACTCTGGAGATGATAGTATTCCTTCTTAACCTTACCTGCGTGGTCTCCCTCAAGTTCACTGGTACATTCGTTGTGTGCAAGATCTGGCACGGCTTTATCAAAGCCCCTTACACTCTCTCCAACACAATCATCTACGGGTGGAGGTCAAAATCCTACCGACGTAAAGTTTGTAAGTTATTCGGCTTCAAGATAGCTGGATTGGGAAGCGTTGAAGTTTCATCGCATTGACCTCTTGACCTATGCATAACCCGAACATGATCCTCTGCTGACTTTGAGTGGTTTATTAGCAGTAAATCTTTCAAGATGCGTACATATCATACCTACACGTATAACCAACACACTATTGCATTTTCTGATGCATTCGGATAATTCATTTGTTAGTATCATTATTTTTATTATTCTCAAAGTATTTATACTGGTTTTCCCTGCTATAATCATCATAGTTTTGTTATCAGCCCAATATCAACTTCCAACGGTTTGTATGCCAAATACAGTATTATAACTCCATAAATTGATATTTTCTTTTACCTTAGCTGTTAATAGTATCTACACAAGCGCAGCTTTAGGACTCTAAAGGTCCAGTTTTACATCTCCAGTGGCAGATCCAGGATCCAAAAAAGGAGGTGCGAAAAGCTGCTTCCAGGATAGCCATTGAGTACCTGAGCATCGAGTTAGTGCGAATGTGTGAGACAAAGCGCCAAAGTGGCCGAGATGGGTATGTGGAGGGGGGGGGGATGTTTTCTCTTGTAGGTGGGTCTGAGGACCACTCTGAGAGAATTTTTTTTTCAGGAATTCTCTGAGACAGCATCTCACCCAACATAAGCTGAATTTGCAGGATATAACTTGAAGAACGCTGAAATGAACAATACACGCAGTAGCTGCCAGCAGCAGAGTTTTGTTTTTCTAGTAGTAGATTCATTCGGTGATTAAAGTAATGGCATCGGTGATGAAAGCTCAATCTGCTGCGCATTGATGGCCCTTCATAGTTTCTGAATGATTGTTGGTGTCCTGATTGTTTTGCTGCAGCTCCATACCTCCTAAGGCCTATGTCCCAAGTTGCCTCTTCCTCATGTAACCTCTGTTGATGGAGTGTGAAGTAATCCTTTTATCTTTACTAATACTCCACAAGCACAGAATCAAGGAATCTATGAAGCTACAAGGATTGTTACGAAAATTGTAACGAACTATCATTGCACGGGAAATCGTAATGCTATGGATCGACTTCCATGCAGTCATCTACCCTCGTCATTCTTGCTGGAAACACTATAAGCAGTATCTTCAACAGAGAATCTGAGGTGAACACCTGCTGAAAGTATGCTATAGTGTTCTAAAGCATCAAGAGTGAGTAAAAAAAATTATTTGTCATCACAAAAGGGTTTGGAAACCTCTTGCACACCCCTCTGAACCCGCCACTGGCTTCTCAAAGCCCAGATACGTTCAGAAAAACCTTAATCCTGAGTGTTTTGGTCTTAGAACTTGTCATCCATGGTTATAATTGAACCGACAAACCTGACCACCCAACTCAGACACGCTCGATAATCATAACGGAATGCGATAATTATAGGCATCGGGAACTCAGTCTGAAACCCTGAGAGGTGAGGGCTTCTACTAAACCGTTCACAGCAGCTGTTACTGAGCTGTTCCCAGATAACAGATACAGGTATGCATGTACGCAAGTACAGACGTACACAGTAGGTATATGACCTACAATTTATAATGGTTCTGCAAGATGTGAGACAGAAGACCTAGCCATCATACTCAAGAAGAGGAACATTTGGGATTAGTCTGAAGTTGATGTTTAAAAAATTCCAGGTGCTGGTAGTAAAGCTGGCTAGTGATTCTGTTACTAAGAAGACTAAATGACTAAGAATCAGTAGGCTTCACATGCAGGTGTTGAGATAGTGGAATAGCTAAAACTCCACGATGCCCAGGTTTGTTTTTTAGATGATACTCCCATCAAGAAGCAAGAGAATACGGTTGAGCTGTACAGATGGTAGAATCGCAACTCTACCTGAACCTTCCATTTACCCATTTACCTGCATTTCTCCAAAGAGTTAATCTCCATTTATCTTCCAAATTAAGTTCTTTAATCATGAGTAGGCAGAGAGAGAAAGTTTCTATTTACATGCTATTGAGACAAACCAAAGTAAATAAAGAATAATGGTCAGACAGACAGACAGAGCTGATAAAATAGGGTCATATGATGAACAAGCTGCGCCATTACCCAGTGAAGTGAACCTGCCACTATAGACTAGCTTCTGAGCGATGGAATTCACTACCATATCATTGCTAGGAACTGCAATGGCAATGGTTTTGCTTAGATAAACAATCAATCATACATGTTCACCGGGTTTTGTGGAGTAGACATTCTTAGGTTAGCAGTTAAATCTACCCTGAAAGTGACCAACTCACTTCACACTCTCCCACCTCCTGCTCTCACCTCTCACTCTCCCACCTCCTACTCTCACATCCCACTCTCCCGCCTGCTGCTCTTACCTCTCACCTCTCACCCTCCCAACTCCTACTCTCACTTTCAACGCTCTCAATGTTGAGAGCTCGGCAATTTTTACTTGCCAAGTGACATGGACTAGGCTAGGAGGTAGGAAATATATACCTACACCAATTGAAACTATTGTGCTACTTTAATTCTGTTCTTTTGTGTTCTAACAACAAATCAAAAGATCAACGATGAAATCAGACTGGTTTAGAGCCTCTTAAAGCGTAGTGTATGACACACTGAACAGACATAGTATCCAGCTATTACGGCATTGCTGGTGCTTTCTATACGATGGTGATAGAGAACTGCTTTCTTGACATGGTATGACGTATCACTCATCGTAAATCATCAAAAAATGTAAACTGAGAAATGGTTGCCATGAAAAATTTACTTTACTAACTGTAAATTATTTACGAAGTAAAATAAACGCAAATCCTGGTAACTCAGCATCCTAGCAACCGCTGACTCAGTGGGTTCGACAGAAGCTATTTCCGATTGTCTCACTCTCCCCTCTCCCCTCTCCCCTCTCCCCTCTCCCC
>ERZ1740065.779-NODE-779-length-17932-cov-11.868490_pt1 | contig 17932 bp, 9 predicted proteins | sample MGYA00581738_ERZ1740065 | MGnify/ENA primary metagenome ERZ1740065 (study PRJEB43018, sample SAMN04849749) | marine metagenome | isolation source: floating plastic debris | place: Pacific Ocean | collected 2008-09-01 | study: EMG produced TPA metagenomics assembly...
GTACGCGTATAGTGTAGGTAACGTTGGTATACCGGTACGCGTATAGTGTAGGTAACGTTGGTATACCGGTACGCGTATAGTGTAGGTAATGCTGATTTCGCTCGCTGTTAGTATCATTATTCAAACTCATTCCAATATTCCAAGAAAATGGTTCACGATTTTGTAGCATCCCTCTCAGTCAGTGTGCGGAATAAACGGAGATGTACTCGTAGTTGACAGCCATCGGTCGGTGGTTGCTGTGTTTGACAAAGCAGGGCTTTATATCAGAGACATCGGCAGAGCAGGTATTCCGTCTTGTCAGTTCTATCAATCATCTCTTCCTATCCCAACCATAAAAAATTAACCTACCACATTCCATAGTACCTTCCTCTATACCCTCACCCTCTTTCATCATCCATATACATATATATCCCTCTCCTTCACGCTCATCTTTGTCACCCTCTTCTATGTCTCCCTTTCACCCTCCTCTGTTTACAGTTCACCGTTGTCACCATTCCCAATCTGATCCCTTATCTACCTACCTACTTGTCTATCCCTCTCTCCCTACTCAAATCAAGCCCGCGTGTGACCTGATTCTGTCATGATGTAAAGATGAACGATATAGTTCACAGACAAGTAGATGATATATGGCATATGCCAATTCACCTTGTACGCTCAGAGTGACTGAAGGCCAGGTCTACTTGATCTTGTACAACTTTTGCGTTAGCACTTGAGTTATGAGTGGATGTCATACCACTAGATGGATGCTCACTGGAGGGCAGTACTCCAGCAGCCAAATGTGAAATCGTACTTTCAGCTCTGCATTTACTCGTAGGGAAAGGTGCAGGCGAGTTACACAAGGCGAAGGGCATAGCCATCGACAAAAGCTGTGGCCTTGTCGCTGTAACGGACTGGTCAGGTGACAAGGTGAATGTATACTCGTATGACGGAGAGCTGCTCAAGTCTATCACAGGCTTCAGCTGTCCGCACAGCGTCATATTCAGTCAGAACCATAGGATGATAGTGAGCGACTCCTGGAGCAGCCAGATCAAAGTTTACCAGTATACTATTGGAAAACCCTCGGATTCCGCTGCACCTGACACACATCTCGAGTGCAGTTGATCAGCTACAGTTGGAGGGTCAAGTTATGGAGTTCAAAGACACAGTGCCAGATTTATGCTTCAGCAATAATTCAATCATAACCTGTGATCAGCGTCGAGCGCTCAATGTACACCTACTATGGGCACATACGATGAATACGTACACTATATATATATATATATATTCCTAATTGTACATACCGTAGAACTGGATTTGATGGCGATGGAAATGTTAGCTTTCCCTTCAAAACCATCAAGAAATAAAAATGATAGCGATCTAATGATAGCGACCCCATAGAGGGGAAGATGACTCCTATATAAAGTATAATGGGCATAATTTCTATAGCAAATTCCAACGATAGCGATCATTTTTCGCCGCTATTTTCGCAGCCGTTAGACCGGCGCTATCAAATCCAGTTCTACAGTACATGCAAATATATTGCTGACAAAGCTGGCTTGAGAATGTTGCCAGATAACAAATGAGTGAATTCATAGAAAACACATTCAAAAGACAGCTGTTCATATCGAGTTCAATTCAGCTACCAGCTATCCAATCTCTATTGTGTCTACCCATCTCCGCTTCTACTTTCAGAAACAAAATCCTAACCTTTGGACATGTACGTCATGGATGGGTGTTGATCATGTTTATATGACATAGAAATCCTGTAAACTCAAACCAATAAGATTGATTGAATCCCTGGAAACATGAGCGTATGACAGGAAGTGATTGAGTATCGTGGATAACGCATACTGTCTCATCTGTGGAAAGCCAATTCTCTAATGGGGATGGATAAATCTGATCGTTCATTCAGCGTTTAGCAGTCTTTCAAGACAAGCTCTGTGATATTTGAGAGACTACTCTCTCACAGCTAAGCGGAATACCTACTGGTCTTGTAAGCAGATGCCTAGTATCGCTGTGACAGCACCTAGTCTAGCAATTAGATCACCCGACCACATTTGATGCTTCAATTTCAATGTGTGTAAAAAACCGCTCGGATGACGCAACTTCCAGTGCAGAGACAAAAGTGTTGAAAGAGCACCAGTTGAGAAGTGCCAAATAATTCCCTACTGTTAACATAAGTTTATACAACTCTGATGAAGGATTAGCTAAATGAGGCTATTTATCTTGTCTTGCAAACAATGCCACAAAAAATCCAATAGTGTTATCTGCAGTAGGAGAGGCCCTTATACAACGCTTGCCTATGGGGAAATCACCGCCCAGATCGCGGCCCCTGTTCGTCCACGACGGCATGACATCCTGCAGAGAGAACTTGTCGCCAACCTGACTCAACACGTCTCTCACAACCTGGAAAACGGACGTGACCAAATTAAATGCAAATAAAATACTAGCAGCAGGAGCATTGACTGAACTCGCGGTCATAGAGGTGTATGCATAAAAATAGCAGACGTCAACGTGTGGTACGCTAGAAAGGATGCATATAGAAATGGAAGTGTTGATTCAATCAGTTGCTAAGCAAAAGTAACAGGAATTACATAGAATCAAAGCAGAAATGAAGCTAAGGATGCGCGTATTGGGTGGGGTAGAACTCAGATTGTCCTGGAACCTTCATGACTATTTCCAGCTCGTGATCTGGGGTCAGGCGTTCTATAGCGTATCCCTAACTCTCCTTCAGTCTGGAGTCCTCTATACACACCGTTACTGATAGTGGCCTTTCTAGATGCACACACTAACATCAATCATATATAGACGAGTCTACAACTACATTTGACCCCTGTTCAGAATTGGGAGTTGTCCTCTCTTGGAGGGCCAAAATTCATATAATTACACTCTAAGTTGTTAAATGTTGTTAAAATCACGAGGCTGTCTCATGTGCCTGCGCACTGAGAAATAATGTGCCAAGGCTGCCACATGCACGCCAGGTTGCTCTCAGTTTCTAGGCAGGTCAGAGCACACCTGTGGCATGAGGGCCCAGCAGGAGGACTCTGTGGGATTTGAACTCATAACCTCTCAACACTTGCGTGTCTTGAGCTCTGAGGTCTACCACTGAGCTATCTCCTACTCTTTAAGGAGGAATTAAATAGTGCAGCAGTAAGTTTACCATCTCGTTTTCAATATCGTGTATTGAGCACGTGGAGTAGACAACTCTCTTGACATTAGGAAATGACAGAGCCTTCTTCAGTATGACGGACTGGAATGACGCGAGTTTACTCAGTCTCTCCTCAGACTTTGACTCATCGTCGTCGGTAAGCTGATTCATACGGCTAGCGATTCCTGTATAAATACATTAAATGGATACGATAGCGATTCCTGTATAAATACAATAAATGGATACGATAGCGATTCCTGTATAAATACAATAAATGGATACGATAGCGATTGGCTGATAGGAATCCTGGGAAAAGGTGAAGCAAATGTGACCAAACGATCATATCTTCTCAAGGATTCTAGGCAACTTCCGCAGCACAGCATACCTCTTTTTACCAAAACAATTGAAATAATAGAAACAAGGGAGAAGACAACTTTCCGCGAATAAGAATGTTATACTCATTGCAATGTGAAGACGACTCCAAAGACTGTTAGATCAACCTACCAGATCCACTGCATGAAGGGTCGACAAGGATGTATTCGACATCTTTAAATTCAGATTCTTTGCAGTGTGTGAAGTCACCAGTCACCACACTGCTGCAGGTGACACCAGCTTTCTTCAACATCAGTCCCAAAGTCTTACTGCGCTTCTTGTTGAGCTCAAAGGCGGTGATGGACCTGAAAGACAGAGTGACAATGCACCAGCTGAAACACAGACACCAGGAGTGTTCTTGTCCCTTTGTAGCGTTATACATTGATACAATGTGCCACGAGTGAGTAGGAGTTTATCCCCCTTTCAATTTCCTGATTTCAGGGGATCAGTATTGGCAATATCTAACTTCCCACCCATTTGGTCCACCCAACGACGCCAGGGTTTGGACGGTGACTGTTGAATTGTTAAGCGGTTAGATAGGGAAGGAGACGAGCCTTAGAACATTACAAAGCTGAGCTGAGGTAGATGGCACTGTTCCTGCCATCATTACGGAGGTTCCCTGATTTCCCGGGCGACTGCAGCATTTCAGCTGTTGAGACTTCATGTTAAAATCGCTATTTTCATCCGCTACGTTAGTTACATTTTGCTCAGCTAAGATACTATATAGCCCTAGCTACAGGGGGTGGGAGGGGGGGGGCGTAGGAAATTTTAAGCAATGACATCTCAAAATTCAGAGAAATTGGATATCCAGTCATTTTCAAGACAAAAATGTGAGCAGACGAGAGTTAGCAGACAGTTGAGAGCGATTGGAAAAAGATCGGTACTCATACAGGGTATATTAGTGTACCATGTACTAGTGTATCGTGTACTAGTACAGGGTATATTAGTAGTAAACTATATACTAGTGTATTAATAAAAGACAAATCTCACCCTGAGTTAGCCATCAGTGCGGCGAGGTGCGTCGTCTTATTTCCGGGTGCAGCACAGGCGTCAATCACGTGACTGCCTGGCGGAGGGCTGAGTATGTGGGCGGGCAGACAACTCGCCTACGGGATAAGGAACACTGGTCATCGGGACAAGGAACACTGGTCATCAGGAGCAGCACTATTCTACTATTTGATTGCGAGAGCATACTGTAAAACAGGAAATCTTTGAGAGCATAATTTTTGTGTTTTTGTGTAAAGACATTTTGGCGTTTCTTGCTGCTAGTGTATAGACAATAAATCACACAGAGACATATTTGCGTGTTCAATTTTTACCGTCAGCCTAAAATCCTCGGCAATGCAAAAATTAGATGAATACAAAAGCGTCCTATCTTACAGTCGTAGAGCAATTTCATCCCGTATTGGGGCAACTAAGAATGGAGAGGGAGAATGCGATGAATGGTACCTTGTCTTGAAGGATGAGACGACCATCAGTGACTAATTTATTGTCGTGTAGATCAGTTCTCACAGGCAGTATCAGAAGATTAGGAATATCTGTGTCTATGGTCAACCATTTGCCTTTACTATCTGTGTCGTAGCTATCAATTCTTGTGAACCCACTCTGGCTCAAGGCAGTGATTGCCTTCTCCTGCGTCGCTTTGAGGGTATTTATTCGAACGTATCGGGGTAGTTGAGCTAGAAAATGGGGAAACAGTATAGGCTATAGCAATGGACAAGAGGAATTACGTCCGAGGTTTAGTCAGTTTACAGCAGTAAAGTTTAGTCATCATAATATATATGAGAGAATAATTGCCTAGCATCAACCATCTACTACACTCTGATTACTTGACACAACTGTGGAACGACCTTCCCATCAGCATACTGCATTCCCTCACCTATAAGTCTCCATCAGTATTCCCTCAACTATAAGTCTCGATTAATATTCCCTCAACTATAAGTGTTCATTAGTATTCCCTCAACTATAAGACACAATGTGTCTTATAGAGCCAGAAAACAAGATAAACGTACATCTATCTTGTTTTCCGGCTCATAGGTGATTCAAAACCTTTATTTAGGTGTTCTAAACCAACTATCCCTTATGGAACTATGGCAGCGCCTTGACAGCCATGCTATATGAAACTCTATTGATGTCACTGTAGGATTTAGCTGTGTCTTAGAGTTGAGGTAAGTTGAGGCTACACAGTGCAGTAATCTTTCGATTTTCATACCTTTGCAATCGTCATCAATATCAGCAGCTTGACACAGGTCTGTTATTTTTCTTCGCACTTTCACTCTGGCTATTGCTGCATTGATCGAGACCCTTTGCTTTTCTACAACTTTCTACACAAGAACAAAAAAATGAAAGACTAAGCAGCCTCGATTTCCATCGATATGGTATCAGTTTCTCACCTTGAATTGAGTATAGCAGCCATTTAGACCTTTACCAAACATGTATTTATGTAAAACAACAACTGCCAGATTTTCCTTCGTCTTAAATCTTTTATCAGTCTTCTTCAAGTCACAATGCCCTAGGACATCTTCAATAACTTCATGATACTTAAGAACTTCACAAACCACAGCCATCAGCTGTTTCTTATTCTAAAAGCACAGGTATGGAGATAATCAAAGAAATCAACGAGTAATCAGATTCGAAAGTCATTTACTGACAGCATAGCTGTTGCTGTAAACAGCATTCTTTAGAGATGAAGCTTTCTTCTTGATCTGAGTAACCACCTCAGCAGCCACTAAAGGTAACGCCATGCTACAGCATGGTTTCCGTTTCGTATATTTTCGTGGTGAGAATTCCCTCTAAGCCGCGCCTCTTTGGACTGACCAACGAAAAGCTGGGCGATGTTGCTCGTTGCATGTTGGCACGATGCGCGTTGTCTTGACTTGCGCGTACTTGACTTGCTGACGAGATTCTATTCTTGCACCTCTTGTCCTGTGAGGATGTAAGTCATATCAAACTAAAAGTCATTCCCCCGACAATCTAGTCCACGATAGAGCTCCGACTCAAGTCTGATACTTTTCGTCATGTCGAAATTAAAGCCTTTCAAAATCCGAAGAAAGCAAGACTTGACTGTGTTTGGCGTAGCTGTAAGATCATTGGCAGAACTGAAAAGCAAAGGGTGTAGACTCCTCAAGGTACTTCTTGACTTCTCTGGCACGAACAGCTTTTACTTGTTTCACAATCGGCCTCAGTTATATCGGTTCATTTGTCACTTAGCTAAACTTCAAAGACTTAGTTGGGATAGCTCTTACTGATGGTGCACGTGTGGATGATGAAGATTATTTGATGTCTCTTGACTCCAATACTATACTGGTGTTTGAATCATCTAAAGATGAAGGTAACTTATTTCTTTGCCGACTAATTTTGATTTGATACCCATTTTGACAATAGATATGTTCTGATCTGTATTTCTCCTGAAGGTACAGCTGTATCATCAATATCAGAAGTGCTCAAAGCTCTGAGGATGGATAAGGGTACGGTGGACAAGTTGTTAGAGCTTGCTAAGTTCATCACTGATAAGACAGAGAGGAGCTGCGTTGTCCAGCTAGCTCATCGGCTGAACAGCAATGCATCGGCTGAGACAAGATTAGAAGATCCGGACTGGTTCAAACGTAATGGAAATAATCTCGCAACCATTCACCCTAGCCCAGTCAGATTAGGTGGACTCAATAGATGACTCTATGGCTTGATATGGGCAGAGTTGATCGATTTATGAGTGGGAAATAGATGCTTCATGAATATTGTATGGGCAGAGTATATTGTGTCTTCCTCTCACCCTCCCCTCGATTTTGGTTAGGCTGCTGCTATCTCAACCAATGATCATTGCAGGTGTGCCTGATGTGAAAGTCTCGACTAAGTCAGATGTATTGGAGACCAGTGCCATGAATAGAGTGCGGTCGTACTACTATGAGGTTTGTATTGTGAATGGAAAATATTTGTGCGTTTTTCCTGAGCTGTGAGTAATGCACTTTTATGGGAAAACATTCTGCCAAAAAATTGATTGTTGACAGTAATGAGCTGTTTTCTGTTTGTTTGCCAACAGATGACTCTCCAGCTATAGTTGGTCCCGGTTAGGAATTAGGAGTTATCTTCTCCTCCGGGGCCAAAATTCTTATCAAATACAATTAAATTTGGCTCTAAATTTTAAATTTTACAGCTACGTGTGGATCTCAATCATGCAATACACAACTTTGTGTGGCCGGTGTTAAGAACTAATTCTATCATCGCTTTTATCTGCAAATGCAGTCTGAAAATTTCAGATACAAGAATTTCTTACCACACTTACCCTCATCCTAAATCAACCCAATCACTTATAGAGTTATTCCTGAAAGTTTGAAACACTGTATATGTGGGTATATGGATCTCAGTGCTCTTTATCTGCACAACTTATTGAAATATTGACATATTTGTAGTAGCTCTAGCCACACTCATCGACTGATGGATGTGTGGAGTAGAGCTATAGAAATATAGTGTCATACATAGTGCTGCATTTTAATCGAGTTATTCTAAGATTAACTAAGATTAGTTGCTCAGAAGATCAATTTTATGCCACAAGATTAATCGTGTGGCTAGTTTGAGGGTAAATGTCACTGATAAACCAAGACTAATATGCTGTGAACAAGTATGATAGCATATCTATCGAAGCAAACTCAACACCAGTGCAGTTGGGTACCACTAGTGACCCACCAAAGATTTTACAGTAGCAATGATACCGTTGTGAATTCTATAGCTCAGGAACTAGTTTGTAGAGGCAAGATTAAAATAAGATTAATTCAATATTAAAAACATCAATCAGAAGATTAATTGAGATTAACTATTTTGAAGAAATGCAGCACTACATATTTGTGTCAATCCGATGTACTATTGCCTTTGTGACATGTATTTTTAAAAATTTCAATCTGCAGGGTTACATACGCGGTATGCATTTTTACTCAGTTACCCATTTTGTCTGCTCATCCTTAGGCTAAGAATCATATCAGAGAGGCTGGCCTTACAGCTGCCCAACAAGAGCTGGCAGACAGCATCCTTGAAGAGTGGTGGGCTACGCTAAAGAATGAAAAGATGTACAGGTTCTACTTCTCGCGAGCTAAGAGACAGCGTTACACTTTCTGTGATAAAGATGGCTGGTTTCTTTGCGAAGGAGTAAGCCATATAATGTCTCCCTCCCTCTCCTCTCTCCATCCTCCCCCTCCATCCCCTCTCCCCTCCCTCTTCCCCTCTTCATCCTAACCATATAACAGCCTTCCCAATATAAGCAGGAGTGTATCCAGATCTCTAGTGAAGAGGCTTCCCTGATCTAAAGAGGGGGTGGAGGTCCAGAGACCTGTTTACATAGCTAAATACTGCTGAATTGACATGGTGGGAATGGGATCAGCAATAGTTCAGTACTGTGGTCAGTTTAAGTGATGTCACAGCAGAGTCTTCCCAGTGGATGCCAGCAAGACTACTGTAAAAGTAGAAATTTTAGCAGGCGAAGTATGAAGATGATAGCGAGAAAAAATTTTAGCGTTTGAGAATGGAGTAGAAGTACATCGCCACTGAAAAATCAGCATCTATCGTGTACAGTCACGAACATACCTGCGGTCATCAGAGGGTTTCTATTGATAATGAAATGACAACCCCCAAAAGTTTTCATGATGCGACAACTCCGACAGGAAACTTAGCTGGATTTATCGTTAGCGATCTCCTGCAAATCACTATATTCGCTAAATATTTCCCCACACCAATGTTTCCACTCCAACAGTACCCCACTGACAGCTATACTATTCTTATACTGTGATTCCTTTTACATAGGACTATCAATCAAAGAGTTGTCCGTCCCTGCATTCTATCAACCCATACGCGTCAGCAGAGCAGCGAGCAATATTCAGTCAATGGAATCTAGATCATCAGTGAGTTCAGTAGCTATTCGCAGTTGTCCTCTCTTTCCTCCGTGTCTGGTTGTTATGGTTACGGACTGACGTTTTAGAATAGAGAAATCCAGGGCCGTTTTACCGAAGATGATAAGCCTGCTAAGACTGGGCGAGAAGCGGCACGCAAAGGTGAACTGGCATTACTTCTACCACTTACTGTTCACCAGACGCAATATCAAACTGGTCCACATAGCCTGCCATATCAAACAGGAGCATCATGAGGCCTTACTCGATGATAGCGAGATATTTAAATGAAGATTGATTATCAGTATTACCGTTAATACTATCGTAATATTGTCGTCAGTATTATTATTATTTTTATTATTCATGGTATGGTAGGCTACTCTACCTTATGACATGCGCAATGATCTGATTTTGTCTTTACATCAAATTAATCAGTTGTTTCTTCTTACAATCGATAGACGTTTACTTTTGTACATAGTACATAGTGCATCTATCAGGCGAATTCATTCTCAGCCGCTCCCATCCGACGCCATTTTTATATCTGTATTTTTATGTGTGGACATTCATACGCAGACACATTTTTGCATGCGTGCACACAGAGACATTTTTGCATGCGTGCACACAGAGACATTTTTGCGTGCGTACATACATACACAGAGACATTTTTGCGTGCGTGCATACATACACAGACGCAGATACAGTTTGATATTTATTTGATGATAATCTGCTCACTCGTGTTATTGGGAATACCAGAATCAATGACGTACTCATCTTCTTTACTTAATTGCATAATTTTGTCTCACTGAGGTAAGTAAAACACTTGAATGTAAGTAAGTAATGTAAGTAGTTCTTCCAGAATCATGTTTAGTAGTTTTGATGCTGACAAGATTCGTCTGCTAGTTGCTCTCAGTCCTGTACCTCTATGATCAGCGGCGCCTCGTACTGGGTATGTCTAATCCCGAAACTGAAGGCTGGTGATTTCTGCTTCACAGTTGCTGGCTCCTGCAACATCAGACGCTCAGTCAGACTGGAGTCTGCAACAGCTATGTGCGAGCGGGTGATAATTAACTTACGCAGACAGTGTGGGCTCCCGGGCCGGGTTTCAGCGTAGAGTCGCCGGGCATTACGTTCCTACTTGTCATGCTATACTGCGGTGCCTTGTCTCTATACCTGTTGGGCTCCGTGGTATTGTATGCTCCGGGTCCTGGTGTCTACACACGACAACTATAGGTTTAAACCCGCTGACAGTCTCAGCTGTACTGCGAAATTGATCTCGTCACTCACCCCCTTCAGGTCCTCATGGAAGCTTCCTTTTTTGTTTCTACCGACGAGCGAGAAGCACGGCGCCTGGGGTTTGCCGGACTGGTAGGTCTTTGATAGCATGGCAGGTAGAGTGTATCTGGAAATAAGCATGTGTTGATTCTGATGTTCTCCTGTTTCATTGTCAGCCATATTGATTTCTCGGCTCTCTTGGTATCAGTTTACTGATTGGAGGATTGTCATCACTCACTTGTTTGCCGCTGGCACGTTGTCACTCCTGCGCTGGCGATGGCGGGTTCCGAATGAATAGGCTGGGTGCCTGAAGTGAGCCTGCTGGCCCACCTGTTCGGGGGCGTAGGCTCCTGGCCCGGGTACCACCAGCCTAATGTAAAGAACTCGGGTTTATATTTGGTGATTTTGTTAGCTTTCACTGAAATTTGCGATCAGTGGCTTACCTGCCCAAGTCCTTATGCCTACTTGATAGAGAGTAATGCGGAGTGCCGTCCTTACCGTCCCTGAATACCTTGCTGCTCACGCCCAGCACATCATTGGGATGGTACTTGGGCCCTGGGCTACAGTCGTCTGAAAACTTTGCTCTTTTCGTCCCGAAAGGGAAAGCCGGCCCTCGGTTATGGACGCTCCTGACGTCGTGGCCTGGCTGTCCCATCAGTGTAGGCAGTCCATAACACGGTCCAGGGCTGGAGTACTCCGCCGCTATCGGTCCCCTTCGCTTGTGAGGCTCCCAAGCCATTTCTATATTATTGTATTCTACAAATTATGGAGTCAAATGCAACTTCAGACCTGTGCAGTCGTAAAGGAACTATCACTAGCACCAGCAAGCACCACCAACCACCTGCTCAGCTGCTCAGTGTCTGCAACTGTACCTACTCACACAGACCGCTCATAACTAATCTAACACGGTAATACAATAGTCGCTATTGACACTGCTAACTATCCGCAGATGCAGAATAAACAGTATCGGTCATTGGTGACAGGTATTAAATTGATATCTAAAGATTGCCTAGTATTATTGTGCATTGTGTAACTAGAGCTTGGGGGTTGGTGCCCTGCCCTTGACTCTGCGTAGATTTAAGTCTACATGGATTGTGATCTAGTTATGTAAAATAGTCAGTATTATTGCTCTTTAACACGGGCAGGCTGATAAGCACATGGTAGTTCTCATTACTGACATTCAGCAGCCTACTGCCTTGTATTCACGCTGCGGCAGGTGCCCTGACGGTGGCTGACCCTGCTATAAACGAATCCATTGTGGTGAGAAGAAGTCAATACAGCTCAGCTCTCAGGCTTCATAGCCTGAGCTCTTATAGACCGCCATTTCTAATGTCATACCAATGCCTGTAGTCGAGTAATGATTAATTGGGGATCGATCGATTTATAGCCTAAGATCAACATTAAGTTGAGGGTGTAGGTATAGAATCCCGCCCACTTGTATGTGAGCCTGATCACGACCCAAGGTCAGAGGTCAGATTTGCTCTGCCGAGGCCTGATTGATTTTCGATCAGCACACCACCACTATGTATTGAATCATCATCAGCAAGTAGTCCTTACTGCACACAATAAACTCTCTGTAAAACTGTCCATAGACATGTGATTTGAGCTCAGATATGTGGGAATGGTAATCACATACTCAGGGTTACGACCTCCTCACAAGGTGTGATGCTATGATAGTGAGACGCATATCATTCGCATGGTGGGTGATAACTATTATATTTACAAGTGTGTCGTAAGCCGTATTTCCTATCCTAATACATATTAATAAAAACAGATACAGTGTTTGTGCGGTTACTATTTCCTACTGGCGCTTGAAGTCTACTGCCCCATGATTTTCATTGTGTAGATAATTTTGTTGACCAAAAACTTTCAAATTGTTCCAACCACCTTTGGAATTCGTGTCGTCAGCGGGCTCACACGGGCTTCAGTGATTATTAGAATATAAATAAACAATGAATACGCAAACTTCACAGCTGTTAGACTGACTGCGCCGTACACGATCGAGTGGACTGACTGCGCCGTACACGATCGAGTGGACTGACAGCGCCGTACCTCATCGAGTGGATATTGTTTTGGGGTTTGAGGTCGTGGATAGATAGATACTTCAGGCTGTTTCTGCACACAAGTAACAGTTTATGGATGTTTGGTTTGAGAAGTTCCTTTTAGATATACAGTATGTAAATAAAAATATAATATGATATAACATATATAGTATAATATAAATGTGTAAATAAGTTTTTTGCCTTTAAGATGGGAGAACTTTGAGATTTATTGTCTATTACTGTGAGGCATTTAAATTTTTATTTTCATCACGCAGGTTAGATGCGACAATATCATAGATAAACCAGAAATCAATACAGTGACGCATCAACAAACTGGTTACGAGTGACAGGTTATAGCAGGTGCTCCTACCTGGCTGTTTCGATGTTCAAGTCAGTGTCCCTGCTGCCGTACGCTGTTGCTGTCAGCATCTGTTACCATGTAACGAACACAGCTACATATTACGTACAACGGGAGAACTTTATCAAAATAGTGACCATTGTAAACAGAGGCAGACCTATTAGCAGGCCTACCATTTGTTCTCATATTTACATAAGTGGCTACTCTAGCGCTGAGACAAAGAGCGTAAGATTTAATTGTTTGAAGTGCGGGGCGTTTGACCCGCCCATCCTTTATTGCTGTTGAAATCTTGGAATGTGGGCTTAGGCTAAGTCAATTCATTAAACTCCTGTGAGCATAATAGAATAAATAGCAACAGCATTCTGCGCAGTTATTTTGCATTCAAAGAACCAATCAGACATTGCTAAGAGACATTAATTAAACCCTATTACCTGCGCTAATGTCACCTAATCAGAACTGCAGTCAGAGCTGGGAGTTGTCCTCTCCTCGGACTTACTACCAGCTGTCCAATGGTCATTGATGATGCAATGATCTCTAGGCATGTCTACCGCCACCTCTCAGCAGACGAGAGGCTGTTGGTCTGTATTATGTGGAAAGCAAAAGTGAGCATGAACTGCGCATAGTTTTACATCTCCTCTTAGGAACTCAGTTTCCATACAACTGTGTGTGATTTAGGTAGAGCAGGCTGTAGTTTTGGGAGATCTGGTCGTATCTCATCTATGCTATGATTAGACCAGTATATCTACATATCAAAGTGGGTATTGAGTCTCAAAGCCACAGGGTCACAAATCATCTCAAGCACAATACATGAGCTGAAAGTTCACTAAATGGCCGGCTACCGAGTTGATAAATCATACATAGAGGCTAAGGGGTATAGCAGTCACAGAGATGCATTTACAATCGCCACAACCATAGGCTAAAATCTGCTGTTGTACCGAAGAGCTCCTTTACAGATCTGCTGTACCCGATCCGACGATAGCCATCTACTCGAGTCTACAGTTCTACTTGATCTCAACATTAACTACAGAAACCGTGCGCCAGCTAGTATTGTACAGCAGCAACAGAAACGTTCCTGCGCTGACGTTGTGCTGTTCACTCTTGTCCATGGCCGGTTTAGCGTTTGCAGGTAACTATTTCTTGAGCATCTGACAGTTTGAACCATTGCTGGGAGTACTAGGGCTATAGAGCACTGTAGGGCACTATGCCATCATGACATGGATAGAGTGCATCCAGGACACATGATTCCAGTCTGTGGTCTGCGAGAGTGATGGCCATCAGTGGCGGTACCGGTATATCAGTCAGTCAGCACGCTACCAGCATTCTCCCTCATCATTTCTCCGAACTGAACGAAAAGCGTCCATTTGGGAACAGAAGTGGCTGACAAACGCATGGATGGAGTAAAGTGCGTGTGATGTAAGTTTCTCTATGTCATTACACTGCTCATGGTCAGACTTTTGTTCTGAATTAGGCATGACTGAATTTTCACATTTTTGATCATATTACGCTTTCGCCGAACTATCTCATACGTACCATGTGATTGGTGGCTGCTAGGATCAGCTGACTGTGTCTGTACTACAGATTTCCTTGTCACCGACTGCGATGGAATTCATGATTGTGAAATGGCTATGAGGATTTGTAATACCTCACTTCCTCACTCTCTCTGAGACTCCCTCACTACCTCCGAAACTCCCTCTTTATCTTCAAAACTCATTCACTATCCCTATTACTGAAAAGTGTTGTTTCAACTGCTAGACTTCAGTGCTTTAGTGAAATTTAGGTTTAAAATTGTTATTGGTTGGTTCTCTTCCTTGGCGTATGGTTTATTGGTTAGATTTTGCTGGGCTGAGCTTAGATAGCCATAGGAGTTCAAGGTTACATGCTAAAATTCAGACGAACCTCCATTACATGTTGTATAGGTCTATTTCAGTGAGTTTATAACTAAGTCTTAGTTGGATCTTTGTCTTTGTTGTAGTGTCCAGCATGGATGATGAGAGGGTCGTTCTACTGAGTGGAGATGTAGAAGTGACAGAGGAGTACGCTTATGAACAAGCATTGGCAAGATTTGGTTCTGGGCGTTATCAATTTGCTATTGCCAGTAAGATTTGCCATTTTATTATGATATGACATTGTGACCGGCCTCTGGATGAGAGCAGTGCTCGCGACAGCCACTACATTTGTGACTGATTAACAGGCGTGTTCTGCCTGTCCAGCTGGTCTGTGGTGGTTTGCCTGTTCACATACGTCTGGATTGGAGCTGATATGAAACAAACCTGCGTAGTCCCACAATCACAGAATGGAACTGGGAATAACACGATACACTATATACCAAATAACGGTACGTAGCTCATGCACATGAACGTACTTCACCAAAGTGTAAGTACTCATACAGAACTGTAATATTCTAATCAAACCGATGATGCTGCCGCTGATTCCCTGCATGTAACTCCCAATTCATATTTTATCAGCATCTCATAAACTGGAGTTGTTATCCATTTAGACCAATGCCGCTATATGATCATCCAACGCCAGGGAAACATAACTCTCAATACAAACGTTGCCTGCAGCAGATGGACGTATGACCAGACATACTTCACATCGACCCTGGTCTCTGAGGTGATCTCCTGTACTAGGATCTTCATATTTTTTGCTTTAATTTTATTACCTATGTATCTGTGAGAACCATTCCTACAAAGACTAACTGAGCACTACTTTATTGCTGACTGAGCACGGACTGGGCACTAACTGAGTACTGAGTACTGACTGGGCACTAACTGAGTACTGAGTACTGACTGGGCACTAACTGAGTACTGAGTACTGACTGGGCACTAACTGAGTACTGACCTATTTGATTCAGTGGAACCTGAACTCCTGTGGAGGCAGATGGAAGATCTTAATGGCTGCTTCAGTAAAGATGTTCGGTTATATGTTTGGGAATGTGGTATTTGGCAGCCTCTCTGACAGGTAACTAACTATCTGCTATATCAAGACTTAACGGGAATTACCCTTGGCTACAAGTCCTAAATGGAGTATACCTGTATACCTAGATTAGAGCTTTCAAACGCCACCTTGTAGCACCTGTGCCTTCTAGACTTGCCCGCTCACAGGTGCATGACGAGCACTGACTCTCATGATGACTGCATCGCACGCTATTGCAGGATCGGCTGTCTGAGAGTATTCTTCATCACCAATATCGGTCTGGCCGTGTTTGGAGTCGCTGCTGCTCTATCCATTGACATCGTGATGCTTACGTTTATGACATTTATATACGGCGCAATGGCAGCTGGAGCAAGGAACTCAGGATTTGTCTATGGTAAGCCAGACCTACTGTAAAATGAGAAACTACGACCTAATAGTAGCTGAAATAGCTTCAAAATAAAAATTTTGAAGTATTTGTTCAACTCTAAATAAGATTATGCAGCCGTAGCTCAAATTTCTAAAATTAAAAAAATAGCACTTATATTATTATTATTATTATTATTATTATTATTATTATTATCGTTGTTTATATCTATTATTAATTTATTCCTTGAGTCGCTAAAATTTCACATTTTACAGCATGTTCAAACCCCAAACACTCTGTAATACAATGAGAAACAAAAGCATGGAATTGTCACAGTATCAGGCTATATAAATGTAGTTGGAGACGATTGTTACCTAGCAACAGCACTATCAAACTATCGATACGAGTAGAAACAATGAACACGGACATGTAAGATGACGTATCTCCATAGTTCTAGAGATCCTGCCAGTGAAGTATCGGGATCTATGGGCGGTGTTGTGTGGAGTGGCGTACGCGATCCTGGGGATAGTATTCACTCTCATGGCTCAGTACTGCCGGTCGTGGAGAACACTTCTCATAGCTTCTGCTCTTGTCTGTCTGCTGTTTGTGCCATGCTATTGGTACGTACCTATTTCACTACATACTGCATAGTCCTTGACCTGCTCTGATTGCCATCGCTTAGCTCTAACAGTTTTTATAGTTGATTTCCTGCGTGATATTTTGGCGCTGTTTGTTTCCAGCTTGTTCCAAGAGTCTTCCTATTGGTTCATTGCTGAAGGTCGAGAAGCTGAGGCCGTCGCATACTTCCGACGTTCAGCCATCATTAATGGCGTTCCGTTCCCTGATCGCTGTAAAATCATCAGATCTGGACTAAAGGTAGGAAACAGAAAGAGAAGTCAGGAACTACTGTAGAACTGGATTTGGTAGTGATATAGGAGTTGTCTTCCCGGTTTTTGGAATACTATCGTTTTGATTTTGTGATGAGTTTGAAGAAAATGCTATCATTTCCATCGCAATCAAATCCAGTTCTAACAGTAATCATTCCTATGCAACCAGACTGGTGACAAGCAGTGATAGGTCTGGTATTGCAGTCGGACACAGAAGGATCCTCCCGTAAGATGAGAGTGGGAGACTTTTTCAGGACCAGACAGACAGTTATAGTAAACTTCTTACTGTGCACCTGCTGGCTGGTAATCTCCAACTTCTCAGTGGGCCTCCTGTATAACATCGGTAAGTACGACGTAAGTACAATGTAAGTATGAGACAGGCAACTGTGTGTCAGACAGTCCTCTTACTTCTCCTTTGTTTCTATCCGTTTTTCTTATAATGCTGGACTTTATGGTTACATTACGCTTCCTCCCACGCAGAAATTACATACATAACACGTAACAGGATAAGGCATGTACTGATATGTTATCAATATCATGTCTAGAACACTCCACAAACATACTATGGGCTATTCGATTCGGTTTAGACTCAATCCCGTATACTACTGTACGTGATTCAGTGCAGTCAGTGGAAAACACTCCTCCAAATCGTTGATCAATATTGTATATTAATATATATATATATATATATATATATATATATATATATATATATATAAATATA
>ERZ1740065.780-NODE-780-length-17922-cov-12.120613_pt1 | contig 17922 bp, 15 predicted proteins | sample MGYA00581738_ERZ1740065 | MGnify/ENA primary metagenome ERZ1740065 (study PRJEB43018, sample SAMN04849749) | marine metagenome | isolation source: floating plastic debris | place: Pacific Ocean | collected 2008-09-01 | study: EMG produced TPA metagenomics...
ATCCACCAGTTGTTGTTGCTCACAGACCAAAATGGATATTGATTGCTATATAACTAGTCTGAATATTTTTGACCTAGTTGTGATGATAGGTGATGGGCTAAGGTGATAACTACCGGGACAGTAATTCAGCTATACTCATTAGTTATCCACATGTTCATACCTTGGAACAACATTGCAAACATGGTGAATAGTTGTCTGTGTTGGCTCCCATCCATAATTTCAGCTTTGAAATGCCCAAATTAGCTCTGGGGTGCTGCCCCAAACGCCAGCCTACAGTGTCAACACTTCCATCAAACACAGGCACACCCTTGCCAATATGTCAGCTAGTACAGTTGTCCATAGGAACTATGGATACCTTCAATTCGTGTTGTGAGGCACTATGTTCTGGGTCAGTGCGGGAACGCATGTGCACCCATTTCTGAGTTGAGGTAAAGGCAGAATTAGCCATTTGCTCCCAAAGTAAAAAAATCCTGGAGAGAGCCATGGAGAGTATAGCTGAAGTGATTGAGGTCAACAATATTGTTATCAATTATGCACATGTAGATCTTGCAGGTTTAGCCGCAGACACATCATCATCATAGTAAAGTAATTTACCCTCTCCTTCGGTCGCTACTGATATTGGTATTCTGACAATAAATTTCACATAACTTTTCTGACGTTTCGAGAAGTCATCATTGAGAAACAAATTATCTTTGAGTTCTGATGAATTATCACGAACTGTAACTGAACTTGTTGGAACTTACTGATGATTTTTTGAAACTAATGGGATAAAATTGGCAATTTTTATTCCCCTATTGACTGACACTCTGGTATCCTACACAGGTGCTGCACAGTTGGTGCGCCAGCCTTAGTATGCACTTAGTATGCACTTAGTATGCACTTAGTATGCACTTAGTATGCACTTAGTATAGTTTTGCTGGTCTTGGTACCTGCATACCACCTTCATAGCACCAGAGTACCAGCTACGCGTATAAAACTGGTGCGCCTGCCAATGGAAGAGTGAAAAATACTAGAAAATCAATCAAAATCAACAAACTCTCCTTCAACCATGTTTCGTTACATCTTTATCACCTCAGACGATCTGCCCTCCTGCACAGAGACAACTGTTCTATACTACAGCATACCAGTGGCTGCTGTTGTGTCAGCACTCGTGGGAGCTGCTGTCGCTCTGATGCTACACAGAATGGGTGATTGTCTCATCTCTTCCAGTTATAGGAACATTAAGCTTGACCTCTGGTGATGCCAGATCTTGTCCTGAAGGAAAACTAGCCAACCGCCAAAGCAGAGACGAAAACATAACGTAAAAGTGGCTCAGACCTATTGACTATCAGTTTGGGCGCGTTTTAGCCGTGTATCAGATAGTTTGGCTTTTGTCATTCTCCCATCGATATTTTTGCATCAGCAGATGCGGGAGTGTGCGCATGTGAGCGGGAGTGTGCAGGAGTGAGCGCGGATAGGCACAGGACCCAGCGTGAAAATCGATAGGAGAATGACAACAAACTGATAGTTTTCATCAATTACGACTAGAGTTTGTTTGATCAGTCTCCTAGAATTCTGATCACTCTGATCCATGCTTTAATGCTCCATGAAGAGTGATAACTCCCGTGTGCAATGCGCTGTGTGAGTTTGTTCATGATCAGTATTACGGCCAGTGAATTAGCTGATAATGCAGGTGGTGCACAGCTATTCAGTGACTTCTATTTAATGATAAGGCATCAAGAAGAAGAGATGTGAGTGCCATAAAGATCAAGACCTCACCAGAGAGGGAAGAGGAGAACAGGAAGGAAGAAAAGAAAGAGGTTCAGCTGGAGGAATTAACATCATTAGACATGGTAAAAGCAGACATACTTCATGCCGTTGATGCTCAGTTAGTAGGCAACGAGTTGGGAATGTGTTCAATCCCAGACTCCAAACTCTAACAGAAAACTCATTAGAAGTTTAGATTTAAATCATTGAACATTGCACTCAAAGACAATATTCCGAACGTCCACTGCCTACTATGGTAATAGCTAGCTCTCACACTCAGTGTATATAGCACTGGTACTATGTTGATAACTCGTTAAGTGTCTAATCACCACCGTCACTGTGTGATGGGTCATTGTGCTACTGGCACAGGAAAAAGTGATGAAAGCGTTTTTCGTGATGTCATTTTGGGAGTAAAAACTGCCGTAGGTGCAGATTACTGTGCTGATAACCTAACTCTATCACGATGTTCTGTAAGATTAGGAAGAAAAGAAGTCATTATGTGCTGACGTGTTTTTAGCGCATGCAGTCAGTGATGCCTCAAAAAATGAATGTTTAGCCATTTAAACTTTTGCACACCAAGCATGCCTATTGTGAGCATTTTTTCTCCAGCTTTACTGCTTGAAGTAGCTATGAAGCTGAAAACACTGAAATAATCAGCTACAAGTAGCACTCCGTCTGATCTATTATAAGATTACCTAATCTGAGATTAACTAATCCAAAGATGAACTCATTTGTTTTGTTCTTTATGTTGATTACTACGTTCGGGCTGCCTAAGTTCTTTTGTGTTTCGTTTTGACAATAAATGCTTCAACTCTCTCTTGTATATTGAAGCTGGTGTGACTAAGAGGGGTTACGAAAACATGGAGATGGCAGTCAACTTGGAGAGTCTGATCCCCGCGACACGGAGTGCGGGATACTCAGATATGGGGGGACGAACTCGTTGCCATGCCAACAGCACAGAACCAGTCCACACTTACGAGGAAATACTAGAGCAACCGGCGTATGAGAATCATAACTGATTAACTTTTATGTTAAAGATATCATCAAACGCCGTAGTGCGTAAAAGTTGAACTACCGAAAATTCAAAGTGTCACTGACATTCTTACTGTTACTTAGCGGTAGGAAGGCGGAGAGGCGCTCACAGCGGTATAGTCTGCATATAAATATGGTTCTCATAAGACTACGTGATAACTATAACATGCTGGGGGTATACCGATTTCCTGTCAGTAATTGATACTGTATTCATAGAAATTTTAGCGCTCTAAAACTATAGCTTGTTTTCCAAAATAGCAGTATTTCGAATAACAGTCTTTAGTATATGCTAATTTGTTTTTGATGAAAACAAAAAAAGGCAACCTTGAGTATATATAACTTGAAATAGCGACATTGCATGTACAGCGTTCAAAATTAATAGCGTCTTCAGCTTAGTCACTGTTATAGCTGTCATTGTGAGGTTGCTAAAATTTCTATCTATACAGTATATGTCAACAAATCGAAAATGCGGCATAAATATATAGTTTGCCAAACACATATGTTTACATTATTTTTACATGTGTTTGCATTATGTCAACATATGTGTCCAGTCATGCCTGAGTTTACATAAGTTCGACATACGTCTGGCGTATCTTTTTCTCTGATATACATGTAAAAATATTTTAGCAGGTCAATACTCATTATTTAATCATCATCATGTATTACATGATGATTACGTTGTGTATAGTATACGGTATTGAGCTGCTTTTACACTGCTTGATTTCTAGCATTTAGGAGCGGCTGCTTATCATAAAGGGAAGCAACTCTCATTCCCAACCTCTGACCTTTTACCCAGCTTTTTGTTTGGGTCTGGAGTGATGTTTTGCTTGGATTTGCTCAGGTTTAGTGCATTGTCAGATACAAAAAAGCCAGCGAACACCCGAGTCAAGTTAGTAATGACTTGAGTGTGTGAGTGATGGCAAGACCGAAGGAAAATGACAAAAAAGCTTTCATTGAGGACATAATGGAACAGTTGACACAGCCCATTCATAATGCAGAGCAGTCATCTGAATCACGCTCTCTTTGTTACGGACAGAAATCAAGAAATATGGTGCATCTGTTTGACATGGCGTTGTGCAATCCTTCATTCCACGGATATTTTTGAGCCGGTAAACACATGGCTTAAGCAGTGTAAAGGCGCTCAAATAGCTAAAACGTCCCGCTGCAAAAAATTGGCTAGCAGATAGGAGTTGCTGATTTAACACTCTTTCTATAGCCTCTAGTGTAATGGGGAATTCCTACAATTACTAACGATCTATTTCTGTGGTCCTGTGGTTCTCATATAAAGTAGTTGGATGCTATATTGCGGCAAGATGGCTGCCTCAGAGAATAAAAACTCTGTAGATCTTCATCAAAAGCATAAAAATGGCAACAAAACTAATGTAGTTACTCATGACTATCACTGATAGCGTTGTTAGTTATGTTACTAACAATATCGCAAACAAAAGTTGGTCATGACTCACAAATAGCATACGAGATTGAGCTATACTGCAAATGTTATTAAGATTATGCTCTATTTGCTAAGCGCTTGTCTTAGATGATACTGAATCAACTGCAACTTCTATCTGCTACTTAAGGATAAATAACACGGAATACCTGGCAAGTACATCACCGTAGCAACAGGAAACGTATCTTCTGCTTCCATTTAGAGTAGAGCCGGACATTTCGTTTATCGACCAAACGGTGGACACATAACAAGTATATACACACACTAGTACATTTTTCTCCTCTCACGCAAAGGATTTTCAGGTAATGTATTTTATTGCTGATTGAGTGCATTAGTTGAGAATAAAATAACAATTTCTATGAAATCAAAATTTCTTGTATTCTACAGTATATGTAAAAGCATCAGGAGTAGTCTGAGTATCAGCTACTTAGTCTGAGTATCAGCTCTTTTGTCTGAGTATCAGCTACTTAGTCTGAGTATCAGCTCCTTAGTCTGAGTATCAGCTCCTTAGTCTGAGTATACACTCGTTAGTCTATGTATCCAATACTTAGACTGAGTATGTGCTCCTTAGACTGGGTATCTTCTCGTCTGCCTCAATCGGGACCTCTTACTGTGGATTTGTGCCACTGATAGTGAATCGGGACACCTGAAATTCAGCTACAACCAAAACGGTTTCTATAGCAACGATAGCCACAAAGCCTTGACATACACACTTGAAATAAACAGTTAGGCTCAGCATCATTCTCTATTATACAAAGTTAGCCTCAGCATCATTCTCTAGCCTCAGCATCATTCTCTAGCCTCAGCATCATTCTCTAGCCTCATTCTCTATTATAGAAAGTTAGCCTCAGCGACTGTGGAAAGATTTTCAATAACTTTCATGGCACCAGTATCCTCTCAGCTTTGCTATGCGCATAAAGATTTACTCAGTAGATTTATTCCACTGTTTTCAAATGCGATGATTGTTGACGAGTCCGACATGGGACAAGCAGAAATGGTCGCAACTACGGCATTTTTAATCTGATGCCAAGATGTGATTTCTTTAAGGGCTTCTTCAGGAATTTTTAAGCCTCCCGGTTGTGACAACCAGTGAAAAACTGGTATTTGTGACTATCATGTCGATGTGCACACACACTCCCACTCATTTGCACGCACACCAGAGCTAGGGGCCTCGAGTACAAATACTCGTCTTCAGGCCCCCTCTAGGCCGTTTCCAAAAATACTTGGAATCCTTGAGGATTCACAAAGCCTTGACTTGCATTACCTCAGTCATTGCTCTAAATACTCAGCATTTTATTGGCTGTGCCTGAATTACTCGGTATTTCATTGGGTCTCTTGAGTTCCTCCCTGTTCATATCGTGGTCATCTCACCACCACCGGTTGCACCGCTTCACCTGCTAGTAGCAGTTGTTTGCTTGGTTTATAAAAATTCTCCAACCTCTAGTATTGAGAGCGGCAGCATGCTGACGTAATCAGAGATGCACTGCTAACTCAACTAGTCACTCACTGAGTGTTGTTTCATCGTTGCATCATCATGAGACCAAATCAAGCTACCCTTTGAAACCTTTGTGGGCTTTTGTCATTCTCCTGTGGATATTCGTGCATCAGCACATGCGGGAGTGAGCGGGAGTGAGCACGGAAATCGACAGGAGAATGACAAAGACCCTCATATGCATTTGAATTGTTTCCTTCTAACCTGTAAATCTGTAGGCCCCGTAGAAACTAAAGATGATCATATGCTGAGCAGTGTGACTAGCCTAGTACCCACCCTCGCCTCTTGACTGTTCGTGTTCATCTTGAAAAGCAATCAGAGCAAGGACACGTAGTAAAAGTAGAGAAAGGGTGAGGTCACCTGGTATCTCCATGTATACTAACTAATGTTATGCTGTAGAAGCTGAATACGTTGGTAAAATAATCTAAAGCAATGCTGTTTTGAAGGGATCAAGCATAGAAAGCTGATCATATGTGACGTCAGAGTGTCACTATGGTCACTATGAGAATGGCTTATATATAAGAAGCTATGTTGACATAGCTCCCGCACAAGCTACCAAAATGTAATGACATTAGCAGCAACTCTTTTGAGTATCATGATAAACGAGTCAGTGAAAGCTTAAGAAGATTTACTTTCCCAGTCTCATTTTATTTGCACCAATTTTCTTATAATATATAAGGCTTTGTCATAGTGACTATAGCGTTACTGGCGTCACAGATGGTAAACTTTCTTTGCTTGATTCCTTCAAAAAAGCATCGATTAGGATTATTTTACCAATATATTCAGCCTCTAGATACTCGAGATACTGGGTGATGGTACCCTTTCTTTAATTTTAGTCGTTTTGGCCTCAGTCTTGGCCTCGGTATCGTACTTGTCTTGACTTGTTTTCAAAGCCCCAAGCCTTGACAAGGTTTTGGAGTGACTTACTAGTACTCGCCTTGGCCTGGCAGGCCAGTAATTGGGTCCTCCCTTGAGATCTTCACCTAGGCCTTGGTCCAAGCCCTGACGCACACTCCCACACATGCCCGCATGCAATAATATTGATGGGAGAGTGACAAAAGCCAGAAAATCGTCCAAGTAATTGATCCTGATCTCTACTAAGTGCGTTGTAAAGTGTTCCAAGGTTGTTGTTGAGTGGGAAACAAGAGCAGCATCGTCTACAAGGAGAAGGCCTGAATCATCTGCACATCGTCTTCCGGTAGAAGGTAGAAGAAAATGAAAACATGAATCAATTATTGTCAGTAGATTAACCTTCACTGATGAAAGCATATTGCAGTACTGTTAACTTACAAAATTAGTAAAGGGAACCTGGAGATCATGCATCTGCATTCAGGATTAAGATTTTTCCACTCTTTCTAGTAGTGATCTGGACTTGCCTACTATTCTTGATGACGTTCCAGCAGAAAATTGTTTGGTGATGGAGCTTTATAATTGTCTCCTGAATGATATCTGATGATTTGAAATCATTTACTGAATCTAAATCTGAGATCAGATTCCAAAATGGGCATCTAGGTCCTGAGATTTCAGATATCAGGCAAAAAAAATCGCTCTTGTGGAAGTCTTTTATACGATGGGCCGCCAACTACTCGCAGCACTGGCTGGCATCCATTCTGTCATTGGCGCATATTGTAGCTTCAACGCTAGCAAAAGAGTGGTGGTGTCAGCATAAGTAAGCACACAGAAAATACCATGGAAATATAGTAATATCAATATATTGTCCTCCCACAGGAATTTATATTACTGGGAAAGCCATTGTCAACTTTGTTGTGAAGCGAGGCTTTTGTGTCCCACAGATATATTCAGCGTAAAGCTTCTAAATAACCCATGACCCACATTGTGTGGTCGGAAGTTCACAAGCTCACAAATCCTACGCCATGAATCGCAAAGTGCACTCAGTCTCCGGCTGCAGCCTTCCCGATGTCTACGATACTGACCTTCGGCTGGATCCTTATGTGTAGAGGTGAGATATCTCTAAACTCTTATCAGTTAAACTTAAGTTACGGCTACTCTCAGTACTAATGTTATTTGTACAAATCTTTATAAATTGAGCTCCAATTTGCACAAACAAACATCATTGTCTTCTATCGAGATTCCTTCCCTTATGCTCCCCCAGTAGGTCCCTTATTTTCGAGATCGTAACTCTTAAAGGATGGTTAAAGGCAATAAGAGTAGGACTAGGAGATAGCTCAGTGGTAGAGTCTGCACCTCGAGACACAAAAGTGTTGAGAGGTCTGAATCCAAACTGCAGTCCTCTTGCTGTGCACTCGTGCCACAGGTATACTCTCACCTGTCTGGAAATTGTGAGTGACCTGGCACCGTATATGGCAACCAACTATCGACACACTGTAGTTTCTCAGTGTGCAAGCGCATGAGACAATCTTGTGATTTTAACCTCAACTCTAAAAGTTCTGTCTTAGTTGCAATGGTGAGCTGTGAGCTGGAAATACCGGCTTGGAGGCAGACAGCGACTACTGAGGAGTACCTCTCTCAGAGCACTTTGCCAGCCTTCAACGAGATGACCGTCTGCTTCTGGTTCAAAGGAGAGCCCAGTCATAGTGACTCTTACACTAGCTTCCTCTTCAGCATATCATCTAATCAGAGTAAGTGTAAGTGTAAGTGTCAGTGTAAGTGTAAGTGTAAGTGTAAGTGTCAGTGTACGTCTTTCGACAAACGAAGCCTCTCGATTGTGTTTGCTTAGAATTTAAAATCACTGTAGACACCAAATGGTGTTCAGATGTTAGATCTAAAGTACTGAGACTTGTCCAAGATGATCAAAGAATACCTGATTATGGTTTGATTGGTAATTTTAGCTGACATCGACTTATTAAAAATATGTGGCTTGTGTCAATTTTCTGTCGATATTCATGCAGGTGTGCGGGCATGTGGGAGCGTAATGTTAATCTGGTTTTTATCGTTCAGAAGTGGCCTCATGGTCGATGGTCTAGTTCGAATGTTGGATTGTTGTACTCGGTAGCGAATATCCGTTGACAGCAGACTTTCATGCAGCGATAGTATATACTGTTGGGTCATCAGAGAGAGGTCCGATCACTTGGCCAGTTTGAAAGCTTAATCATGCTCTCAGTGCTATTCTTGCAGGCTCTTGTTGTTGTCATTGTTCTTATAAGCACATCATCATTGATTTCAGCATCGGATGATTTCACTCTTCAAATTGGGTCGGCTTCCTCACTCAGCGTTTTCATTGGAGGCCAGAGCTACAACTTGAAAGTTACTACTGACGACATTGATCTCTTTACTGAACTACACATTCATTGCTTCTCATGGGCATCCGGAGGTCATTTGAAGGTAAAATGGTTCAAAAAGCTGATTGAACATTTCTTAGGTTGGAATTCTCTATTCTCAGAGAATGATTCGTGTTCTAAACATTCTGAACATTTCAGATAGCGGTATCCGGTCACTGTAAGCATCACAATTGTAATGATAGTATATTTACAGGGCTTATAAAAACAATCTTTATATTCTACGGAGCTTAGTAAGCCTATATGTCACTCATCCCAATTCGTCATTGTTACAACCGGGACCTTTTGCTCTAACTCAAAACAAACCATTGCACTTTTGGCTGCGATAATTGCCATGCTTGCAGTATATAGCAAGTAGTATTAAGTCATCGGTGAAAAAAATACTGTTTTTGTAACTTGTCTTCTGATATTCATCTCCTTACGAATCGAGCAAGGAGCATGTGCTGCTCCACTTGGTGTTTAGGTGTAAGCTAAAAATCATTGGGAGCTATTAAACTGGATTGCGATAAGTTATTTTCGCGGATCGCTACCGCAGTAGTCTCATGGTATGCAATACACAAGTACATAACTTTGCAGCTTTTGTGAATCTCCAATCACAGTGCTTGTAATTTCTTGAATGTGCTTTCAGTGCGGACCAGGCCAGAATTGTTGTAACATTTTTAGAGCGGTGCTTATCATAACTACAGTGCAGAGAACCTATGGGAAGTTGACTGTCCTAGAGGACACTAATAGTTCTCAATCAACAAAAATAATTTTCATTTATTGTGAAAAGCAGCCTGCTGAACAGGCCAGGATTTCTTTAATAAGATTATAAAGCAGCGCTTAGCATTTCCGGAATGGTTAAAGTGGAGCCGATGTATAAATTAAAGCTTTGACTACCATACTTGTATTTCCAGTGGTATGTCGACATGACAGACACAGGTGTCCTGCAGCTACAGATGCAGGTAAGTATAGCATCAGTGGAGATAGACAGTGGCTCACAGCTGGTGGTATTGCAGAGACACGCTGGTAAGGAATATTGTACTACCTTAATGATAGAGTAACCCATTTGCTCTTTATTTATCTATCGGCTTCATTATTTTAAGATGATTCAGTTTCATTACGTTCTGATGGAACTGAATTGGGCCTGATCGGTTGGTTCAATATCTGGGACAGTCAGCTGACCTCTAGTGAGATCACCAAGCTGAATCCAGCGATGTCAGGAAATGTTGTCAACTGGGAGACTCTGGAGAAGTCCAGTTCCCAGCTCCTTGTAGCCATGTCTCTACCTGACTCTGTGACCAAAGGAGTCCCAGGTATAAAGACAGACGAGTTGATGCCAGTCAGTGCATGTCATATGGTCACGAGAGATTAGGGTTGCTGTATGGAACTACGGTAGGTTCCGTACAAATGAAGAATTCATAAATAATGCATTCTCTTAGAATCAATAATCAAGTTGAGCGACCGAAGCAAATGTCACTCATCTTTACCTGCTCTTTTGTAAGACTGAAATAGGTGATGGGTAGGCTTTACACTCGACGAATCGTAGAACATCTGATCAAGATCTGCTGTGTACTAGTGCTCAAAGAGATTATTCTGCGAAAAGCTAATACTGTGTAGCAGTAGCCCAGCCCATGTGAGTGCTACTCGCCATTGTATTTTGAAGATTTTCCCCTAGTGTGTAGCCAGTCTGAAGAGAGCAGAAATATGATTGCCTTTCATGAGATAATCTATGAGATTAGTTCAACAGGAAAGCGCATGTCTAATTCCTGACCAGTAAACTCAAGGTTGATGCTGAAATATGCAACCTCTGAGCAACATGTCAAGTACTTGAGTCTGATGTCTCAAACTTGCCAAGCTAGGAGTCCAGGCTGGCTGAGGGAGGGCCGTATGGCATTTCATACCATCCTGATGGCAGAGGCGCCAGTTGCGATTTCGGTGGTGTGGCGTTACACGGATGTTCTGTCAGGTTTAGTACGCTGGAATGCTTATGTGCCTGCTGATAGGCAAACATTTCTGGATATACCCGCCAATGGGACTTGGGACCTGACCCAAGGCAGGCATATTGGTGATAACGTCACGGAAACAGTAGCTTTCAATTTCATGCCATAATGACAGAGAGTCAAATGTGTAGCCACTTGTAGCAACTGTTACCGTGCCGACTGAGATCAACTCCTACTATCTGGAGACAAGTACTGTGAATTACGTCTACCAGGACAACCTGCCAGAACTTGCTGAACTGACCATTTGCTTGTGGGTTCAAAACCTGGACACTGATGCTGATGGTTTGGGAGGAGAATCTTTGCTGAGCATCGCCACCCGTAAGCAAAATTATTTCTTTCTCAGCACTTCATTCAATAACTCAATCAAATGCACCGGGTATACTTGAGTCCCTATCATTATTAGACATACGTCAACATAATATGTCAAAAATGTGTCATACATATGCGACTTGCCATGTAAAACATATGTTTAAATCATATATTGCATAGGTTTAAATCATGTGTACATCATGTAGATATGTTGTATTGATAAAAACGAAAACAATAGAATTGCTATTTAAGCTCTAATACTGGCCACTGCTGTGTGAAAGCTAATTCGCCAGAATACATGCAGTCGATTGGGTTTTAGGAGAATAAGGCTGGGAATATCAATGTTTGAAATGTAGCAATAACTTCAGTTCACGCCTTTATCCGCAGGCTTTCTGGTACAACACATACTGTAGACTGGAAAATGATTACAATTAAAATTAAAATTAATTTTTAGAAATAGTGAATTGTTTGCATTATAAAACAGATGCGAATTCTAGTAACTCATGTCAACTACTGACTAAAAGAGAAAATATTGTGAAAGTGTTTTCTGCTATTATAGCACACCATGATTGACCCATTTCTTTTTTCTCGTAATCATTTTCCAGCGTACAGTAGCTTGGATTGGTAGCTTATAGGTGAAAGAAGAGATATCGGTGTTATGACTAAGTTTATTATTGGTCAATGTGTTTGAAGCTGTTTAGTACAACAAATCTAGACATGGATTGCTAGCATCATTTGCCAGACGATTTGACATGCATGCTCTACTTTCCTGTAAAATCGCTGGCATTTTTTACTCTTATGTCGGCATGCGTGCCTATTCATGTGCCCCTGTACTAACTGCGGACTAAATTCAGCATAATACAAGCGTGCATCAATAGACCACATATCCATGTATGTTCTTTCTTTAACAAAAATAGAGGCTTTTGTGAATATCCTGTCGATGCACGTGTATAAAAGCAAACATGGACACATACGGGCATGAGCGGGCATGTGTAGGTAAATGTACGCACATACCCACATGTGGGGTATTTGCTTGAGAACACATGCCTGCACGTGCGTGCATATGTGTAGGCATCTACAAGCACACATTGACTGGAGTGTCATAAAAACCAAAATGGGCAACTGGTTGAGAACACAACAACTATATTCGCAGCTACCTGGGATAATGCGTTATTACTGGAGTTCACTGGTGATGAGAAGTTTGAGTACTGGTTAGGAAGTCCGGACAGCTCCTTCAGATCACAGTCTGAGGCTGCACTGTTCGCTGACCTCCACTATCATTGCATTGTGTACAAGGCCAACGACTTCATGAAGGTAGGGCACAATGAGGTCTCCAGGCTCAGCTGCAGTCCTAGGTCCTACCATTGACCGTGAAATGATGGTGTTTAATTAATCATCCAATCCACACTTCTGTGACGCCGCATCAAAGCCATGCATGATCACTTCATGATGAATTCATCAAACTGAGTGGATGTGGTGTCTTTTCATTTGAATGTGTATTCATAGATGACAGAAATACTGGAGATCCATTTTTTCTGTACTTTGAGAATCCATAGTTCATAGCCCCTAACCCCTACAGCTAAGACTTTGCCATATTTGAGCGCAACCCAGCAAGATCTGACCAATAAGCTGCAGGATAACATTAGGAGACTAATGATAGCAATTATAGCTCCAAAATCTAACTATTAAAATAGGGGACACTTGTCATGCATGCGTACGACGTCGACATTGAGGTTGTTTGTTCATTGTTTAGCTATTCATTAGATATCTTATCATACTGAGTTCAGAAACATTAACAGACATAGGAGGAGACTGAAATTGTTATCAAATCTTAAACAAAGAAATCGATTGAAAAGACCAGCATTGTTTCAATGGAATGAATTATTAATGTGGGATAAAGAAACATAAGTAGAGTTGTCCTCTCATGTAATTACCACTTGAGCCATCTGGCACTTCATAACACAGTTTGTTGACTCCGTTTGCAGTGGTACAGTGATTCACAAACCCCAGGGAAACTAGAGCTTCAATCATCAAAGGCAACCAGTAGAAGTGCGGAGCTCAATAACGGAATCTTCGTACTGTTCCACGATCAGGACAGCTACGGTAACACTACTCAGCTCCAACTAACCAATAAGATTATAGTTCTGGGTATTAGCCAATTCATCCGCCCTAAAATGATAGGAAATGTTGAAGAAGTCTTAGGATGTCTTCTTGAAGAGTTTGTTGAGAATTTGTTTCACAATTGAAAATCTCTTGTCACAAGCGCATGACGAGGTCTTCACTCATGAACATGTAAGGCATCTATTTCAAAGTCGTGGTTTGCAATTGTTGGTATCTAGGAGCGAGTCCGTAGGTACAGCATCTGGCAGGAGTTCAAATCTTTGAAATCCATCGCTGAAGAAATAGTTCTTTGTGCTATGCTCATTACTTGAGGAGACCACTTCATAGTATCAGCTATGTATTACAAATGAGAGGGCAACTGATTCTAATGATCTCAAAGAACTGCTGTATGCATGAAACACGACGCGCTTTCCTAGCATCGTTCTTTCTGATCCTCTTACCTTACCATTTGATGATGTGACAATGATTGATGATGTGTATATGGCTCCCGCCATAAAATAATTTGCTCACATTGAATGCCCGGGCGTGAAATTATACGAAATATTGTATCTCAAATCATTCAGGACTTTCTCGCAGGCATCAAACGTCGTGGTGCTATTGAAGGCCTTGACTTGTTGCCTTCAGTTAGCACCTTATCTGAGAATATTAGTTTTGTGGAGGGTGAGGATTTTGGTTCCTTTAAGTTATCGTAGCTACAATGATTTAACGCTTTGTATTGCGCAATGATTGCAAGTTTCTCTCTTACAGGAGGTGGGCTCAGTCTTGGCAACGCTATGAGTGGAATAGCAGGGGGCATAAATATGTGGAGCTTTGCCATGTCCGAAGAAGATATCGCTGCTCTCAGTCTGATCCACCCTAGGGGCAACATCATCAATGCTGATACATTGAAAACCGCCGGAACGGTTCCTGAGGCGACACTAACAGTCACAAAGGAGGTTGTGAAAGGTGATTTACTTAGCATTATCACTCATGAACATTGAAAGTGAAAGTGAAAGCAAAAGTGAAAGGGAAAGCATTGATATTGAAAACGTTGAAGGTTGGAGAAGAGGATATGAAAGGTGGCCGACTAAAGATTTTGCTTATAAAACATGTGAACTCAATTATCGAAATGATGTAACCTACGTGAGTTATTTGCTTCCATAGACGCCAAAGAACACTTTGGGTGCATCGCATAGCACACCAAAACTGACTGCGGATTATTGATTCTAAGGTACCAAAAAGTACTTTCTAATGCCGTGAAAACACATTGCAGCATAATCATCACCCATCATGCTTGTTTTATGCTCAATTCATGCATTCTAAGGCAGGATTGTGAAGCAATTTTGCGAGGAAACCATTCAAGCTCCATTTTCATTTCAGGTCTGAAATTAGTGGACGAAATGGTAGATGATTCCAACTCTGGCCAGTTAGTCCTCCAGTTTGCCCCTGGATTGACAGTCACTAGTGAGACAGTTGCCACCCTACAAGGCCTCTCACAAACCAAGTGTGGTTTGGAGTGTTTGCTTTCCTCTAACTGTACAGCAATTAACTACTGCACAGACTCCCAGGGAGGGTCTATGTGCGAGCTCGAGAATGAGGCCGTCGGAGTGACCGTCACCGCGGAGGAAAATAATGCTTGTGTTTATTATTCTGCCTATGACTACTCAGAACTTGTCTAGTATGCGAAGGAAACACGTTATAAGTTTCCACACTAAAGTTCATATCCAGGTTTGTGGTTAGTTGGATCATTGCTGACAACCGCGTACAGCCTGTCCGATGCTGCTGGGCTTAATGTGTGTTTTGTAATAGCGGGCCTACTTCCACAGCATTATACTCTGTACATGTTGTCTCTTTTTTCAATTAACGTAACTTTCTCAAATACTCTAGAGAAAGTGGTACAGATGGAAAATTTGAAAAACCTTGAATTACTTCTTCAGGCATATTATAGGAGTTATCAGGAATATTATAATTAACATGATTCAATGAAAATACAGACAAATTGTTGTAAACAACTATGATTGTGATGTTTGGCTTTGAAGAATTTCAATCGACATATTTTGATCTGCAACATATGTTACTTTTTGTGATCGATGTCAACAGAACAACTACATCCAGGTCAACCCTCAAATCTTTAGAATGTGTGACATGACCAACCATTGTTCAGTGATTGTTGTTGAGGTGACCTGATCTCTGATTGATTATCAGTTCTTTTTCTTGATGATGCTAGCCTTTCTACACCAATATCTCCAATCCAACAGCAAAGGAAATAGGTATTCATCTGTAATTCTGCTAATTTCCCCTCTCAGTACTCATAACCCTCAACATTCTTTCATCTCCATTCAATTCCTTTTGAAAAAGTGATATCTTTAAAACTTTAACCTTTATATGTAAATGCATTGCTCCCCTCTAACCTTTTCCCTCTGGCCGAGGTATCCGCTTGCCTCTTTACGTGAGCCTATTATAGGCTCATAGGTGGAGGAAGTTGTGCCGATTTGGGGATAATGGATGACTGAAGGATATATGCTGCAGTCATCTATTATCCCCGCATCGGTACAATTCCCCCACCCTGTTCTTTCATCATTTTCCCCATTTCCCCCACCTCTTCATAACCCTCCACACCAATACTGGTGTATCTCTCTACATCAAAATCATATATACTCGCACCAGATTGTTGATTTGGATAGTTTATTGATGTTATGATGCAATGGGTGGCAGATACCAGTTGACATTGACACCTTCTGATGTTCGCTGATAGTGAAATAGTGTCTTTGCAGGTAAGAGGAACCAGTCAAGAGTTGTTAAAATGAGAAATGATTCTTAACTCCTGCTGTAAGCCATTTGATTATTAAATAGGTCGGTAGTGTTTCAAGTTTGGTGTGACAGCATTGGGCTGTGCTGAGCTAGATCTCATTCGGATTGGCGGTTAACCTCACATCAGATTAGTCAGAAAGAATATGCCTCAAGTTGTTTGGAACAGTTTTGCCACCAGCTTCAGCTCCTTCTGAAGTCCTTAGGTTTACTATATTTAATTAATTCGCATTAAAGATTGTGTTAGTAGTATGTTTACCCGTGTGTGCATGTGATTGACGTGTGCTTGCTGCTGGTTCTATGACAACTCGTTATTTCACTATGGCTACTGTAATGTGCCTCCATCTCAGCAGCTCTGTCTACAGCATTGGAAATGCTTCAACATCACTCATTGCCACTCAAAGCTCATCTCATGACTTCTTCGTGCAGGAAACTAATATCCTCCCATCGCATGCTCCTATTATGTGACTTTCGTTGCATAGCCATTTCTGACGCACGCTTACAGCTGCTGATTAAATTAAATCTTGTATCAAAATGAGTTGGTCTTCATAAGTGTGTGGAATCTTTTGACTAGCGGTGGGACAGGCAGACATGATGAACAGTGAGAAGTTTTGGTCGACGTTCTTCTTCATCCTTTTTAGTTTTGCAGGTGGGCATCTCTAAACCATATATCCTCCGTTGATGGCAGACATAGGCTATTGCAATATCTAAACGTCATGGGGTTTCAGGTATTTGCTTCTTTCCCATCGGTAGGGATGCCAGAATCATCCGCCAGTGCTACACCGGTGTTACACAGGTGTTATGCTGGCTTTTGTCTGCACGTATTATGATTTTGCCGCTTTACAGCAGCTTAACACCTGTGATTACAAAACTTATGTGCCTATGAATAGACGATGTCGGGTTTGATGCACATTTTTCTGTTATTGATCCTACGGAGCAGCTGTGGCTGGGTGGTTAGTGGCATGAGGTCTCTGTGCAAGGTGTCCCGGGTTCAATACACAGTCATGGGGCTGTCAGAAATGGCATCCGACCATGATTGGCCTTGTACACCAGTAGTTACGGTGGCCATACAGCCAGGTCGGTTGCAGGCAACGCTCCTAACCCCACAAAAAAAATGTAATTGTCTTTCTCAGGGGAGAGACCAATGCATTAAGCAGTTATCACTGGCTCACTGGTCATAATGTGGAGTATAGACCAGGAGTTCTCTTATGTTTACCTTCTGTCCCTTGACACCGACACCGACATTGACATTGATGAAGTCTTGTTATTTCACTAGTTTTAAGGGTCAGCTACAGTTTGGAGATACCAGCGTGGAGGCAGACTGCAACCACCGATGATTACCTGTTCCAAGATGGTTTGCCCGCTTTCGATGAGATGACAGTATGTTTCTGGTTTGAGGGAGAGGAAGATAATAGCAGCTCATATGATAGTTATCTATTCAGCACTGTGTCAGAGAGATGTAAGTTTGAACCATCTCTTAATTACGAGTTATGTCTTAGTACCGAGTCAGTTTCAGTCAGCGTTAAAGGCCTCTTAGTATTTCCATTATTAGTGAGGTCGGCGCTTAGCTGTATGAGAGCTGATAGTCTGCTCCTGCCATGAGAAATTCTTAGTAAATAGAGTGCGTGACCAATGGACATCATAGATAGCTACATATCCATAAGTCATGTGATTATCTTACTCAGTTTTATCGATTATTGAGAGAGAGAGAGAGAGAGAGAGAGAGAGAGAGAGAGAGAGAGAGAGAGA
>ERZ1740065.781-NODE-781-length-17898-cov-11.304545_pt1 | contig 17898 bp, 15 predicted proteins | sample MGYA00581738_ERZ1740065 | MGnify/ENA primary metagenome ERZ1740065 (study PRJEB43018, sample SAMN04849749) | marine metagenome | isolation source: floating plastic debris | place: Pacific Ocean | collected 2008-09-01 | study: EMG produced TPA metagenomics...
GCAGTACGGTGCATTTTACTGGCTTGTGCTGTATGTTACTGGCATGTGGTGCATGCTGCAGGCGTATGGTGTGTGACTGCCCTGAGGTGTGTGTGACTGTGGTGCGGTGCTTTCAATGCTTGTTTGCTGAATTTCAGGATAGCGAGTCATGTTTAGACTACGTGCCCAAACCCGGCGAGCTCTGTGCTGGACTGAACAAGGATGGTTTCTGGTACAGGGTACTCATTCGCGAAGGCACCTTGGACAATAAGGTCAGGATAAACAGTCTTCTCACCCCTTGTATACCTCCTCACCTTTCTACTGGCAATCAAACATAACTTGGATCATTCGATCATCACCAAATTCTCTCCGTTCAACTGCATGGTTCCACTTCCCCATTTATGACCCTTATAATACTTATATCTTCACTGGACCGCGATTCTAGTAATTGCGGATTCTGCACATCGGATTAAGAGTATTCACTTCGTCTCATGTCTTCTATTCTGTCAGCTGTACTCCAGCACTGGTGAGCAGAAGTGAAGCTGTTGTTAATTTTACTAGTTATTCGTGTGAGTGCCTTGAAACAGGAAATCCTTGTGATGTAATACAGGTTGTCTAGGTCACCCGTGTGGCACTAACCAAATCTTGCTTCCCTGTACCAAAACAACATGTCCCTAATTTACATAAATAGGTAGGTTTTAGGCCCTTACAGCCATACTGTAGACTGGGGTTTCTTCGCACCGGAAAATATTTGCCATAATATCCGAAACCTTGGCTGGAAATTTTTACAATCGAAAAATTTACGCCCGCTATAACAATTCAAATTTTTGCGATCATATTTTTTTGACATTGTGAACATATGCAAAACTCAGCAAAAAAATCTAGTAGAAAACAAATTCGCTTCTACAGTAACTGTTGCTATGTCTTACTACCATATAACTCCTTCAGAATTACAGATGTTGAGGAAAGCCACATGCATTCTTTTTCTTCGCAAGGTCTAGACACAATGTTCATCTTTCGCATCATATATATTATAATGGCAAAGGAAGAGCAATGAAGTCATTGTTTGTGACTTACCATATCTCACCAACACGAACGTTTTAATCGTGAGGAAATGCGACAAGTTTGTATCCGCCCATTCTGAGATAGTGAATCATTGGTTGAGACTCCGGCGTACTGTGCTATCCCTACTACGAACCAGACTGGTTTGTACGGAAAAAAACTGAATTTGTACTTTTCCCTTCTTTTATCTCATAGAACAACTATACTCTCCATCCGGCCATGGCTTCTCTCCATATCGCAGCATTGTAGCATTGTGATGTGTGTGATATCGTGGAAATTTTGTGCCGTTTTTCTGTGTTCTTTGTTTGATTTCATGTGACATTGAGCTATATCATGTTCTATGATGTAATATAGCATGTACTATCTTATGTTATCATGTAATAGCATGTATTATAATGTACTATGATGTAATAGCATGTACTATGATGTACTATTACGTAATAGCATGTACTATAATGTATTGTCATGTACTATCACGTATTATCAGGTAGCATCATGTACTATCAAGTCCGACCATGTAATGTGTTTCATGTGATATTGATTTCTACTCCTGTCAGGTTGCAGTCCTCTACGCTGACTACGGTAACTTTGACTTCTTGCCTACTGATTTCCTCCGACCTCTCGCATCTAAGTTCCGACAGCTGCCTCTGCAGGCGGTCAGGGTATGCTTGAACGGTACGTTACCCCTGCCATTCCCCCTCCCAAACGTCACAGTATTTGGCTCTTCACATAGACCTGGATGTCTCTGCAGCTGTAGTACCTGCCATTGGCGGTTACTGGTCTCAGGAAGCCAGGGCAGAGTTTGAACGCCTCTCGCTGGAGAAGAAACTGGTGGCGACGGTCTGTCGCCTCGATGAAACAAAGACCCTCACGAATATAGAGCCTTCTGTCCTCGTCAACTTACACAACACGCTGACCAACCCTTACATAGACATCGAAAGAGCTTTGATCGATGCAGGCCACGCTAAATTCCGTCCCGACTGCTGATTGGCTGCCTGTGGTAGCTATGCCGTAACGCCCTCACTCACTTCCAGCTCACTGCTCACCCTTGACATGCCCCGTGTTCTGTTCCTCATTCTAAGTCAGAATTCCTAAAAGTTTTATTTGTTAGCTCTCGCTACAGAAATACACAATTATTTTGATATTGAGATTCCTATTGTGGCGTGCGTTACAGTCTCTCTGCTAATGCATGCTCCCAAAATCGGCAACAACCTTCTTAATGCGCTTGGCTCATTAGATAGTTCAGTTTCCCGGTTTACGTTACCATTCACTCAGATATAGCAGCCATTATGATACCATTCACTCAGATATAGCAGCCATTACGATACCATTCACTCAGATATAGCAGCCATTACGATACCATTCACTCAGATATAGCAGCCATTACGAGACCATTCACTCAGATATAGCAGCCATTAGATACCAACTGGAGATTTCATCCACCAGAAATAGATGATCGAATATGTGATCTCTTTCGATGTCCACTCAGCCAATGGAACTATCCCGATTGTCCAAACGTGGCCTTATAACCCCAGAATGACCTTGTCGTACAGGCCATCTATGTCTATTGAACCTGTCTGATTTCGATATTACGTATACTCAATCAATGGGCCGGGGAGTCAATTCACTAGTTGGCAATCGAACTATACCAAGCTACAATCACTTCATTGAAATCAATCAATAAAACCTGATAAAACACTGACTTGAGGCGCCTAACGTCACCTAACTGACTGCTGGCTATGCTTGATTTAGATTTGTAGTGCCTCCATTGTTTGTGGCCGCAGTGTTTTGTTTGGTTTTACATTATCCCCTACAAGATTCATTGTGCGTCAAGTCGTCGCGCAGCCGTGCTGCTGCTGCTGACACCAGCTGCTGGCAATAGTTGTCCTTCGACTCGCGCCATGGATAGGGAGTTCATAATCCTTCCGCAGACTCGGCTCGACGTACAGGGGCGAAGACAGACGTCAAACCTGGAGGAGCCGAGAATGGCACAGCGTTCTCGCTTGCAGCCTAGTCACACCAAAGCAAGCGACGTGAGCCTTTTATTTGTTTCTTTCATTCGATTATAGCAGGCGTAGCGTATCTGTACTGACTTGAGTTGGATTCCATACAGAGAGACGCGAAGTCCAATAGTAAGACCTCACATCCTCAGCCCCATCTACTGCCATATAACTGGAGAAGATCAGAAACAATGCCAGTGCACCGATCTACGAACCTGATGGACAGAAGCTACAAGAATGCCTACGGTGCGTTTTCCAGACTACTGGTAAATGTTGCTCACACAAAACTAGTTTCGTAGGGAATGAATCCATCATCCATCAGGCAGGGAGATTTTATTAGGCAATCATCTACCTCCCAAACGCAAGAGTTCTGTCATTTCAAAAGTTAATCTTTCAAATGATTTATTCAGGGGGTCAACTGAGTCAACCATATGACCTCAGAGTACAATGTGACATGCCCCTACTCAAGCAGAAGACTGATGCCCAAATCTCATTGGGAAGAGTTGGCGTGCCGTCTGATCGGATGAGAGACAAGTTGTCACTGCCTCCAGAAGTCACGAGTAAGATTTACAGCCAGCTGCACCAAGGGCCCCAAGTGAGTGTAATAATGCATTGCTCCACGATTGGCTGCTTCACGACTGGGTGGCCAACCGAGTTACTATCTCATTTCATTGAAGGATAAGCGGTGTATGTACGTGATAAAGAACATGAGACGCTCACAGCCCGCCTCCAAGCCCAGTGGTCTGCCCACCATCCTACCGCTATACCATGTCCAGCTTGTGAAGACCCTAAATAAGGTGGGCTCTTACAGAAGCCTGCGATGATGTTAGAGATGGTGTTAGAGATGCGGATGCAATTTTAGCCACTCCCCTCTACCATGGCAGATATAATTGAATCGGAACTGTTGAAGCGACCGGCTGTTCTCAACGTTTCCTCAATGCCACGAGCCTGTATCCAATATTTATGTCTGATAGATTTCTCGTGCTACTAAAGTCATTCAGTAAAGTCTGAAGTAGCTTGTAATTAAAGCTTTGTAGGCTTTACTAGTACATACAGAGTCAGATGACTAGCAACGCCTCACTCCCCGAACTATTGGCCCAGCTAATGGCCAGAACAGACGTCATGGTGTACTGTAAACAACACTTTTAGCGAACTCACAAAAATAGCAACTCCAAGTTAACTCTATTAACTTTGATTGCTATACTTTTGATAGCTCTTTATGTTGCATACAAGCTCGAAAGAAATCGCTAAAAATTCTAGGCAATCAGTATTAAAAATACTGCTGATTTGAGCAAAACGCTATAATATTTAGTGTGCTAAAATATATATGTTTACAGTAATAGAAAGATTCCATCGAAAGACCTGGCTAACAGCTGTTAGGAGATCATACTCATCTTTATTTCATGGCTCAACAGGATTTAATTCAAAATTCGCCCTTGATATGGGCTTTTAACTGCAACCGAGTTTCCACTGCTATATCTACTATATAGGCCAACTAAGCAAGGAGTTGTCTTTTCATGACCAGTCATTATTTGCTGATTTGCTGATTGCTGATTTGTAGATTGCCGATGGTGAGAAAGAGAAGGTAGAAGGATCCTCAGAAACTGCTGAGCCACAAGTGACTGTAAAGCCAATGCTGAAAGATAAGAAGACTATAGAGGAGAACCTGCCGGGACGAACTGTGAGGTCAGCCAACTCTCAGCTCCGATCCATCGAAGATCTGGAGGTGGGCGATTGTCTCACCAGTAAAGTTTATAAATCCGTGGATACGTACAACCAGCTGCTGATAGAGAAACACAGGCAGCAGCAGAGCAAACAGAAACCTGTCACACAGTCGAATAGTCACAGACGAATCAGAAAACCGAAATCCGCTCGCCGCGCCGAGCATAAAGCAGTGACCGAAGACTCCAAACAGATGTTACATATCCCAGACTTCATAACAGCAGTCAGTATCTCTCACAAATCAGCCTGGGCTGGGGTGAAATGAAACAGCTGCGTGTAGAAAAATATCTGGTCCTGAGGCATAACAAATACTAGAGAGATGCAACAACTTGTAATGTAGACATGGAGGAATGTTTATTAACTTAAATAGACATCGTTAGTGTGATAGTTGTGTTTCTTCATCACTGAAGGTTCTTTACCGGTAGAGAGCAAAGCCGCTGTCATGGCAACAAGAATAATATCACCCACTGAGATGATTGTGGGCTAAAAATTCAAACGATGAGAAGTTTTCAGTGTTTGTTGTTACAAGTCGGATGTCAGCAGGCCAGATTTATCCAGTTTGTCGTCTGCTGAGTCGTCGACTGCCAAGTGGGGATAATTCCTCGCTCTATTTAGATGATGGTTTGGCATGGGTTTCACGGCTATAGTTTTATCGAGGAAAGTCATGAAGCTGGGTTTTAGTCCTTGAACCTTAGTGACGTTGTTACTCTTGATGTCCTCAAAGTGTACAACGTTCTGTCTATGAGGTGGAGGTGGAGGCGGTAGAGGGAAGTCATCTTGTAACGTCTCACGATGATTTTTGTTCACCGTGGCATAAATGAAGTTTGGAGAGAAAGTAGGACTTCCCAATACGGGTTTTTGAGGGAAATGCTCGCGCTCATTGTCAGGGACATCATATAGGCTTGGAGGGGGCGGGTAGCAATAGTCCCTTTGCGCTGGTAAGTGCAGCGGCCGAGAACTGTGGCTACTGTTTATATCACTCAAGGCGAGGCTACTCTCCTCAGTGATCTCACTTCTGTACGGTGTGTCGAGCGTATTTGACGAATGATCACTTCCCGAGTGTCCGGACTTGATGAGAGAATGCTGGGAGTTCCTCTTCATGTACTCGTACCTCTGATGCTGGAGCCTCCTGCTGCCACCGCTGCCGTGGCAGGCGCAGCAGATGACAAGAACCAGAGCAATGATCAGGAACGTTCCAGTCACTACTCCGATGATCAGGCCTGCGATAAACAAGATATTGCTGGGTATGACAAACACGGTACTGCCACAGATCGGCGACGATTGACGAGGATCTCTGATATTGCTAAGTATGAGCGCACCAAGCAAGGGTTTGTAACATCAACCTGCAGTGTGTCAATACTCTGACAGCTCTGACATACTAGATCACCAAATTATCGGCACATGCCTGTCATTACTATTACCATTAGTTCTCTGCTAGACTGCTAATATTGGTGGCCATCAAAAACTGGCTGCAAATTAGTCCTGGCAATTTGCAAGCAATGAGCTCAGACAGGAAGTTGATGACTTAATGTCTTTTGTGACGATTTTCATGAGCGTCTGCTTTTCAGAGGGAGGCGCATAGTCGTAGAGGAAATGAGCAGCTGCGAGCGGTGAGTAGGTGAGCAACAATGGCGTGAATCAGGCACCTGGACATGGGTATAGCATATCTGTACAGCATCACTTTCAGCAACTATCTATCTATCTAAGGCACAGCATCACCATGATCTACATCTATTGGGCGATTGGATCTCATACACCCAGTCAGAGCGAATACCAGATGGTTCTAGTCATCAGCTGGATATGAGGAAGCCAGAGTTCACGCCTACTGATGCTGGATAATTTATGTGCCGCAACAATATCTCACCTAGCAGATCTTTTTTAGCAGCGGATAGTCCAAGCATAAACACGGTCAGTCTGTCGACAAACTTGCTGCCTGTGTGGCTAGATTGCGCGGGTTCTATGCCAGCGGGTGGAGGCAGGGTGGAGAGGGAGGGGTGCTGCGTGTTACCAGGTGTCATTTTGGATGAGACCCCGTTAGGGACCTTTTGCCCAGTGGTAGTCATAGGCGTCGTCACGAAGGAATTCTGACTGGTAGTCAACTGGGAGGTGGTAGTAGCAGCTGAAAATAACAAAATGAGGGAGAAATAGAGGGTAGTTTGGGACCAAGCATGTTTCTCCATATATTCCAACCCTGTCTACCAGTATATCGTAATTCCAGTGAAATCGCACATTTTTGGTCATGAGGGTTGGTGTGAATTGAGCTCATCATTGGTAGAAGCACTATAAAATGTATAACATGAATAATATGCTCTAAATCTACTGGCAACTGGTGTAGAGAAGATAATCAACTGATAGGTGCAGGGGAGACAAGTCAAACTAGGCGAAATGATTACCGGTAATAGTGGTAATAGTGGCCCAGCTCGTAGAAGCTGGAGCTAAGTCCTCACTCTCTGCAATTGGAGCAGAAGAGTTGATAACATAACAGAACAGGGTTACCTGAATCCATTTAGCTATACAGTCATTGATACAGCCGCCAATGAGTGAGGTAGAGCAGAGCCCATCAGCGTGGACATTAATTGGGTACATACAATGACGTTGTGTGTAATAAATAATCATACAGTCTGGGTAGTTATACATGATACATAATATAATAAGCATTGGGTGATTACCGCTCGCGACTGCTACGGTCATAAACTGCACTGACCTGCGACACAGAGCACGTATCTCTTCTTAGACAGGCAGTCAACAGTCACAGGTGCCAGTGCAGTCTCCTCACATCGGGACCCAAACGCCGACTGCACCAACTACAGTATAGGCAATAGCTGTACATTGATAAGAGCATAGAGGAAGCCTCTCTCTCTACGCAAGGGTGTAAACCATCTGTACATATGAGCGATTAGCAATGGGAGATGATATCAGAGACTGTCCATGACAATCTCTGTTGAGATCCTACTCTACACGTACACCTATTTACATATCATTTCGTAAACTACTACCTACTTCGTGTAAGTTTACAAACGTAAGTTATTTCATACATAGGAGAGAGATCTGACAGTAGCAGCCAAGTGCAGTCAAGTTCTCCACTCTCTTGCTAATAGGCTAGCTTGCTAGGTGCAAACTATGAATCATGGAATATTCAGAGTAAGGCTCTACACTCATGGCCAGTGCTACTAGAGCTATCTGTGACAGGCTTTCAGAACCCAGAATCTCCTCTGTTCCATAAACTGGCTGTCATTTAGAGAAACACTGCGTGCCAGCTAGGATAAAAGCCCAAGGTATAATAGATCATAAATCTGATTGCATCTGTTTGCCATGTATTGAGGCTAGCTGGGGGCCAAATCGATGCTGTGGCATGGCCTGAGAGCAACCCAATGCTAGTGTCGCTCCTAGCCAAAAACACAGCATGTCATCCAATTACAAAGGTTAGTGGCAACATTTTGGTGAGAATATAGCTGGCTTTAATTTCACCATCAGCATGTCTGCTGGCCAGATAAACATCAGCGGTAGTAAATTTTTGACAGCTTTGAACCATCAATCATCAGCTGAGACTTCTAGCTGGACTCACCTGCCTACACTCCCTTTTGAAAGACAGACACTCATCAGCAGTGTCCCCACTGAGCCAGATGCTCCCTACGAGATTGTAGTCTGAGATGGTGTTGATAACTCTGTTGGAGTCGGGTGCCAGGGCTACCCTGCCTCCTTCCTCCTCGCAGAGTTCATTGGCAGCGGACCAGGTCAGCTGAACTCTGGAGAAATGCAAGGTATAGAGCATTGCGCCATCCCTTACCGTCCTCAGCCTCTTGGCAGTTTGGGATTCAGCTACAACAGTGTGAGAGGAATAAGAGGGTTGTGAGAAGTTGTCTCCACAGCTGTTTTTCTTGTATGCTGTTGGGAGAGACGTACATGTTTGGCGGTTATTACCCACAGCCATTGATGAAAGAGTCTGGCAGCATTGTGGCTGACTAACTGATGCCATAAACTGACAGCCTAAACCAAACTGAGGTTAGGACAGTGTACACTGATACCCTCATCACTGTACAAAAACACTAGATGAGGTGAAAACACTAGACGAAAGGCAAGAGCCAGCTGCTTACCGCAAGGAAATCTGCAGAGGATAGAGTTGTTGATCATAGGCTTTCACAGCTGACAACTCTACCATTGTCTCTCATGTATTTGACTTTGTGCGGGATACAACAGGAACAGGTTTTCAATTTTCCCGAGAGATAGATGGATACCTTCAGAGAGTGGATTGTCCACAATATCTGTTACCTTGCAGCACCCCAATCAAGACCACATAGTGTTCTACGCATGGGGGCATCGACCAGTGAATAAAAGCATCACTCACTGCTTGATGGACAGAGAGTAGTTCTTCAAAGCTGCCACAGTAGCAGAGGAAATATAGTGACAAAATGCTCGCAATGTTTTCTCCATTGAGGGCATCCAAGGGTCAGCTAACGAGAGAAGCAGCAAATTGAAAAGTGACAAATACCACTGAACCAGCCAAATGGATCGAGCAGAGGGACAGATGGGAGCTAGATAGGTGGAGGTGAGAGAGGTTGGAGGGAGAAGTAGGGAAAGGGAGATGCCGGAGGAAGGGAGAGGGAGATGCGGGATAGAGGGAAGGAGAGAGAGAGGAGGGAGGGATGGATAGGTAGGGAGAGAGGGAGGGAGGCAGAGGTAGGGAGAGAGAGGGGAGGGAGAGAGGGAAGGAGGTAGGAAGAAAGGGGAGAGGCAGAGAGAAAGAGAAGAGGCAGGGAGGGAGATAGAGCCATGTAGGGAGAGAGTGAACGAGGAGGAGAGAGCAGGAGAGTGCAAATGTCACAGTATAGTTTCATGCCCAGTCATTGGATCGTGACATTTCTGTTCAGTCCTGTAAGCAGCCATTACCTTTACGCAATCAATACGATAGGAGAGCCACGATTCGGCAGCGGCAGTTCCAAGAACGGATGCACTATAGTAATCGGAAGGCCTGGAGCCTGGCTGGACAGATCATTGAAAAAAGGGCGTAACTAACTATTTTGTATCAATCAAGACTGTTGACTTTGATAATCTGTCCAGAGGGTACGGCTCACCGGCAGCAGATACTGGCACTAACTTGATTAACCAACAATTAGTCTCGGTAATATGGCACCAGTCATTGTTTCGATGGCATCAATTTCATATCCTTCTAAATCCGGCACATTTCAACGCTGGACAGGTACCAAGTGGACAGCGAAATCGTACTGCATGTACTCTGCAAGTATTGTTTAGTGTAATGTATGAAGCGATTCACAGCTGACTACTGTCAGTGGCAGATCTATTGATGGCACATAAATGTCATAATTTGCCTGTCAACAACTACATCTCTGGATAGAATATGGCACTGGAGAGCTGGGACACAGGTACTTCTGCAAGAGCATGATTGAATGAATTGATAGATAGTCGGCTGCATTGACAAGCAATAAAATGATGATATAATATGACTAGTCGAGGACTGATAGAGCATGCATTGCCATGGAGAACAACTGAAGCTCCTGCTTGCTATTGTCACACCAATCGACACTGCTGTCAGATCGGTCACTATGGACGCAGACAGAAAGCACTAGAATTCACACAGTAAACGTCATCCCTCACGAAACAAGATATTACAATGTTTAATTTAGCTCAGCAGGTAAGCAATCAAAAAACAATTAACACCTGCCTGCCAGATCTGGGGGGGAGACTAGGAGAGCACTATGAGAGTACCTTACCTGGTAGTGTCAGACTGGCAACAGCAAGGAGATGGACCAGCGCAATCGTACTCCAATGACTACCATAAGAGGAAGACATTGCGGCAGTCCAGAGGCCTGCCTTCCCGAGTGTGACATGTGGTACAAGTGAGACCGCCAGTCCAAAACTGATATGATGCATCCCAACGGACCAATCACAGTCCAGTATTTCCATGTACGCATGCAGTTGTCTATAGCCCTGACTCCCGGATCGGTAGGCATGAATTCACGGGCTCATTGCTAATGGGCTCACAAAATTACTGCGCAGGTAAACAAGGCAGTGTGCAGAGAATAGCTGTCTAGTATAAAATCAAACAAATTTACTCTGACATGACCAAAGAGAATCGATGTCGGAACGACCACGAACTGCCATAGAGATAACGTATAGCGACAGTCGTGTATAGCGGCAGTAGGGAGGCTCTGTTTGCTGCGGATATTTGACTCAGCGGGCTACAGATCTGTCAGGCATGCGATCACGTTTGTTAGGATTTGGGTGGATCAATATGATGATAAATGTGGGCTGAGCCACTGTAACGCATCCAGTTTATCGTTTTTAATGCATAACACTTAATCAGTGCATGTGCAGTGATTGTCATAATAGCGTTGCATGATGTGACGATTGAGTCATTGTATGCAGCTGTGTGGCCGGACAAAGATACCAGGGACAGGAAGCCAGTAGATAGGGGGAGGAGAGTGAGCTGGTAGAGAGAGGGAGCTGGTAGAGAGAGGGAGCTGGTAGAGAGAGGGAGCTGGTAGAGAGTGAGCTGGTAGAAATGGAGCTGGTAGAGAGGGGGAGAGGGGGAAAGAGGAAGGGAGAGAGGGGTAACAAGCTGGTAGTGAGAGGGAGAGGGAGCACGCTGGTCAAGAGAGGGATGGATAGCAGCACAGGAAAAATTGTGTTCATGATAGAGGGAGACTAAAGGGAAGGGGTGATGTCAGTGAGAAGACAGCAGGCTGATAGTGGATGAGAAGGATGAAGTTATGGGGGCAAAGGAAGCGTAGATAAGAGAGGGGGAGAGGAGAGAGTGTGGGAAAGCTTAGAGCGAAGGGGAGAGGAGACTGTACAGTTCGACATTAGACACTGCTACATTACTAAACCAACAGGTCATTAGCCTGGCTATACAAAAAACGGTGAGATGGAGCATGGACTGAAGGCTGGGACTGCGTTTATAGACACAATAACCAGTCATTAAGTCATCATAATTAAAACAAAGTTAATTTTGATTAAGAATGTTATGTAGAGGTAAGCGTGACCGGCGTGGAGCGCTAACAAACACAGAGACTATTGTGCAGCTTTCACTAGGGGAGTGTTATCAAAAATGTAACAGTGCCTAATCATTTATTGACACGGCAAAAATGGAATCACAGAATTGACTTGTCCGAGTGTCACATGGCGTTAAAATCCCGGCCGTCAACTGGAAAATCAATAGTGGACTGACGGAGCTCATTGTGAGAGAGTAAAGGCATCAATCGCTCAGTGCCAACCCTCCCATCTAATTCATTTTCACAGTCAATCATCATCACAAGTCATTAGATGACCAAAGCGGCAGAAACACAGGGTGACGTAAATATTCCGAGATTAAAAATGACCCAGACTAGACTTAGCTGCTGATGTGCCGTCATTCTATTGGTCGCTGGATCGTAGCCACGTGATGAGACTCTCGTAGACTGCGAATGTTATACAGCAGGCGGGCGTCACCCTCAGCAGGTTGGGTACGAGGCCTTTATAGAAACCTCTCCATCCTTCAGACCTGCATTAGTATGGAACAGGCTGTACTCAAATATCAGCACGAGAAGACGACTCCCACTATATCCATCAGTAGTGGCAAACATACCTGAACATATTCATACACAGCGATGCCAAGCTACCATGCTGCCGGTGCTGCTCCTGCAACCTTGACCTCACCACTTGATATGGATATGTGGTGACGACAGCAAACATCTTGGACAGAGCAGCGAATACAATGTACTCAAAAGTGCCCTGCAGACATCAGAAAGAGTGAGATGGTTATTGCTGACGAGGAGGTAATGGGAAATGAACGCAGGAGAAGACAACTTACAAGTCTTGTGTCAGCAGGCAGGCCGTAGTGAGAGAAGTAGAGTTTCTTCAATTCCTCGTACGCCACGAACTGCATGACTCCGTGTGAAATCCCAAATATACCAGGAACGAATCCCTGCGGGCAGCAATGGACCAATGACAGCCCAGAGATCGAGTACATAAATACATGATGAGAACGGGAGGAAGAGGGAGGAGAAAGAGAGAATGGAAACAATATGATAACGACAATAGTGTAATCAACTGTCCATTGTCCAGTCGTTATACAAGACCTGAGTTCAATGCTCAATCAGTTGGTACAAAAACTGAAAATATTTACAAAGACAGCTTTAGCAATCTCACTACTTGTAAAATATTATATGGCATTTTCTTGCTAGTATACTAAACTTTCCATGTGGCAAAACACACCAAATATGGCGATCATTTGTTATTTGCCGGCCAAGTCTTTGTTAAAAAAATCCTTCAAATCAAAGAAATCCAGTACGTCAGCACTCATATCAACTCTTTCTTCTTGAAGAAGAAAACAGGACAGCTTTAGTGTGACCTGTACAGCTTTCAGTGCGGTAAGCAGTCACCTCAGCTCACAGTGACCAGGATCCATACGCTTACCTTGTAGAGCCCAGCCACACCCTCACTGCTCCATATAGCCCTCAGTGTACCAGCTAGGCTGCTATACTGAGGTCTGGTAGATGGTCCTCTACTGTGATCATACTGCAGGCACATGCGGGTCTTTGCCACCCATATCGGGTTCGTCATTGACAGCGTTAAAAATCCTGGCAGACAAAAGATGATAATAATTGGCCTGGCTCTGCTGTCATGCGACCAGGTCATGTGATCGCTTACCTGACTGAGCGGCAGCAAGCATGTGCCAACCAGCACTGAGGGAGGTTTTACTATCACCGTGTTGCATGTACTGCTTTATGTTGTTGTAACTAGAAGTTTATAAAACATAAATAATAATAATATGAATCATAATCGACTTTAGTGGCTGAAGTGAAGGACTTACAAGAAAAAATAGAATCCCCAGGAGAGTCCAGCTCCCCAGATGTTAGGCACCACACCCTGGTATAGCCCTCGTACACCATTACTCCGGAAAACCTGCCGGGCACAGTCTATAGCACCTCTGTAGATAGGTCTCTGCGCGCTTCCATCGTTGACTGGAATGGAGAGAAAGTGCATGTACAAGCTGTAATCTATGTAGCCAAGAAACGTTCCTAGCAAAAGCTACTAGCCCGAAATAATTGGCTCAAGCCTGATGCAGTGCACTATAGAAGTTCGACCAGCATATAAGTGAAAAGTGCACCAAATCTCAGAAGATACTTGGAGGGATCAAACATCTGATGAACCGAGCTCCAAAAGAAGTTAAGCTGCTGGCATACACAAGTCTATGCAGACTGATACTGGCATATGCAGATGTAGTATGGGACTCCTCGGCCAAGAGCAAGATCCGTAATATAGAACTTGTTCAAAACAGTGCCATACGATTCATAGCCAATCTAAAGGGACGCACTGATAGTGTAACAGAGGCAATGAAACAGCTAGGGACCTGGTCGTTGGAACACAGAAGAAGAAACCACCAATAGTGTCTACTGACAAGGATTCTCCAAAATGAAGATCAACATCGTATCCTATCCAGCGTCTATAATGATGTTGTTGCGGACAGGTAGCATATGACAATTAACACCAGACCAGCAGCCAGAAGAGAACTTACTTCAATATCAGCCAAAAAGAGCGTTTACCATACTAGCTTCCTACCACGTACCGGTACCAGAAACCAACAACCATTCTTAAACAGTGACATACTGTCACTGTTGCAGACCCCAACCAAAGACAAATTGAAACTAGAGGCTTCCCGATAGATTTGACAAAATTGCTGCGGAAGTTCTACCTCGACTGAGATATACTGAGATTCGGCCGTAAAGATGTTACATCATTCGAGCGAACTTACCTTGCAGTCGTATTTTGATGAGGTCAAGTGGATGGAGAACAGCTGTTGAGAGAACACCTCCACTCAAACCCGCAAAAAGATGGTCGAACCGAACTCCTGAATTAGTCATTTAAATAAGTTTTGGGATAGTTACATGCTTGTTGAAGTAATTAGGAAAAATACTCAGAACGAGCTTCTGACTTCGGCGTGCACGGATAGCCTATGATCATAATCTACTTTCGTTTTAAAACCGCCGGTAGATATTATATACGCATGAACGATGTGTACCCGTCTTTTTCTGAGTGACGAACTTTATGAGATCAGGTTAAAGTTCGCGGAAAATATAGGGATAAAATTGAATCGTTAGAACCGGATATGCTTGAGTCACATGATTACCGTGGATGATCGTCCGGTGTTTTCCCATTCAGTGTTTTGCTAACTGATGATCTAAAATCTGTGGCTCGTTTTAGGCCAATGATTTAAAATTGGCGTGATGGCGAACCAAAATGCTCTTCTACCAACCGAGAAGGAGGTGATGAGAAAAACAGGTACGTGGATGCATGTGTGAAGACTACATATACCAACAAAATCGATACAGAGCTTGCTTGCAATTTAGTGGCTGGATGTTCGCTCTCAAGTTGGGAGACCTTGGGACTATCTGACACTATGATGTGCATTACTTTGTTTCAGCTATGATGCATGGCGGAGTCACGAGTCCATTACACATAAAGGCCACTGAGATTCGGGGCAATCGGATCAACTGGCAAGCCTACAAGCAGTAAGTAACTTACGTCTAGTAACATAGCTGAGCTATTAAAAATATCCTTGGATGTATATCTGTCTCTTCAATTTAGGGGCCAGATGATATCTTTAGAAGAATATGGAGTCATCACAAGACTAGACTTTGCATCTACTACTCCTGAATCCAGAGCAGAATATCTTAAGAGTAACTCTCAATTGGTAGGAGCTCGTTTCTATTTCTCGTAAAACTACAAACTGGTATCATCAGTGATTACTCCTTTACAGACCTCTTGTGATTTGGCCCTCTTATATGATTTGCATCTTTGAGAGTCTATTATTTTCACTTGTAAATGTTTCTCAGTCTAATAGTATCCCATTAGTACTCAGTAATGTGCCTCACTTGCTCTAGCCCCCTCTTCCCCTCCCTCTATCTGTCTCCTCTTCCCTCTACCGCCTCCTCTCTCACTCACTGGTGGCTGAATGGTGTGGTTATTGTGGAGATGGTGAATTAATCTTTGAATATATGCTAGGCTGCCAAGACCTTATACAAGCTCATTCAGCACATAGCCAAGGACCAGACCCTGCAGTACATCCTCGTACTCATCGATGATCTGATCATGGAAGACCACGAGAGAGTGGACCTTTTCAAAAACTATGCCAGATCGGTCAAAGAGTCGCCGTGGGTCGGATTCTTCAACCTCCTAAACAGAACGGATGCTTTCATTGTTAATCAGGTAAGATCCGCTAGATCGTTGACATCACCGACTGGAGGCATCACAAAGATGTGTCCGTCGTTTCTAGACCAGCGCGATAATCACCAAGATGGCGTGTTGGGGCCAGGATGATGGTATGGACGAGACAAGCTTATTGCAGTATGTCACATGGCTACGAGATCAGCTCCGTGTGCCTGTGAGTCCATCGCTCTCCTACACACTCTATTTATGATTGTGTATTTATTGTTTACTAGTCATGGATATCAATACAATCAAGCACTTACTTGTCTCTTATTGATATGCTTGTGATGAGGGATGCTTCTTGCTGTGTAGTGTAAGTTGCTGTGGTGTAGTGGTTAGCATTCCTGTATTGCAAGCACAAGACCCCCCTCCCCGTTCGAATCCCGGTGGCAGCACACTTTTACATTTCTCTCAGCAGATTTTTACCTCCCAGCTGCCAGACTATTCGGTTCTCCTCTATTCAGATGGACGCAGCTGGGCTTCACTTTATAATATTTACTTCCCTGACCAGTCTGTATCCTCCGCTGTATGACAGTTCTCTCGTCGTCTGTGTTGTAGAATAACGAGTACCTGCAGAGTGTGTGCAGGTGCCTGCAGATACTGCTCAGACTAGACGACTACAGGACCACTTTCTTTGAGATTGACGGAGTTAGCTCGTGCGTTTGAACACTTCAAGTAAAACTTATTGTCGTGGCGCGTTGGTGCGTGGAGTTATGCTCTCCTGTATGTTTCCAGCTTGGTGTCAGTGTTGATGGGTCGAGTGAGTTTCCAGATACAGTATCAGCTGACATTCTGCCTCTGGTGTCTCACGTTTAATGAGGACATCGCTTCCAGGCTGAACAAGTAAATACCTATGTGCTTTGCCGCGTCCTACTTACTGACCTTCAATCACAGAGTCTATTGTGTTCCATAGGTACCAGGTCATTCCCATCCTAGCTGATATACTCAGTGAGACAGCCAAGGAGAAAGTTTCCAGAATCATCCTCGCCACATACAGGGTATGATTCCTTCACAGCGTGATAATTTAACTCTCTCTTAAGTGTTGTCTTCTCCTGCCACGTCCATCTACTCGGATGTGATCAGTTTGTGCACAATTTTCCGAATTCCCTGATACAGATTTTATGACGCTTCTTGTCTTCATTCGTGTTTTTTTTCATTTTGAATCTAATTTTATTATTTTATTATTATTATTTTATTATTATTATTTTATTATTTTATTATTATTATTTTATTATTTTATTATTATTATTTTATTATTATTATTTTATTATTTTATTATTATTATTTTTATTATTTTATTATTTTATATTTTATATTTTTATTGTATTTTATCGAGTGTCTGTTTGTCTATGGATGTAGGAAAGCGAGTTTACACGTATGTTTATGTCTATATATATTATGTTTTTCGATATCTATGGAGATGTAATTAATATATGTCTATGTTTGTCAATGTCTATGGATGTCCAGTTTCAGTTGACGATTTTTGTTCTTCTTTGTTCAGAATCTGTTGGAGAAGCCTGAAGACAAGCAGGTGCAGCAGCAGCACGCCCTCAGCATGGTGCAGTCAAAACTCATCAAACAGCTCGAGATCCTGAACGACAGGAAGTTTGATGACGAAGACGTTACCGAGGATATCAAGTTCCTGGCCGAGTTCCTCGAGTCCAGCGTTCAGGATCTCAGGTAACTCCACTGCATATCTAACAATATGTAGTCTCGGGATCTCAGGTTAAGCAGTTACCTGCCTCTAGCACCAGAGATTGGCTGTGTGTCTTTACAAGTAGTCAGCAACATCTCCCACCATTATAAATTATGATGGCATCTGTTTCAGTACTGACCTCTCTCTCCACCCTTCCTCTATCTCTCACCACCCTTTTTCTATCTCTCGCTACCCTTCCTCCATCTCTCCACCCTTCCTCCATCTCTCCACCCT
>ERZ1740065.783-NODE-783-length-17893-cov-12.020294_pt1 | contig 17893 bp, 17 predicted proteins | sample MGYA00581738_ERZ1740065 | MGnify/ENA primary metagenome ERZ1740065 (study PRJEB43018, sample SAMN04849749) | marine metagenome | isolation source: floating plastic debris | place: Pacific Ocean | collected 2008-09-01 | study: EMG produced TPA metagenomics...
TGTGGAGGAGGAGAGAGATGTGGAGGAGGAAAGATGTGGAGGAGGAGAGAGATGTGGAGGAGGAAAGATGTGGAGGAGGAGAGAGATGTCAAGGAGGAGAGAGATGTGGAAGAGGATAGAGATGTAGAGGAGGAGAGAAATGTGGAGGAGGAGAGAGATGATACTGTGTGAACTTACTGGTTGATATATCTCTAGCAAACTTGGCTATCGATTCTAAGGATGCGAGGTCCAGATGCTTGACTTCGATGTTCCTGTTGTATGTTTCAGTGATTATCTCGTCTCTCACTTCATAAGCTTGTTTCAGATTTCGGCATGCCAAAATCACTTTGCCTCCTAACACAATAGACAACAAAGAGTGGTCTATAGATAAGCTTGATCAACACACAGGAGACTGTTGGTAATATGGCATTTTGGAACCTCTTTTTGCGAGTTCTGTGGCAGTTGCTTTGCCCAGTCCAGTATTAGCTCCAGTTATGATCGCAGTCTTTCCTGCAAACTTTTGTTCACCTTTATACTGCACACCTTGACTCCTGTCCCTGTAGAAAATATCAAACTTCACACACGTTTGTCAGAGCAGAACTATCGTTAGAGCGATAGAAAACTATGATGACGCGAATGAAGTGGATCTACAAATTCATAAGATGATGAAATCAATGACGGTTAAAAAAACACATCAACTTACTTGATTATAACTCCAACACCAATCGCAGTGCCAATCAATGAAGCTGGAAAAGCGTACTTGGGTAACCTCATGATATCACCTAATGTTCCGCTGTGGTGTGAGAAGACAAGTGGGCCAGTAAAATCTCAATCACGGAAAGTCTTACGAACACTGTTCTTCATACGGGAGAGCCATAATTTATCTCCAGCACTGAGAATACATCAGATTTTTCTTGGATCAAATGTTGCACAAGTCAAAAGAACATCTAATAATAGAATCGCTATGTTTGGACTACACTAAAGAGACGACAACTCTCCTCAGCTTGTCAGATCCATCTATCTAGCAGTAAATATATGGAAGGGTTGTCTAGAGACGATTGGTCGCAATTACGATGTAATTTATTTATGATAAGTAACAGAGGTATGAGGTTGAGACTGGGACTGGAATGCAGAAATAAGATTGATAAACCTGGATAGAGTCAGAGTTAGGGAAGTTAGAAAAGTATTTATTGTAAATCAGCAAACACCTGGTCCAGAAGATATTGAAAACGAAAGATGGCTACTCGAGCGGATTTGAGAACACTTTCTTCACTTTTCCCTTCAACGACTTCACACTACCCTTCCTAAGACCAATGGAATACTTTCTAGCACGGCCAGCTGCGGGAGACCCATGTACCGAGGACAGGATACTGGTTTCATCATCATACTCCAACTCTTCCTCACTGAATACAGGATCAAACTCCGAGTAGTTGTCCGTCTGCTCATAACTTCCAGATTCAACGCGGCAGTCACTGACGGCATTCAGCCGGCAGCTTGAGGTTAGCATCGACCGAGCGATGGCTGCGGTTGGCCTTGACCCGATAGACTGAGAGCAGTTGAGACTTATCTCTCGGCCCAGAGGTCTGTGTCCTGCCTAATTGAACATCAGCAGTTTAATGTGGGTGGAGCCTAAAAGGCTAACATTATTTTATACTATAAAACCGGGTTTGATGGCAACATAAATGTTAGCGTTTCCTACAAAATCATGAATTAATCAGAAAGATAGTGATATAACGATAGCGATCCCATACATGAGAAGACAGCTTCCATATAAGTTATAACGGGTGTAATTTCTATAGCGCAATCTAACGATAGTGATGATTTTGCATTGCTATTTCTCTGCAGTTAGATCCTCGCTATCAATTCCAGTTCTACAGTATGAATAGATGCCCACCTTGACTGAGGTCGGCAGAAGGTCAACTATCTCCACGGCAAACGTCTGCTGATCAGAGTCCCGGCAAACTACCGAGACGTGGCACTCCGAGTCATCGAACATGATCAACAGCAGCTCTGTCAGGTCTGAGAAAGATGGCCGCTGCTCCGGCAGCAGCTCCCAGCATGACATCATCACATCAAACCTGAATGAGAGAAAATTATAGTGTGGGAAGGGGGAGGGGGATGGTAGGGAGAGGAAGACATATGGAGAAGGGAACGGGAGATATGGGGAGGGGAGGAGGATATATGGGGAGCAGAGAGGGAGATATGAAGAGAAGGGAAAGGATAGTGAGCTATAGGAGATAAAGAGGGGGAGATGAAGGTAGACAGGTTAGGGAGGGAGGAAGAGGGAGATATATGGGGGAGAGGGAGGGGAAGGAGAAGGGCAAGGAAGGGGAAGGAAGAGGAAGGGAGAGGGAGGGAATGAAGGAAGAGAAGGAGAGAGGGAGGGAATGAAGGAAGAGAAGGAGAGAGGGAGGGAAGGAAGGGGAAGGGAGGTAAAGGAAGAGGAAAGGAGAGGTAGGACTACTGACATTGGTTTGGAGATGTTGACTGGACGCCGAGGCCTGTTCCCACTGCACAACCAGGAGTACAATTCATAGTCTTCCAACTCTGCCATAGGCTGTGTTCCTACACATACCAGAGTAATCAGTGTTAGGGTGAGATCGGTACGTGATATGTAAGTAGGTCAAGCAATGGGTGCTAGCTTACCGAATTGTACCGCTTGCCACATGAGCATCCCGTACGACCAGACGTCAGACGTCGAGGAGTCCGGCTGACTGCCCTGGCTCTCGGGTGCAGTGAAGTGAGTGAGTGACAGAGCCGACACAATACCCAAACAGCTTTGGGCCAGTTCGTAGTCGACTAGCTTTACTTTCTTCGAAGATGGGTCGATGATCACGACATCTCCTGACAGGTGCTTGTGTACGAAATCCCTCTCAGACAAGTATTGCTGTAATGCAATATGATTTTGAACGGCCGAATTTTGATGAAGAGAAAAATGGATGGGAAGGTGCTGTACCATTGTGGAGGCCAGGGTCAGGAGGATCAGTGTCATATCATCACTACTCAGAGTTGTCTTCTCTTTGCCCATTCCAATGGGAATCCACGCATGTAGAGTATCTCCAATGATCTCTCCTTCATTGTAGCAGGTTCTGAAGAATCAAAGGCATATAATTCATGCAGATTTCATTACAGCTGTAGGAGTTAACTCGGCTGAGGTAGACTGACCTGAGGTAGAGCGAGAGGGTGGTGAACTGCAGCTCTCGTTCTACCAGAAGCATTGTCAGTGACGTCTGCTGCACGATACCCATGCCTGACAGGAAGTTGCTGTGTTTGCCTAAGTGGGCCAGTCGAGATGACTGGATCATCAGATGATGTCGGGCGTGCTGTCCTACCTCCTCCCCTAAAGAGTATTGGTGTCAGAACAGAAAATTTGGTAGTTTCCTATTTCCCTGCCTGGAAATTCTTTAAGTTTGAAGTCTTGAAGAAGTATTAAGAATTCTTTAAAGAAGTCTTATGAATTCTTCAACGCTTCTTGAGAATTCTCGGAGAACCTGTGAACAGTTCTTGAAAAATTCCCAAATGCTTTGAATAACTCTCAGGGCGGGGAAACAGACAACTACCATGAATTCTTACCCATAGCAGACAGAGAGCGACAATGAGCCTACCTTCACACGACAGTACGTAGACAGGCAAAGATGCGTAGAATCCTTTGCAGACAGTGTATCCTGCGGAATACTTAGTGGCCACATCAAACTTGGCCACTCTTGCCGGGTCAATGGTCAAGGTCGAGCATGTTGAGGAGTGACGGACGACGTTTGTGTGCGAGCGTATTGACCCCAGCCCTGGAGAATACAGGAAGGAGATATTGATAGGCTTAGCAGAGCAAGTAGCTGTAGAACAGGAAATTTTTGCGAGCACAATCTTTGCATTTTAGTTTGTGATATAACTTTGCGAAAATGTATATTTGCGCTTTTTGCTGCTAGTGTGTAGACAATTAAACGAACTAAGAAATATTTGCGTGTTCAATTTTTGCAATCAGGAGCCGAAAATTCTCAAAAATGCAAAAATTGAACGAACACGAAAATTTCCTGTTCTACAGTAAGCAAAAATACTTACTAGATAGTCTCTTCTTCTTCTGCCGATAACTTCGCACCACTATGGCGATGATAACCAGGCAGCAGGCAGCGCAGGCGCAAGCCAAAACTCCGTAGATGGTAGATGTTATAGGACTGACACGTTCCCGGTCGCTCAGATGCAGCGTAGCCATCTGTGTGAGATTGGAGTGATCAGTGCCGTTCAGAGAAGTTTCTGGAGTCAGATCTGAAATTCAAACATACATCAGTAAACGACAGTACATGACAGCAAGTTGTGTTTAGACCATTTTAGAGTTTCTAGATGCGGATCGTTTACACATGGCCCTAAGGTGAATTGAACACCAAGAAATATACTGAAAACTGGATTTGATAGCAACGAAAACGTTAGAGTTTTCTTCAAATTCATCCAGAAATCAAAATGATAGCGATCTAACAATAGAGCCAAAAACGGGAAGACAACTCCTATATTAGGTATAATCACCATAAGTTTTATATCGTAATCGAATGAAAGCGATGATTGGACCGTCACTATCAAATCCGGTTCTACAGTTTCTGAATTGGCTGAGCTCACTTTCAACAACGAGAAAACAGAGAAGTGGGTCTGTCAGAATAAGTCTCATAGGTTGCTTCTGCTAACTTCATACAACTTTATCTAATGGGGTAATGGTCAGACTACTGCAAAACAAACTTTTTTAATCGAGAATTTTTGCAGTTGAGCAGTTGAGCTGTCAGTCACTAGTTTAAAAATGACATTAGGTGCATTAATTTTTTATGTTATTAACTTATTACCACAAGAAACGCAAAACTGCAGGTATTTTAAAAGATGCTGTAAATCCAAATATTTTAGCGAACAAAATATTATAGCATTTTGCTCAAATCAGCAGTATTTTTAATACTATTGCCTAGAATTTTTAGCGATTTCCTTCAAGTTTATATATAACATAAAGAGCTATCAAAAATATAGCATTCAACTTAAATAGCGTTTTCTTCAAGTCGCTATTATAGCTATTATTGTGAGGTCGCTAAAATATTTGGGTTTACAGTACCTGATTGTAAAAATGGTCCACACAAACAAGTTCCATATTGTAGCATTGTAGGATATGTAATAGAGAAAGTTTGTGGTCTCACCGACTTCAACGTCTGCGATGGCAAGGATCCTAGTAGGAGCAACAGCAGCCAGCTGGAACCGCCCGTCTGCGGTGAGGTAATGCCTTCGTACCATGCAGGAATTGTCCAGTGTCTGCAACACAACACAGTAGGATATTTCACTAGTCAGCAGCAGACAAAGCGATGAGTGTGCCACCGCAATGCTGAAACAATCACTGGGAATACTTTGTCAATGGAGGATGCCGTATAGTATTTGTGTGATATTTTAATTGCTTCGTTGATACATTTACATATTTTTGTGGTACGAACAGTGTGAAAAATTGCAAAGATTTGTAGTAAGTTTTTCACTGAGAATCTTTGATGAAAAAGCAGTTTCCAAGAGACAAAAGTGATCCATTTTATGGTGGATTATGATTAAGACGCACGTTGTCATTTTCTTACCTGAGCCATAGTTACCCACTCTTCTCTCTCCTCATTGAATTTCCGTAGCACATAGACAGTATTGAAGTCAGCAGATAGCGACCTCTGCCACTGGAACACCACCGATGAGCCGACTGTGTAGACATCAATGGACATTTCGTTCTGGAGAGGATATCCTGGCGATTCAGCACTGTCCCAGAAAGTGCAAGCTTGGAGACATCCAGCCATCTAACAGAAGCAGTACAAGTCAGACGGCTGCAGCAGACGGCTGCAGCAGACTGGTGCAGAAGATGACTGCAGAAGATGAGTGAAAAGGGCAACTGCAGCAGACGGCTGCAGCAGACAAATGCAGAAGAGATCTGCAAAAGACAACCGCAGCAGACAACTGTAGCAGATGACTGCAGCAGACGACTACAGCAGACGAATGCAGAGAATGACTGCAACAGGCACTGGTATCAAATGCAACAATGCTTGAATGAGTAGATACTTACACATATCACCATATTTCCACACATGTCCACCCACAGAAAATAGTTCTCAAAGAGGTATCCACATGTCTCCCAGCACTGCAATAATTACAGTTATATAAAACTTACAGCATGTCCCCCACCAACAAAACACTTGTCATATCACAGCTCACCATATTGCAGTCAGGGCTGCTGTCGCAGCTGGCGTCAGATGTCAAAATGTGTGGCAAGAACTAGAAAATGAAGTGGAGTTACCCCTACCATGTTGGTGAATTTTTCAAGATGGTACAAAGTTGTAAAAAGTAATTCAACTCACCTGCTCACTACAGCTGGCTCTACATCTGGCTACATCCATCGATCCTTTGATGTAGCCATCAGTAAGCTGAATCGCTGACAATATCAGCAGCAGACGCCAAATAATACGGTTCATACTTGAACCTGTATCAGGCAGGGAGGCAAAGTGAAGCTCGTGTGACCACCGCCGGCAGTATAAGAAATGAATGACAAACCTTTCAGAAGATCTTACATACACCAAGAGACACACCAATCACCTTCAGCTATCACAAACAGCTCCAAAATTCCCATTTAATCTCATTGAAACTAAAGATCAAATAAGAAGGTGAAACCCTCAGGAGCCAGTCGGTCACTATAACTAGATTGAGATCAAAGACGGCTACATGATAATCCGGTCCATGATTGAGTCATGAGTGAGTTGAGGGAATTGCACCAATCTTGTGTTGATCTCATCACAGCCTCCTATCACCATGAGTGTGGATGTCACCAATCCCTATCCTACGGAAGAATCAGAGTACAGCAATCGGATGGATGAAAATCATTGAAATTCATCTCTACCTGCCTGTCCATGATGCTGGTGTTCACAAAAAAATACTGAACTGGAGATGTGTTAGGCGGATGTGTTGTGAGTTGCACAAGGAACGAGGCAGGTCCACATCCCTTCAGCATCTAAATAGATGGCAGTTCAAAGATACAAAAACCTTCCTTCAAGCATAAACAGATATTAGGATAAGATGCATAGGATACATCATAGTTATACTGTGTCTGCATCTACACCTCACAATATCGCCTCGCATATGAGTGTCCTCGTTGGTCAACACTACACTAGTATGCGGGAACATGGTACTGTGTTCCTATCTTTCTCTATTGGTGGATCATAGAAAAAGTGAAATGGAACTATAAAGATTTCATTCACTGTCACTACGTATGAATACAATTACTATGATCATCGTCTAATGTCAACATTCCTTATTGAATTATGAATGAAGCTGCCATCAAAACAAAACAAAACAATATATGTGACTGAACGGCACATGAATCGATCATCCCTCTACAACTAAGGAGATATCTGCTAGCTACAGTATGCTGAGAATAGTACTAGGGACACATAGATTACCAAAGTCATGGCCACCACACCGGTAGGCGGTAGAACGTAGAAGAACCTAATCACAGACAGATACCCATCCTACTCTCATTAGTCTACACGCGGCCAAAGACCACGGCTAGAGACATGCATCATGGTCAATATCAGTGCCATGTACAGTAACGAGTGAGTCTGTCAGCTTGCCACCATAAGGACAGATAGATAAATAGAAAGGGCAGGGTTTGAAACGACCACCAGTCGTGCACCATCGCCAAAATCGTACGGCTCTTCCAAGGTCGCGACTATGGAAAATCAAAACAACAGGACAACACGAAAATATCGTGACGTGTATGACCCAGAAACGAGGATGACCAATGAACGCACGGTACAAAACGAAACTACTATCCCATGATTCTCTAATAGCCACGTTCTACAAATTCCGGTACTAGTTGGCACATACTTGTGTCGGTTCATTGGCTCTTGGTACGCTGTTGGTTGGTGCAAGACAAAAAGTGCCGGTAGTTTTACTGATCAAGATGGTAGAACTAAGTGGAAACGACTCACCTTACAAGCAAAGTGTAGACAACACTGTTCTTATCGTTGCTGGTTGTCTAGTACTACTTGTTGTTGGCAAGTACATGTTACTGCTACTCGTTTTACTTGCTTCTGTTTCTGCACACTTCATGCTCCGCAGTTACCCCATGAGTTCAAAACCTGGGATCTATTGCGTGCCGTGATATCCTGCGTAATTAATTCAGTCATCTGCTTCAGGATTTCTTGTTTATCGGGTGGTATCAAGCTTCAGTGCTCGTGAGAAGGCAAAGGAAGAGAAAAAGCTAGCCAAGCAGCAGAAGAAGGAGAAATCTGAAGCTGCAAAGAAAGGTATAGTTACCGATGGAATGGATTATATCGCCACGCGTATCGTCGTGTATCTGTATAGAGTATTACGATATACTATTATCCCATTGCTCCTGTTATATTACTTTAAGTATTTATCTGTATACCGTGAAGCTCCACTGAATCAGGGTCTAATCCAACTGCCCTCATAAAAGTCATTATTAATCTCTTCCTCTTCTACTGAATTTCTGCTAATGCAACTGCTTATTCTTTAATCCAGGAGCTGGCTCAAAAAAGAAGAATTAAACGATGGCGTCTCTTTGCCGACTGTAGTCTTAGTGTAAATTATGGTGAAGATACTCAGCACTTACTTCTGATATGGTAAATACACACCAATGGACACGGATTCTTTTTCTCCTCGCTGTGTCATGATTTATGTGGGGTAACTAGAGATCCTCTCACTAGGACTGGAATTCCCAGCGGTTCTATTTCAATGTCAAGACAACTGACTGTTTGGTATTTTTTATAGCAGATTTTTGTTGATGAATGAGAGGCTTTGATTTTTAGTTATTAAAAAGCATTCTTGATCACAGCCAGATATTTTGTGGTTTCACTTCCCTAGCGCTATTGCGTTGTGCTCATTGAAAAGGGTTGTGGTTGTAATAGCTATCAAAGAAATCTATGTCAAAGGGCAAAGTTCACTCTGAAAAACATGCTTATTTGTATTCTCATGAAAAGGAGCGTGAACAAAACTTTTTTCTCACATATAGGTTGGGCAGTTTATGTTGTTTATATTTGAGTGAAAATGCAAACGGTTTGTACTCAGCAAGTAGGCTATTGTAAATCAATGCAATAGAAGGGCCACGATATTCAGGTAATGTTAAAGAAGTACATGATCTTCTACCATTGAGGTACAGCTTTGCTTTCATAAAATAAATGTGAAATTCAACTAGATAATCTATAGGTATTCGTATTCGGGCCATCAGGTCTGTTTGTGCTAAGCAAGCTTTTGGCGACCACAGTTGGTATACAAGTTTTCTTCCTTGCTGCACACATTGAAAGCTCTATGCGAGTGAAACACGGCCATATTTGCCTAATGAGCTTGCAATGTACTAGTTTTAACGGCATGAATTATATGTAATTATGACTATGACTGGAAAATCGACAAATACTGTATTCACCATCGTCATATCGTTGAACCATAGGGTGAGGAAATAACTCCTGAGTTATCGTATCAAACTCCTAGAATAGACATCAGATGTACACAGTTAGGGCACAGACCTACAATCCTAACGGTAGAGAGCAGTTTCAGCTCTTGTGCAGAATCGCCTCATGGGGAAGACAACTCCAAATTCTGAGCAGTTCCCGAAAATAGCTGGAGATCTGTCTATTTTAGCTTCTTGTATGTCCAAAAACGACAAACTAGGTGTATCTGTTTGGACAGATTTAGTTCACAGAAAGTTTCCCAAACATTTGTAATAGTCGTGAAGGACGGAGAGTTGAGCGTGACGTGGTTGACAAGTTGTAGGACCAGAAATACCAGAGATTCAGTTTTTTCTGAACTTTGAGAAGCCGTAGCTCAGAACTCCGACCCCTACAGCTGAGATTTGAGCTCAGATCAGCAAGATTAAAATGTTAAAATGTGTTAAAATTGCAAGGCTGTCTCCATGCTTGCGCACTGAGAAGTAATGCGCCTTAAGGGCAAGGCTGCCATATGCGGCGCCAGGTTGATCTCGGTTTCTAGGCAGGTCAAAGCATACCTATAGCACGAGGGCCCAGCAGGAGGACTGCAGTTAGATTCAAACCCACAACCTCTCAATACTTCCATGTCTAGAGGTGCAGGCTCTACCACTGAGCTATTTCCTACTCCCATTGTCGAGCTTGTTGTTGGGAGTTGTCTGCTCGTGTCCAAGCAACTACAGAAAATGTGAAATATCTGCATCTATCTCCTCAGAAGCTGACTGACTGCACCAGCCAATGCTATATCATTTCCTGTAGGATATATAATATTGGTACATATTATGATGTAAGATATCACATATCACAAGTGTGTGCCCACCGCAGCTCTCACGTAATGTGCCTTATGAAGTCGAGCTACTCTGGCTGGCATTGGCCTACCTACCCTGAACCCATACATGAACACTATCCGTGTCTATACCCTCTATTGATATGTACTTACCTCGATATGTGTATGTACACAGAATGATGTAGGTATGTATTTTATTACACCAGTGTTGTTGACCACGCTACAGTTGTACATGCGCGTAAGTCATTCACTCAGGTTATCGCCATTTAAGCTTATCCAAGTCAGTTGGTGGATCTCAATTCTGCTCACGTGCAAGTTCAAGTATTGTAACAGTACTTCTGAATGAAGCTGAAAATAAATCGGAAACATAGAATTCCTGTACGGGAAAGAAAGAATTCTTCACAACGCTTTCCGATCGATCAATTGGAACAAAGCCAAATGCCTTCACAAGCGACCAATCAACAGCCTTTTAACCACTTTTGAATGGCCAATCATGGTTTGAGTAAACAATTCATTGAGGGCCCACGTCAGTCAATCTGATGTGATAAGTATGCAGTTTATTGACCGCGAGCGTTGAGACGTGAGATAGTAGTGTATGCTGCCTGCCACTAGCCTCAACTGTGACAAGCTCCAACTAGTGCCTGTTTACTCGACTGATCGCTCAGCGTCAGGTGTGTGGCGATCGGTTATTGCCAGTATTCAGCTGCCCTCCACGGTGGAAGATTGGGAGGCAATGTAGAGCAAGAGAGATTTTGGACTACTAACCTTCCACTGACCACAACCGTTATGACGATGAGGACATGTGAAGATTTCAAATAGATTCATACAATCACGAGTTACTGTGGTAGGTTACTCCCATCTCCTCTGTATGTAAGCCATGTTAGTTGAGCATCAAATTCTTCCTTGTTCCTCTCGAGGCTCCTAAGAACACTTTGTCTAATAACTAAGCTCTACTAGTTTATAGTTCCTCCTAGTTGTATAGACGTCCAATTCTCGAGTAGGTTTTGTGGAGATCTCTAGGTCTGAGATGACAGCATGCAGGTACATGATGACTATTTCTCTGGATATAAAATGCACAGCTACTATTCCATCTCGTGAATATTACACACGTTGTTCGGAAGCAGATGCAGGCTTTGCAGGTTGCTGCAGGTTCGTGTAGGTTGTTGTTACAGAGAGTTAGAGGATCAGAGAGATTGAGTATTTTGCGTGGGCAGGTAGGCATGGGCAGGTAGGCATGGGCGGTGAGAAGCTATCAATCAAATCAGCCCTGTGAAGTGAGTGCCGAATAGGACACTGGCTCTCAATATAGTCGGTTCCGGCTTCACCAACACCCGGCTTCACCAACACCCGACTATCAACCTCGCTGCCACCAAGTCCATCTACCGATCGTTCGGAGCTGCACGAGTTTGCTGTATTGCGGAGGATCAAAGGCTGTGTCCAGGGCATTGATAAAGGGATGAAAAGTTACAGTTGGATGATAGCAGCGTTTGGTTCGTTTGTTGTTGATCAGCAGTTCAGGTGTGCGGAGTGATATCCGTCCAAGAGAACTCAGGGCCTCTGGCTGTCAGTATGATCTGCTGGCTGCCTGAATTATTCATGATGTCACTGAGTGCTGGTCACGTTTACTGCGTACGCGTGTGTGTGTATGGAGGCCCCACTGCTACTGCCTCCACTACGTCCCACTCTTCTCCGCTGACATTTTTGTGACGTCGATTGGAGAAGGTTGACATTTGCAGGATATAAATCTCATGCTATCGTTTGGAGATGACATAGGCGGACAGGTAGAGCCATTCCCAGCAGGTGCTTGCTCTATTCAGCTCTGCTCTGTTTCATACAAGACACTGCCTTGTCTGCAGCAGGCAGCAGGAAAGGATTGAAGCTGCTGCGTTACAACAAACCCTTGTTTTCTAGCAAGAATGGACCCTTTTTCATCGAAAGCCAATAAGTTTTGTGATAACATTTTCTTGTTACAGCTCATTAGTGGGGTGAAGCGCGTACACAGTCAGTGAGCAAGGATAGCCGCCTCTCCCTCATACTGGCCCCTTTCACTCGCTATGGGTAGTCCCTGCCCGCTGCCACTACTACTAGTAGCAGCTGTGCTGCTCATGCCAAGCACAGGTGCGTATTTCGTGGTAACAAATTTGCTAGCACCGATAGCTCAGGTCAGAGAGTTCATCTGCTGCCACCCAAGGCTTTGGCCGCGTTGAGTTGAGCGCACTGACCAGGCAGTTGATGGATTTAGTACTACAATGTTTAGCTCCCAGCTACTTCCACTGGAACACTAGTGGCCAAACAAACCAGTCAACTGGTAATAGTATCACATTGCCAGTGAGAGTTGCCAGTATTCCGTAATCGCATTCCGTTTCTCAAACCGCCGTGCTCCAACTATGAACATTTCCTTTCAGTCCGGCCAGTTTGTACAAACACGCTCTATTATTCGCGTTTTTCTATGCAGTGAATTAGTGCATACCTTTTTTTCCTTGTGATTCGCACTGGAAACACAACCAAGCGTGCACAATGGACGTAATTGAATGCACGGTGATAGCATAGTAAATACTACTGGTCCTTTGTACTCAGCTCTGATGTTTCACAAACAAAATCATCGCCAGGAGCCATTTAAAATTTTCTTCTTTCATTTTCGCAACTAATCACAATATTGCTTTTATGTGATAGAAAGAGGGAGAGATTGGGACCGCCGCAACCTCTGGCCGGTTGAATAGCGTGTCACCTTGTAGCACATATATTGATTCCGCACCGCACTCTTTACTGAAGCAATGCCCTATTGGTCGGACGCAGTGGCTATGGATCTCGTATAAACAACGAAATTGATTACCGAGTGGCCGTATTTGATATTGAAATAAATCATATCCGAATTTCCAATATCCTGCGACAGTTTTGCCGATTCGATTAAAGACAATGCGGTTGGGCGCGCTGACTCAGTGCAGCACCGTTCATGCCTTTGATGATTCTTGTGTACATGGGAACTGACCTACCAGCTGCACTTCCTGGGCCCTCGAGCTGATCTCGTATGAACTATTCTTCCATACTGTAGATGCGGGGATGAGCCGAAGTTTCTTCGTCAACACTAGAGCGTTCTCGCCATCACAGATCGAGGACACGACCAATGCTCTTATATCATTAGCCAAGGTGGTCTGCGATGATTCCTCGGTGGGAGTAGTGTTCAGGTGGGTAGAGGAGGACATTGACCTCGCACGCTTATTTTCAAGCTGATTACTTGTATTTACTCCCGAACTGCAGGAGAGAAGACATGATCAACCTGGGCATCGGTCCAAATCAGCTCACTCTGTCTGACGAGAACTGCGTGGCAACTACAAACGCAACACACTACCTGCTGCTCACGGAGCCTACAGGCTGCCAATCCAACATCTCTAATACCTCCAGTCCCTGTGAGTCGTCTTGGTGTGCGTCCTTATTGTCTGCTTGGGTTGATACTGAGCTCAAAGGCAACTTCCTGCTATAGCTTCGGTCGATGTAAGCAACAGCGTTCAGGTCAACCCTCCACCGAACATCTCTCTCAGATCTGCCGCGCTCTCGTCCTCTCAAGGTAAGGATCTTACTGGTGCGCCGCTACCCTCCACGCCAACATCGGTTCAACAACTCTTTTGTTCCTCCAGATGAGCCCTTGCAGCCATCAGGACGATTGCGAGGCCAGAAGATAGTCTTGGATTTCAGTTGCCGTTACCTTGATAAAGAAGTAATTACCTCTTAGCTGAATTATCGCTTGCAAGCAGTGATGCTGCATATTTTTCTAATGCCGATCATATTTCACTTTTGAAGAGTGATGGATCTGGTAAGCGTATATTGCCAAACGACATCCACATTGACTTCTTCAGTACAGATGCTTTCACTTCAATTTTGGATCCGGACAAGAACGCACCAACAAAGGGAACTAGCATCTACGTCAAGGTGTGCCAGATGTTCGCTCCCATTTTCGTTATCTCCCTATCATTGGTCACGGGACATGCCTGTTTGTTTGTTTTATTGCAGATTGGTTTCTCGAACGCTTCTGCCAGCCCTGGTTCCACCAGCAAAGGTCCTGCCAATGTGTTTATTCATTCCTGCTTTCTGTCGAATGCGATCGATCAGCACTCAGAACCTGCATTTCTCATCAATGATGGGTGCGTTCTCTCTGCCATTCGTACCCAATCTGACCAGTAATGGGCATGCATGCATGTCAGATTCCTTATCGTGGTCACATTCTATGCTTCGTCCTCTACAGATGTCCAGCGCAGAGAGACGTGCTGCTCAAGCAGGATTCCTCACCCTTCATCGATGGCAGACGGTTCTTGTTCAGGGCTAGACGCCCGTACAAAAGCCAGTACATGAGGCTAACATGCTCCCTGGTCCCATGCTATGGCAGCGAGGTAAATAACTATGTTATTATTATACTGCTAGCAGCTTATCTGCCCATATGCAGCCGTACCGATGTCTGCAGCTGTCTCGACGGCTGCAGCTGTACCAACGTCTGCAGCTCTCTCCACATCTGCAGCTGTCTCAACAGCTGCAGCTGTACCGACGTCTGCAGCTGTGCTGACTTCTGCAGCCATAGTGGACGACTGCAGCCATACTGAAGTCTGCAGTCAGACTGACACCTGCAGCTGTACCCAGCCGTCCGCTGCCTTACCTGACATCTGCTGCTATTACAGTGCACGAGCCAACAGGACTACTGTGATGGCAGCAGAGCACCCAACCTTGGCGACGATTTTCCAGTCAGTTACCAGAAGATATTCAGAGTTTCCAAGCGAACTCATCAACTTACAGAGGTGAATACTAAGTTTTCTACTCATCACTGCAGCCGTCTGTGGCAGCTACTGTATATGCCTTATTTTGTTCCACTACTAGGGTTATATCACCACTCCAACTACTACAACAATCCCGGCGACCAGCGAGCCACTGAGATTGCCGGTATCAACAGTCGTCTGCCCACGGGTCGTCTCCTCTCCAACTCCTCCCCAGCCATGTCAATGCGCGCCAGACAGTCTGGATCAACAGATATCGACGATCTCCGATCGTACACAAGTAACTGTCTCTCTCAAGTTGACCATTGTCGTCGCAGCGGGCATGTTCTGCCTGGGAGCGGGCCTCATTGGCGTCCTATGGTGTATTTACGTGCGCACGGATCCAAAGCACAAGATGCAGCCGGTCGCCATATCCGAGGATGGGATATCGTCGTCGCAGGAGAGCGGCTGCCAGACTGCCAAACTTGTGGGAGCGTCAGAGACTGGCACTTACTCCATCCAATCGTAGCGCAGCTCTGACTTACCCACTGGTATGCAAGCACCGCTGCAACGCTTTGCCCAAAGCTCAGGGATTTTCAGATTAGCGATAGAGAGGAGGGGGCTGCGACTCCCCCCTCATCCCACTACTATGCTCTCAGACCTGCTGATGCATTACCTATAGCAGTCAGTAAACTCGGTCTCGACTCGAATACTTCATCTCTTTCTCAGGCATCCACTTGACGTATCAATACGGGTTATTCTCTTGTCTCAGGCGAGCGTATCGCCATTTATAGCTATCATATTACCTCCATTTTGTTACCACTTGGTTATTCTATTTTTTGTAAAGATTCCTCCTTCAATTCCAGGTAACGTACTATCGATCAGATAACATATATCAGATAACATACTATCCATCAGCTGTATTTTTGTAGTCAAGAGCGAGTTGTTATCATATATCTATCACTGCTACTATAATTGTAAGTACTCTACACTCGAAGAGAGAGCATGCTTGATGTGCTGTAGTTGACAGCAGATAGTCATAGATCTATACCTCACTACCTTCATATCACAGACTTTATTTTACACATATATGCTGCCCACCTGTGCAGCACCGTCTCATTTATAAAGAAATATAACCACTGCTGCCTCCATCAATTGATCCCACCAGTTCCTGCTCTAACCGAGGTAAAAACCAGTGCCACCTGGGCGACATTTTAATTAAGGAACGATAACTCCAAATGTTGTACTAACGTTTTTTAATCAAAGAAAATGTACAAAAAGTGGAAGTGTTGTCAGCCAGTGTGGCTGCATGTCGGTGCCGCATAAACTCGTGCTGGCAGGACATACTCAGCCTTTGAGTGTAGAAAGAACTAATCAAAATATCATGATGCAGCCGTGAATGGCCGCGATGTAAGTAGACGGAAAATAGATCGGGATTTAGGTATGCAGTGACGGGAGTAGATGTGTCGCTGCCATCGGTGCCTTGTGTGCACACATAATCACAGTTGGGTTTACCTGTACTTTGGTATTTCTGTCTTATACTGTCACAATCGGCCTTGCCAGAGCCTCATAACCTCCAGTTCCAACAAACCAATACATGGTAACAGTAGGGGGGGGGGAACGTTCACCCGCTACCTGGTTGTTGTAGGCTTAATCTGCTTGGACCTCTGCCACATTTCGTCGTCACTCTGGTTATAGTCACTAAAGTTGTCAAAATAGTTGACAATCTTGAGATCCTTCTTGAACGGGTATGACCTGTGGGAAAGCATAAGACAAGCTGTTTACAAAGGTCAGGGTTAGCTTCGCTGCCTTCAAACTTGGCTTCAATCCAAACGGTGTGATTTACAACTGCCGGCAATGTGACTGGTGCAAGTCAAACGAAAACACGAAACCTAAGCAAGAGATTTTGGGTACAGAAGAGCTTTACGAGCAGTGCAAACTATGCGCACTAGTGACATCTATGTTGGGAGAGAGCGGGCTGCCGCTCGCAGTTGTTTGTACAAAACTCACGGATTTCTGAATCTGCGCAGGCATTCGAGGACGCTGAACAAGTGCCACCTCATCTGGAAATTGACGTTGCCGTCCGGCAGCTTTGGAGTATTGCCAACGCGTATAAATGTCATGTCCATTAGTATCATGCCACTGCAAAAAAAGGGAGGAACACAAATATAGTTTGACAGCCAAAAGCGCACTCGAGGCGAGTACACGCACATATATGCCTTGTCTGAGGAAATTAATGGCACTTTGATGTTGGAGCTTTAACCGGCAAAAAAAGTACAAGTATTCGCTCACATGTATGGTATACAGGGGGGTGTAGCCTCGGACAGGGCCATGCGGTAGGATTTGAAGCTGCTCGTGCTGTCGATGAGTGTAGAGAATTCTTGTATCCAGTCTTTCTCCTGTTTGGGCCAGTCGAGGCGGCTGATTGGAGCTGAGTCGAGAGCGGACAGCAGGGCGAGCAGCGAATTAAAGTTGTTGTGTTTCCGCAAGTGCTGAAATGGCGAGAAGGTATGTTATTCCACGCTCGGACGAATGTGAAGTGAAGAACGATGCGGCAGAGGAGCGTGGGTTTACCTTTAGCACGTGAACAAACTTGACGAAGAGTTTTTCACGAAGCGCTGAGTCGTCGGCCATCAGTATCATCGTGCGGCACCACCAGGACATCTTGTTGAAGTGCTCCGTGAACTGTACCAGGTTTGGGCACCTGAGAGACAGACGATTCTAGTATTGAGGGAGCAGGCCAGAGTGAGAGACATATCGATGACTCTAATATGAGAGAAAGAGAAAGAAAGAGAGAGGGGGAGAGAGGGAGAGGGAGGGAGGGTGGGGGGGGAGGAGAGGGGGGAGAGGAGGAGGGGGGGGGGGGGAGAGGGAGGGAGGGAGGAGAGGGGGGAGAGAAAAGGGGA
>ERZ1740065.784-NODE-784-length-17892-cov-12.996412_pt1 | contig 17892 bp, 17 predicted proteins | sample MGYA00581738_ERZ1740065 | MGnify/ENA primary metagenome ERZ1740065 (study PRJEB43018, sample SAMN04849749) | marine metagenome | isolation source: floating plastic debris | place: Pacific Ocean | collected 2008-09-01 | study: EMG produced TPA metagenomics...
CATAGGGCACTGACTGCTCGCACACATAGGGCACTGACTGCTCGCACACATAGGGCACTGACTGCTCGCACACATAAGCACTGTATTGCGTGGATGTGGGGTTTCAGTGACATACCTGTACAGTCCGAGGGGAGAGACAAGCAGTACGGAGTTCATTGTGTCGAGGAGGTGTGTAAATAGTATCTTTAAATATGTATGGAGGGGAGAACTCAAGGCTGGCGTCTCCGGTCAGAGTCTTACTCTATAATGTGACGACATCGATGAGACGGTGTGACAATGAGACGATGTGACAATGAGACGGTGTGACGATGTGACAATGAGACGGTGTGACGACATCGATGTGACGATGAGACGGTGTGAGCAGAGTGTGGAGTGGAGTAGAACGGATTTAGCAATACCAACCGGAGTTTCAGGCTGGAACACTAGCAGTTGGCTGTCATCGGCGAGCTCAGAGAGACGCTGCTCTAGGTTCCGCTGCACGGAGGCGGTGTGACGAGAGTAGTAGTGAGAACGAGAGCCGCGGTTGGGCATCATCAGTCCAGGATCATTAGCGATGACCTCTTGTAAGTCCTTGTGGATATGTGTGGGCGTGTGGTGCTGAAATTGGTTCACATAGAAATTAAAACAGGAAATTATTGCGTTTTTATTTGTCATAAAATGTTTATGCAACTAGTTCATAGATGTCAATCGAACAAAGAGATATTTGCTTGTTGCTAGTTGAATTGTTGCAATCAGCCACGAATGATTGACACAACACAAAAATGTCCGGTTTTACAGTTTTCCAGTGCTCCACAATGGAGGATAAATTTGTGCCTTTTTTATGCGCGGAGCAGCTTTCATACAAGTGAAGGGGGTGAAGATTTTCCTTCTCCGCTTCTTAAGTTTAAAAGACAAGCATCTCTATCATCTCTATCATTGTGCCATTTATTCCAGGGGAGCTACATAGCAGGTGTGACTATTGAGAGAATTGGGGAATGAAGACATAGCGCCGCATACGGATCTCTGTCACTCTGCACATCGATCGCCTCACCTCAGTTTTAATCACTCCACTACGCTTCTCAAGGTCTGCCAACGCTTTTTTGAATGGGGTGGGCGTCTGCGACTGCGAATTGGCTAGAGACGCCTTGATCGACGGCGTCAGCAGCGCTTCATGACCTCTGACCCCTGGGCTGACTATGGGGCTGCTCGGCATCGCAGCATTGCTCTGCGTCACTTCGCAAGGCTTACTGCACATAGGGGTGGACGTCACGGCCTGTCTTGTTTCAGTGCCATCAGGACTGTTGAAGAACTAAAAGAGAGCAGTATCTCAGCGTTCCACAATCGTACGATATTCCCTTACAATTAGGACGGCCTCCTAATCGCGAGGAAACCGGTATGAATTCTATACGCTCTATTCCCTGGAGGTTTAGATGCAGTGCATACAACCGATATATTACGTGCCTTAGGAGCACTGGTAGAAGGTTTTTTTATTTTGGGCCTAACCTCGCGTGCGTAAACAGGAAAATTCAACATACTAATTTAGTGCTGTGATGAAAACCTTTTGTTGAATCCAGCAGAACAAGATTGAGCAAACCTCCCAGGGTCGTGTAGAACAAAAAGTTTCCGGACTGTTTTTACAAACTGTGTCAATATTTTATACGAGAGAGATAACTGTAGCACCTTTATATTTTCTTGCACTGGGCAGCTTTAGCACAATATTATCACCGTACTCTAGTCCGCCCATAGTCTGGGTGAAAAACATATAATATCTCTATATGCCTGCCTGTCTCCGCACTGACACTCGCTGCAATGTCAGTTACAACTAGTACGCTTCAGATTTTTTCCCATGAATGGCGTAGTGGAATCTAGAGAAATGAAGAGACCCTAAACCTATGAATACGACAAATACAGATTCATTGCCGCAATGATTCACAGGTCAGGGTCAAATTTATAGGCCAATCACACTGCACCGCTGATAAAAACTGCACGCCACACTGAAAAATACGGAGCACAGAATCGCAGAACCAACCTGGGATGGAGAGAACGGCAGACTCTTAACTGGTGTCTTAATGGGCGTTGAGAACAGCGACAGCGACAGTGCATGTGTGTTAACATCGTTGAACGCTGACTGCGGCAGGAGCTTTATCTTGGGAAGTCGGTTTTCTTGTTCAGACCGCTGTCTCTTACGCCTGAGAATACCCGGCCTGAACGCCGCTGACGTGAGAGGAATCAGGCCGGACTTTTGAGCATGTCGAAGTGACTCTCCATCGATCCTGGCGTGGTCTAAAATGGTGCTGACTCGTTTACAATCAGAACGGAGTAAATGTCTACACACGAAGAGGTAGCTGGCCCGAGCAGTACCGTAGGAGCCTTGGTTTATACTGGAGAACTTGATAGGCGTTAGCTTGAGATTCTGATGAAATCCGTGTGCAGGTTGGAGAGGCAGCTGGCCGCTGTAGCTGTCGGCGATACCAAAGCAGTGATTCGAGGGAGTGCAACCGGTGTAGGCTGATGAATCAGGGTACACAGTCTTGCGCTTCTGTTCCACAGTAGGATTTCGGCTCATTTTGTAATCCTAAGGGAGTTGGAGACACACATAAGACAGCTTGGACAACAAAGCACTGCTAACTGGCCTTGCTCATCGGCGCGGTCAGCCTTTATTAGGAGACAAGAAGCTGCCAAGCCCAGTGTACTATCACGCAATTCACCAATCCTAACTGGACTGGGATATCATGACTGCCTACTAGAGAAGGAATCATTTAACTCACAGGCAGCTGGGCGTCAAAAAACACTGGTCGACTGTTGCCACTGTAACTCGCAAATGGAGGCGAGACATACTCCATCCTCTTCTTGATAGGAGGCTCATTATCCACGCTGTAGCTTGAGCACCACTCTATATCCGAGTCCTTAGTCCTGTAAAATGTAGCGGCTAGTTCACAGCTCACGCTAAAATCAACGAACATAAAAAAAGAAAAAAGATACTCACCTTTCTTTCAATTGAGCACTTGTATGGCTGAGGTATTCAAACCACCTGAAAGAGATGACGGAATAACACAATATAGAGTTACCTATCATTCGGTAAGCGAGGTAACGCATTGATTCATTCACTGCACCTTTCACGGCACTGCTTAATGCTTCTTCGGGGCAAATGCTTAGACACAAATGACCAATGATTGGGACCATAGCGGTGGACAAGATCGACGATCACCCTGTCCTCCTGATCAATATAAATTTAAATCATACAAACTCCAGATCACTGTTTCATACATATGAGCTGTTACTAGTTGTTTCCTCACCTCTGCAGCCCATGGCATGACTTGAGGCACTGACCTCAGGAGTTCGTTCCACCTCTCCCGACACTGACTAGCTGTCTTATCCGCAAAGTAGGATGATACAATCTTCCAGTCCTGATCGCCATGTGTCCCAATGAGACATTGCAGCCGCCCGTCCTACATAAAGCAATCGATGCTTGCACACGCATGCACACCCCTGACATATTACTATCATCATTACACTTCAAAAATGTTTCCGCAATCTCATCAAATTGACATCGCACGATTTCATTCCATCAGACATTGATTTCTGTAACAGAGCGTCATAGCAGCTGCAGTGCATATTGACACACCTACTAAAAAGTGGTAAGTGGAGAAAAATCTATGAACACACCTAAACAATTAGCCATTTCCAAAGAACACGGAAAATTTACCTCTATATTTGTCCAGTACAGTGTTTGATCTTTGGCGTCAACGAAACTCTCATCACTTTCAGTTTCGCTGGTTGAGTGGTTAGATAGTGAGCCACTGGGACGGAAAAGACTGGAGGTTAGGAAGTGAGTACAGCAACCGTGCACTTACATATGGTGAAATTTCAGCACATATATACCACAGAAAAAAGTATTTGTCCACGAAGAAACTTCGTAACACATTAATCTACAGCATCACAGCATGATTACCAAGTTGATAGTAAAAACAATTGAATGACAACAGAGTGCGTCAAATGATTTATTAAAGAAGTCGTACAGAGTAGTACAAATACGATGCGACACAACTATAATTGAATTTACTTACTTATTGAAGCACAACCTTCTGATCATAGTTATCGAAGAGTAAGGAGTGGTTCATAACTGATCACTTGAACATGGTTTTTGTCGCATGTATGACCACAACCTCACAGTAGCGACGCATCTCCAAGCTACTCGGAGGATCGAATAAAGCGGTAAGCGTCACGTGAAGTCACTCTCATTGGCTGACACAACTGCTTGCGCTAAATCGATTGGTCATATCATGAATGTCAAATAACTTACCAAAATACAACCGTTTAGTGACCAACGGTTAGTTTATTATCAAAATAAAAACACAAATAAGCATCCACTATCAATTTTTATATATCAGTATTAATTTTACTTTCTCGTATTTAGCTTTTACCAGGTATCGTCACAGCAGAGGTCTCTGGTGACAGAGTGAAATATGATGTTGGGAGCATTAACTGCTTATCTGCGAAGTAGACCAGCTTCTAAAAATAGGCACACACACATCAACCTACTTATACTGAGGCAACGATCCCGAAGGTTGAATAGCTCGCCACTTACCGTGATTCACTAGCACAGGGCTTCAGTTTGTATTGCCTTTGATAACCAGAGTTGTAATCTGTGAGCTTCAGTTATTATTACTGGGGAAAATGACAGAATACAAGCTGGTCGTCGTCGGTGGTAAGCTACTTGTCGCTCTGTCACTGATGTTCTGTTGCTTAGCAGATGGATGAGACCTGTATCACATATTTTTGCCTCCATACTCTGACATTTCTTACAGCATTCTCAAATTGTTGATATGATTTATATACTATATACCTTACGGTGAATGCATAGAGTAATGTCTGTTCTGTGAAACCGTATTTCTCTCAACATATTGTTTATGCATATGTACATGTAATGCTTCTTTTTAGCTGGCGGCGTGGGAAAGAGTGCTTTAACTATCCAGCTTATACAAAATCAGTGAGTAAAACAATTGCATCTTCATAGCACTCATCAGGCTGATCATGATCATGCATACTTGTTTGTTACGAATCGACAATTAGTGCAACTACGTATAGCTGTATTGGATAATGGCTGGATGCTACTATAGAATTGTATTCAGTTCAACTGTTAAGCATTCTATCCCTTTCTATTTCAGTTTTGTGGAGGAGTACGATCCAACCATTGGTAAGTTGAGTCTCTGTCTACCTGAGCTCAATGATTCAGAAATGTACCCCCTTTTAGTTGGCTTATTTACTGTCTATGTCTATAGAGGATTCATATAGGAAGCAAGTAGTTATCGATGGCGAAACTTGTCTTCTCGACATCCTCGACACAGCTGGACAAGAGGAGTACAGGTTAGTAACTAGACACCTATTCAGGGCCTGCACATCCGAGCCTTGATTTAATGATTCACTGTTGTAATTATGCATGCGGGCATTGACTCATTTGTTATGATAAATGCTGGTGACTGTGCTTGATATTTCAGCGCGATGAGAGACCAGTACATGAGAACTGGCGAGGGATTTCTCTGCGTGTTTGCTGTAAACAATGTCAAGTCATTCAGTGATATCAATCTGTACAGAGAACAGGTGAGCGGATCAGCCATGCTATAGTTGTATACACGCCCTACATATCAATATTCATGTTGAGATGGAAGTGTTCATTGGTTGTTGATTTGACATGGTATATAGCGATTCCTTCCTTCATTTGACCAGTGCTTCTCATCTCATCCATACGGTTTGTTTGGTGGTGATTCTCAAGGAGAAATAGTTTTGCGGTCTAGCTCACATTTATGATGGTACTAATGATGACCTACGTATGGTCTACCCACAGTGAGCGCCCCACAGTATCCCGCTGTTATCTCCTCATCATTATATAACTTGGCATCATTCTATGCTGACTTCCACTTGCTGTTACTAGCTGCCACTAGCTCATGCTGCCCTATCTGCCGGTAGTAGGTGAATCATTCACCTATAACCAGCTGTCTGACAACCCAGCGGGTCGCCTGTTTTGAGTTGTCAGCTGTGTCTGCTTACGCACTCGATGCTTATTGTTCTTCCATCAATTCAATCTGGTAGTCCCATTAGCTGCGCTATCGGGTGTCTCCATTTTCTCCCTCGGCCAATAACCCGTGCCTGTCTCTGGATAAACACGCTTGGCATTGTCAGTATCGCACGCTCACTGTTCAGTGCTGCGCGAGTGATAGCCTGATACATATCTCTTTGCCTGCACTATCCAGATTTCATATATCTCGTTGTTCCTGGTTTGGTTTCTCATCGCTGGCACTGAGGATCTGCACTGTCCGGTCAGCTGGTATTTCTCTAAGCATTATGGATTTCGAGAGCCAGTCGCTATAAGTGTACTCATGGTGGAAGTCACAGCTGTTAATAACCTCTGATCTTTCTCAGAACTTGAATCCTTGAATGCTAATCAATCGGATGGAGACAACTGATTGATTGATTGAGGGGCTGGGTCTCTCATAGATTAGCCAATCACAAACCTTAGAACTCTGACAGCTGTTTGAGAGGTTGTCTATGTGTTTTCCAGATCAAAAGAGTTAAGGATGCTGAGGAGGTGCCCATGGTTTGTAAGTTTAACTTCATATTCTAAAATTAATGCTGTGATTCTGATTTTGAACATCTCGTTCAAATTTCTTTACAACTTGTTGAAGTGGTGGGAAACAAGGTGGATTTGCCGTCCAGAACAGTCGATGCCAAAGATGCCCAAAGTTTTGCATCAAGTGTAGGAATTCCCTACGTGGAGACATCAGCAAAGACAAGACAAGGTGTTGATGATGCTTTCTATGATCTGGTCAGGGAGATCAGGAAATACGTAAGTGAAATGGGTGTAGTTTTGTAGCCTCCATCTTGTAAGCAGTATTGATTCTACCATTTGTTTCTTGTGGCTTTTAGAAAGAAAGGCGCGGAACTCACAAGAAGAACAAGAAATCTGGAAAGAAGAAGTGTCAGATTCTTTAGTCACCTATATTTTTCTAGTAATTATGATACCTTATTTATGTATCACTCTGAAGCTTCTCATCCTCCTGCAACATAAATTTCAGGAACTGAGATGCCAGCACAGTGAACCTTGGTTATTTGGGACGCCACATGAACATCATGTGTTTCATTCAATTCTTCAAGATCCGTAGTGATTTGCTACCAAATCGCTAACCATCTGTAGTCCCTTTTGGCCACAGACCGCATGATCACAGGCAGCCCTGTGACGTAATAATAATGGCCTCCGGTCAACTGACCAAAAATTTCTTACTTCAAATTTTTGTATGCCGTTATTCTTGCAACTTTTATCCATTTATTTGGAGTAAAAATACAGCTGTTTCGCTTCCACGCCTCATTTTATTGCATTCACATTCAGTGATCTATTTAGCAACAGTCAATGTCAAAAATTCTTGGAATGACAAAAACAAGAGATGGCAGTAAAAAAATGAACTCCTACTAACCGTCGTCAGGCTAGCTGTGACTAGAGCGATCAGATAGTTTATATCCAAAACCACTGGAATAGTATACAGGAGAAGTATGCTGTATACAGGAGAAGTATACTGTATACAAGAGAAATGTGCTGTATACAGGAGAAGTCTACAGTAAACAGGAGAAGTATGCTGTATACGGGAGGTTGTCTACAGGGAAGTAGTGAAAACAGAAGTAGATAAATGCAGTTACAGCCTAATAAAGCAGAGATGATATCTAGCTACGATCAGTACGTGACCATCAGATTCCACTAGTAGAGATTACAACATAGAGAAATAGTAAGAGAGAACAGTAGATTGTCAGCGATACAGTGCTAAGCGCAGCCACTGTCGTCATGACTCTTCTTGCCAATAGCATCCGGGTCTTGCAAAGGGTCAAGGTCGGCAAAGAGATTGTACCATGTAGAGATTGGCTGCAGAAGGAAACGTGTGCATGTGTGCGTGTAATATTGAAGGAGTGTGATTATGATAACATGATGCATACAGGTTTGCTGACTGAGCCTTCGGACTGTGGCACAGTATCTGTCGGCAACGCTGGGCTGTAAGGAGGAGGATTGGGCCGGGACAAGTTCTGTGATGGCACAGAAGACGTCACTGCAGAGGCTCCCTCTGGTAATGCAATAGCTGTGTCACTGTCTGCAAGCACAATAGCACCATACATGAGTGGAGTGATTGAAGACTATGGGGTAGCTGAGATTGTAGCCCAATATTGTACCTTGTAAACTGAGACCATATAGATCCGTATCCAACAGATCGGCAGGCAGAAAGCTCTTATCCCCGCTACTGCTGTCGAATGTTGATGGCAAGGTCAAGTCATCGGCAGCAGATAAGTCAGGTCCGAACATGTCATCAAGCAGATCATCACTATCCTTTCTCAAAGCAGCGTATTTATCTGCAGAGGAGACTTTCGTGTACAAACAGGAGTAACGGAAAGAGCAAAGTAACGCGATTGCCGGTTCTACCTTCTTCCTGATCCCCAAGTAATTCATAAGAGTGTGTCTCCTTATCCATCGCTGCCTGGAATTCTCCAAATTGGTCATCTGCCTCATCTAAATCCAGAGAACAGCGTCAACATGTGGTACAGAAACCGAGGCTGTGTGTGCCATATCGAAATCCAGACTAATGCCTCCACCAATGTCAAGGAAGCAAGCGGAATGGGACAGTGCTCCCACCGGAGTCAAGGTTATAACAGTATAAGGGAAAGGAATTGTGTTTACCAAAGTCTGATTCGGTTTGTAAGGAGCTACAAGATGAAATAAATTGTGTTAAATCTTATATATACCATCGACAAAGGGATCATCCAGGCCAAAGTCTATCAACCTGAAAAACAATATGGAGAAATCAAGTAGTCAATGAGGCTTGGGAATAATCGGAGAGTTTGCAATGGGGGAATGATCTCACCCGGTAGTAGAGCTATCCGAATTCCGCGACTCGGTCAGCTCATTCTTAACCAAGGCAGGTTTCTTCTTGACAATTTTCTCTTCTCTCTCAGGTTTCTTCTCTTGCAATGACATGATTATGTCGTATATCAGTTTGTCTTCTTCGCTACAAACAACAAGTAGGACATAGAAACAGTTCCAGCCACCAATCCTACTCTCTCAGAGACATACGTCTTGGGGTCGTGTCCCGTGTCTTGGAGCAACGATTCGAGAAGTTCAGCAGATTTTTCCGATGCTGTCTCTTTAGCCAGCTCCTTGGTCGCCTCATCCAGGTCACTCTGTTCAAGTAACAGAGTACAATGAGTCGACTGTCTAAAGGAGACGCGACATGACAGAAGTACAACAGGCCGACAACCTTCAGCATGTTGAATTCATAGTATTGAAAACCCTTAAACGTTTCTGAGACAGCATTCATTGTCTTAGAAGTCTTCTTCCAGAACAGGAGGAGAGAGTTCTGGTACGTGTGCAGGGCGTGGGAAAACATGTTACTGCGACTGGCAGCTAGCAGGTCCACCTTCTGCATCACGTCCAACTTGTACTTGTCGAATGTAGCCTTGGCCTTTCTCACTTGAGCTTGGACCTAAACGAAGCCAGAAGCCAGTTATCAGCCACGGACAGGTAGTGAAAGCAAACGAGCAGTCATACGATTTCACACAGAAGATTAACTTCATCAGGAGCAGCACCTTTTTAAATTTCTCCAGCCGATTGTACGCGTCTGGATCGAGCTGCTCGGAGACATCTTTCATCCACAGAAGTGCCGCCCTGTAAGCGGTGCGAGCCTCTTCCATCTTCTGCACGGTCAGCTGTGTGTCAGTTATAGCCTGCTGTCGGAACGTCTCCACCTCCTGGAACAGCCGGTAGAGAGGCTGCCGCAGCTGCACCCTAAACAACAAGCGTAACATCATGTCAAAGCTGCTCACAACTACTGCCACTTGTCACATCATACGGTACCTTTGTTGAGCAGAAAAACCTTGGGATTTTCCGACAGCCTTCATCATCTTACCGGCCTGTGTGCTGTCCTCCTCTCCATGGCTCTGTAGGAATTTTCCCATGGCATTCTCCTCACGACCCAATACTAGAAAGAAACGAGATGGGTTCATTGTCTGGGTCATACGGAGGCTCACCGATAAGGTCTAGTTCTCTGCTGCCGTACGCTGGCGACGCTGGGGAGGCACGCTCAAAATAAAAAAGCCCTAACCCATACCTAATGCGTATTATAACATGCAGATTACATAACAACACAGGCACCGCATCTAAACCTCTTGAAAGATGAACACAAACCGGTTTCCTCAACATTAGCACGTGTCTCAGTACTGAGAGAATACAGTAAGAGCCTCTATGAGACTGTATGTGTCACTAGTTCAGTGCTGCAAGGCTCTGCTACTGTCATCTACCTGCCTCGATGGCATACATTGAATTCATACAGGCACACATGATATCAACAGACAGAAAATACTGCAGGATTAGTTCTACTAAACTCTGAGAAGCCATAGTTTGGAAACTCTCCATCTCCCGCAGTTAGGATTGCATAACGCTTGAGCTCAACTCAACAAGACATAGCTGATACTTCACAGGCGAATATTAGTAAACCAATAGCCTTAAACCTTAGCAGCCAAACTACTAGTATCTGAAAAAAATACTCTTCATCTACGACACAAGACCATATGGCACATGAAAACAGTTGGTTGCATTCATTTCTCATATCCACACAGCCACTGGCCACCGTGCATGGATAATAATAACAATAACAACAACAATAATAATAATGACAATGAATCTAGAAAGTAAGAATGTTTATTTAAAGTGTGAATAAATTAAACTGTTTGGTTCAGATGAAAGCAAACACTATGGGGAGACAACTCCTACAGGAGCCAGCACTCGAAGAACTTGCTCCGTTATCTTAACTCTTACAAGCTGCATAATCAACATTGGCTAATACATCTAGTACATCTACTTCATCTAGTACATCTAATACATCTAGTACATCTAATACATCTCCGAGTATCAATAGATAGTAGCAGTAATCGAGAGATATAGTCTGACATTCTTACCCATCAGCCTCTTCTGATAAAGCAAAATAACCTTCAGAAGGTCGATGCATGATAACTGAATCTGCTTGTATAGCTGAAAGGATAATGAAAGCATATCTCAGCATGTGTGACAGTAGAAGAAACACACTCACACATGGTACATGAACTAAAGGAAGAATAAGCTAGATATGTTATGTTCCCCAGAAAGAAAGAACTTGAGGCTGCCAGGTCTCAATGGTGATATTTGTAGAACTGATATGAAGCTTGTGCTACACTCAGATTTAACATGTAGGAAATCACACGTAGACTCACCTCCAGCTTTGAATCCAGTTCAGCATCTGAGGCGACCACATGTTCATCCTCCTTCTTCCTTGATTTCAGTAATTGTTGTTTAGTTTTCCAATATGCTTTCTTGATCTGAGTGAGAACAGGTTGATCTTCTTTCTCCAATGAGTCACCAATCAAATTGCGGCTGTGAGTTGAGTACCCACTAAAATAGACAACGATAATAGCTTATAAGTAAGGGCCCATATGGCATCGAATTATGATACATACCGTCATAGAAATGGAAACGTTTCTCCGCCTGAACGGACAGGAATTCATGCATTATTCTGCATTGCATTAAATGAAACGAAAATCGAAGCTATATAGCAGCCAAAACATACCGATCCATCTATAACAACACGTCGATAGGCGCCCACAAATCTTCGTCCGGTCTCACAGAAACCTAGAATTCGCAGTTTTTTTTAGGTGTGGGATAAGAATGGGAAGGCCTAAAAACATATTCAGATGGATACATTCAGCAAAAATTACAAACAGTAACAATATAAAACATCATTTCATTACTCACAGACCAGCGACGATGATCAGGTTCTGCGGCTGCCGCACAGCTGTAGTTGTTGTATCATGCGCTTTGACGATGACGATATTGACGACAACGATACGATACAACAACGGCAAAAATATCGCCAACGCAGGATTAGTCTCGTTTTCATAAAGTTATAACCGGCCCATTTTTTATGGCGGACTTTTCTATGTCATTTCTTTTTTGTGAACACAGGTGTTCGTTTGTTGTGAGTGCACTTGATAGCACCAAATCATAGATAACCGTTTATCACACCCAACACACTTCTGCTCACATATTGCTGTATCATCAGCTCTACTCCTTTTTTTCTTCTTCTCATGGTATGACACATTGAGCTCCTTCTAGGGTTTGGCTCTAAAAGATTCGTTACGTCTATCATCCATAGATAGACGTACACTAGCTCCATGGTGTAAACAGTCCAAGGGAGACGACTCCGTTGCGAAATTCCGACTTACTTTTCCTAACAGCATTTTCCAGTCTTTGGGGGAAAAGATTATTGCTATAATTCTAGGTCGATATTTTCTATACATGGGGTCACCTTCACATATGGTCAGGTTTGAGAATTTTCGTAGGACCCTCATTTTCTGCAAACGGTCCAAAGAATGTAGTCTAAGTGGGCGGTGTTTACTCAATCCTCTTCGAAGAGTGGCGAGTGAGCGGAGGTGGAATGCTTACCTATCGCTATCGGTTACTTTCCCAAACTAACTTCGATCACCACCCAACACCACTAAAGAAGCACGACTTCTATCCTTTCTAGGAACAGGTGGAAATATTTTCGTATTGCTGCATAGCTGTGGTGTGCCTCTCGAATATCTATAAATCTCTACAACCAATACCATGAACTTTCAGGATGCTGCTGTCTGTAGTTGCTGATGATTTCGGCTATTGCCCTGAACGTAATCAAGCCATTATCGACGCCTTTGATAGAAATGCAATAACGGATACCAGTTTATTGGTGAACGCCAACTATGCTGAACATGCTTCAGCAGTGGGTAATATGACTGGACTCAATATCGGTGGGTATCAGCGGTCCCTCTGGTCTCTGTCGAATGATTCCTATGCATCATTATCTCATTTCTCATGTTTCAGGCTTGCATTTCAACATGTCGGAAGGGAGGCCTGTTAGCATGGACTGTGATGTTTCCTCACTTATTGGTTCAGATGGAATGTTTCTTGGGAAACAAGGTACCTTAGCAGCAGCTATGGAAGGGAGACTACAAGCTGATCATGTAAAGACTATTACATTGACAGGAGAATCATATAATTTATGCATTTCTCCTGTCATCAGTAGTGATAAAACTAAAATTGCTGTATTTAGTATTCTATATCTCAGGTGAAACTGGAGTTATGTGCCCAGATTGAGAGATTCAAGCACCTTACCGGAAACTATCCTCGCAGAGTTGACGGCCATCAACACGTTCATGTTTTCCCAACAGTCAGAGAAGTTTTTGCAGAGGTCAGTGTCACTTCACACTAGGCTGATGTAAGATACACGGTGTGGGGTTATCTGTGATTGGAGCGGAGTTATATGTAGTTTTAGTTCTTGACCAATTACTGAATTTCGTAGGAACAACTACAGATCTATTCTTGGTGTACATCGTATATGACTTGGTCACGGTGACCAAAGGAGAATAACTCTCACATATTATCTTTAGGTGTAGGTCTGTGCAGGTGTAGGTAAGTGTATTGGTGTATTGGTGTGTTGGTAGGTGTTTGCATGCGTTCAGCTGTTGTATGTGTTTCTAGGCTTTACAGAGCTATGGAATATCACATGTTAGAGTGCCAAGAGATGAGTCTATTGACAAAGTGACATGGTTGGACAACTCCAATCAATTTTTAAATCAAGTCAGCAAGATGGCTAGTGAAAGTGCGGAACTATTTTCTCGGTCCGGTTTGAGGTGAGGTTTTCATAACGATATGTTTGCATTAGATAAATTGAGAGTTGTCTTCACCTGTTACACTGCCCCTGATCCAGCCTTCACACTTTCATCTATTGAGCTCATGACTAAACGAGGAACATTAAAACTTCCAACCACTCCAATCAACGTCAATCTATCCATTTCACCAGTTGTTGGGTTACCGGTTCCGTTTGCAGGACAACCGATGCTTTTATTGGCTGCTCCCTGATGAACTTAAATCATCAGAGGAATTTGACATCAGCCCATCTAGATGAAGTGTTATCTCTGCTGCCGCAGTCTACGGAAACGTGTGAGCTGATGGCTCACCCTGGCTACCCCTGCACTGCTACTGACGGTGGCTGTGGAGCCGGTCCTGATGGCTTCTCCAAGGATGAAAGCAGGGCCTGGGAATATGATTTCTTAACCAGTTCAGATTTCAGAACCCTCTTAGATAAACGAAACATACAGTTACACGCATTCGAGCTTCTCTGATTATACATGCGTGCAGTGATTGTTTTAAATGATGCGACAGTTTTATGTTTAGTGATGCATCAGCAGAACAATGAGAAGACTGACCTACTGACTGCTAGCAATCAAGATTTTGACAAAATACATTGTATATCTATAGAGATGATACACTGGGAAATATACCCGATTAAGTGATGTACCATTTAACTTATAATTTGTTAGCATGTACACATGGGCATGACTGATGTTTACTACATGCTGACATGAAATTCCAGTCCACTGATTGGCTGCCAAGAGCGCTGCTAAAGTCTGACTCTTATTAAACAACAGAGCGGTTTACATATAAACTATGCCAGTGCGGTGTAGTGCTTTCGTTTGCATCTGGACTTCAATTATCCAAGCAAAGCAATTTATGCGCATACTTCGTTTTATCGAAGGGATGTTGGAGTTACTTTCCCTATGTACAGTATAGTTTTCGATGTTGCGAAAACTTATCATCGCGAATCATCGCTCCTAGCTTTGGCGCGCTCAGTAGTTTTGAAACTAGCATCGCCATTCAAAAGATGACCGAGAACTCTTTCGATCCAGTGTTTGCTGTCCTTGCTTAAGCAAGTTGCCAGTAAAGTATTCGACACATCTTCCTCATAGATGTTCAGGTTCACAAGTGTATTTGAAAGTAGAAATTTGTTTGTGTGGGTAATAGACTGCGAAGTGAACAAGGGCTACAGCTACCGTGACCTGTAATAACAGCTTGCTGTGCCATCCATCTACTACTCAAGGTAACCTGTGCCCTCTACAAGCTACACACACACAGCCCATCTGTCTGATAGGTTCTAGCTGTATTTTCGGGAGGCACGTTGTTTTCAACTTGGCTCCTAACACCTCTTTCTCTTGTATCGTTCATTCATGTTACTTCACGTGTAATAAACACTGAAGTTGTCCCAAGTCTCTTTCATCGATAACTATATCCTATGTGATTAAACCACGATATCTAACCAAGGTAAGGGTAGCTAGCTATATCTTATCTCTCACTATGCTCCTAAAAATATCGTCATACTGAATGCTTCTTGCTCATGGATTTTATCATAACTACTGTTTCTTTTTTATATTAGGAGAGACTGCTGATGAGACTGATGAAGACTTTACGATTTCCAGCTGTACTCTTCACGCTACTCTTCCTCCCAATTGTGGAGCAGGCAAATGATGGTGATGAGAGTTTCCTGGAGGGAAAGGCTCAGTATAACAGTATTGTAGAAAAGACAAAGACTCCCCAGTATGGCCCTTGCTGGAAATCTGCACTACATAGAACTGAGCAAGGATGCAAAGAACTGACAAATACTGTCACCCATCTTCTCGCCTACGATTTCACTCGATGTTTCTACATGGAACTTGGCAACGATCTTCCAGAGTGTGAAACAGGCCAGCTGCCCAATGAATGTAAGCAGCATCTCACTCCGCAGATGATCACTGGCCCCTACGCTATGTTCTTTATGCATACGCGGCAGATATGCTTCTTTCTCGAAAGCCAAGCTTGGCAGCAGAGAACTGAGGAAACGATAGACAGCCTCTCCAGAGCGTCGAGCTCTATGCTGGAACAGCTCGAAGATGCTGAGCTGTATGTGACGCTGTCTGAACTTTGATGAGTTACTGAGTAGCAGTGAAGTGTGTGTTACTACTATCCAATATGTTTTTATTTAGCCTCCAAGCAAAAATCAGAGACAGCCAATTACAATCTATCAAAGAACAACAAATAATGCGAAGAGAGGGCAACTCCCTGATTAGCCTGATAAACTCATCACGAAATAGCGTCACTGAAATGTTTGAGCATTTCCAATCAAAGTATCAAGGGCAGCTGCTGATGTTCACCCAGGTCTTCGATAAGATATCAGTCTTGGAGCAGCTACTACTGGAAGAGTACGCAGGTATGCCTAGATATCGCCTCTAACAAACTCCTTTTCTTCACTGCACTCTCCCTGTCTGTCGCATCTGTGCTATCCTTGCCAATTTACCTCTCAGGTGGTGGTCAACCGACCTAATTTTTCAGGAATCTGGGCTTTCTTGTTTTGGTTTGGGGCTCTGATCGCTGCCTTTGTTACGACTGCCACTAGACTCACTCAGCGCGCCAGATTCTGGCTATATGTCCTAACATTTGTCTTCGCCGCACTTGAAATCACCGTGCTTAGTGGAGTTGTCTGTCCTCGTGTCTGTGTTTATCTCCTCCGCTACAGTGACAGCGTGAGTACACTTGTCAGACTATTATCTGCTGCCCGTTGTGGCCGATAGGTTAGTAGACTAAGTTACAATCCGTTTCAGGTATGTATGTACCGCTGCGTCAAGCTGTGGCGTTATTGCTACGCTGCCGTCGCAGTCCTGACGCTGATACACGCCGCTGTCTGCTACGAGGACTTTGAGAGTAAAACATACAACGCCGTTATCGGTCTACAGAACGATATGACGAGACTCATGCTGCTGGCAAGAGAGAGGAAGGATTCTGCTTATAACTCTCTCGTCTCACCAGCCGGTAAATAATGATTAGTATACTACTGTCCATGCCAGGCCGCCATTGCATACTTCATTGCTAAATCAATCGTAATTCATCAGGAACGGCAGCAGTGGGTGACGGTCTATCGGCTGCTCCAATATACAGCTTACGTGAGTTATGTACACACAAGTAAATGTGTGTGAGTATTCGTCGTTGCAATGTAGACCTTCATTGCAGTGGAGACACATCCAGTTGGCGACGGTGGAGACAACTCAAAGTATGACAGCAGCGGCTCTTTATCTGACAGCACATATGATCCGTCTCATCTCTCATCTAGTCTGTGCAGGTCAGATATCCACCTATCTCTCTATCACCAGGCCACAGTCATAGACATGTACATATATTTCATGATTCCGTTTTTTTTATTTATTAGTTCATTTAAATATGGTACTGTGAAAACAAGCTTTTGAAGTTATCTTACCTTGGATCTTTACTTGCACAAAAAAGTGGGCAAAAATTTTAATGACGAAAGATAAAGTTGAAAGATTGAATTAATTCATAACTTCATACAGTACGTACGGTATATACAGTACATACATGTACATACAGTATATACTGTACGTACTGTACGTACAGTATACACAGTACATATAGCATGTGTAATATGTACAGTACGTACATTATATACAGTACGTGCAGTACGTGTAATATGTACAGTGCGTAGAGTACATACAGTACGTACATTATATACAGTACGTACAGTATGTGCAGTACATACAGTACGTACAGTATATACAGTACGTACAGTACGAGGCAAATTATTGAACATTTTTATGCGCATGTATCAGCATTGCTGGAATCTCCCATCCCTACGTATTGATACTAGGGAGGTTTAGCAAAGGTACGCCATAGCTACGTCTACGTCAGATTATTCACGTAAGGTATATCAAATCGTCCGATATTTAGCTACTCGGTAAACGTTGGTTGATTTTTGTAACACTGAATTTTCGTCTTTATAGAGCATGTAAATAGCTGAAATGTCACAGAGATATGCAAAAAATATTATTTGTGAAACGAATGAAAAAAATTAGTGGTGGCGGTTGGTTTTGTTTCACTTCTGATGTGCCGTATGACATACGTGAAAGCAGCTCTTCTCACATAGAATCTCGCCGTAGGTTATGTCGATTTGTGATCACGTGATCAAATTGGCGTTCACGTACAGCTTTCCTGTAGCT
>ERZ1740065.785-NODE-785-length-17892-cov-11.796378_pt1 | contig 17892 bp, 17 predicted proteins | sample MGYA00581738_ERZ1740065 | MGnify/ENA primary metagenome ERZ1740065 (study PRJEB43018, sample SAMN04849749) | marine metagenome | isolation source: floating plastic debris | place: Pacific Ocean | collected 2008-09-01 | study: EMG produced TPA metagenomics...
CCCCCCCCCCCCCCCCCCCCCTCCCCCTCCCCTCCCCTCCCCTCCTCCTCTCTCCTCCCCCCCCCCCCCCCCCCCCCCCCCAACTCTCAGAACTGTCTATCACTGTTCTAGGATCGTATCACTGGATGGTACCATAGCTCCTGAGCTCTCATGTGCAGGCGGTATTATTGTAGGGAACCCGGCTTATGCTCTGTCATCTAGCTCGCCTGTGCCAGGAACATCGACTGCAAACATGGAAACTAGCACAACTTCTGTACTCAATGGCACCAAGGCAGGAGAGGACAAATCCAATGATGATGAAAATTTGTTGTCTCATCTCGATAAATCACTCGATCTGGACAAAGATATAGAGGCTGTATTAGAGGAGGAGTTTAATCTGTTCTCCGGTTAGTACAGTCAGAGTGATCCTGTGGCGATAACCAATCTCAACAGCTTAATCAGCCCACCCCATCTCTGTGATCGTGTTTGTCTGTCCCTCTTATCAACCATCAGTGGAGGCCATTGCAGCAGTTCAGTGTGACGACACTCGTATGGTGTTTGTGATCGACGCAGTCTGAGTAGCAAAGTGGTGAGGTCTGTCTGTTCCACGCTGAATGTTTGCTGTGTTTTAGATAAGCCTGATGAGAGCTTTGGGCTGACCGACGTGGACGCTGACCTGATATTCAGTGCCACTGAGGAAGATGCCATGATGGAAGAGTTGAAGAGTGAGCTACCTGCAGATATTACTGATACGATACTTGTTGTTGAGTCTGAGCACCAGGCTGCGCTTGAGCAACAAAAACAACAGCAGCAACAACAGCAGCAGCAAAGGCAGCAGGTCATGTCAGCGTCCCAACACATTCCCACCAACCCCCATATGCTGGCGTCTCCCAATTACAACATGGCTGCCAGCATGAGTAGCAGTTATAACAAGCCAGAGTTTAATGCTATGCAGCAGTATGGTGTCCAGGGCCCTCCGCCAGAATACCCTGGCAGCAGTAAGAGCCTACCGCCTGTCACTCAGCTGTCCCGTGCTCACAGCCTCCCCATGGGATATATACATGACCACCAGGCCAGCTACCATCACCCCCAGTCAGCCAAGATGGCGCCCGTCTCGCAGCAGCACATGATGATGACAAACTCGAGCTATCACATGCAGTCGGCGCCAGTGAGCCATCCAATGGGGCTGCCGCCTTCGTCCACTCTCCTCGACAATGGTCACTACCAGTCATCGATGGGTAGGATGGGAGGTCTGCCTCCAGTATCCACGATCACCATGCAGCAGTGGCACGGCCCTGAGCAGGTCTACCAGAATGGCTACCACCATGATCACAACATGTACATGCAGCAGAACGGGCTGCCGTCGCCTCCGCAATATCACTCATCCAGAGACCAGAGGCATGTGTATGCTGCGCCAACCGCAGTCTATGGTAACAATCCCTACAGCTTAAACGCTCCTCATCCGCCACCCCCTCAGAGACTGAACATGCCTCTTCAATAGCAATGACGTCTACTCTGATGTCTTTTGCGCGCGCGTCCTGCACACCCTCATCAACCATTGTGCCAAAGCCCTCCATTCACACAGGTCTCGTAGTCTCGCATGTCTGATCGATATTTTTTATGGATGGAAAGTTGTTAGTCACTTTTCTTGCTTGGTACAAATTTGTGTTTATATGAAGCTATTTTTTTACTGCAAGCAGAAGTTCATGCATATATTGTACAGAATGGTATTATTTATATCATCTGAATCATAATAAACCTCAGTCTTGTACTTGTACTCTGTTTTTGGAAATACTGTGTCGTCCTGACATCGTAACAACATGCACACTGATCCACATTTCCTAGACTTCGTCATTTTTACATACACCCTGCGGCTGAAGTCACCCTCCCACTATTGCTGTACAGCCAATCATTAGATAATGTATCACCATGACGGAGCATTTTGAAACACGATGTTTTTGTTGGCGGCTCCACCTGACTCAGTGAAGGAAGGCAGTCGTTGCCGAGGACGAATGGTACATATTGGGAGTTGTCTGTTCACTGAAATTATCTCAACCGGAAAAGGTGTTACGTTGCGGAAGCCACGGAGTGAGTGCACAGCGAGCCGGGGGAGGCAATGATAGTTGGATGCTAGCGAGGTCGTATGAGAGGTGAGGCTTCCATTTGGTCCGACTGCATTATTTTTTTTGTAGGCAAGGCATATTTTTTGTTAGATAGTGAAACTATTGACCCTTCTGCACCAATATTTATAGCCATGATGTAAATTATTGCATGATGGCATCGTAAAACAGAGCTGTCAGACAAATACTGATTTCCCAGACATGCGTGACCAGATAGAATTGAAGGTTGAGTCATCCGGATGTGCTGAACACGAGCTGTTACATCGTCGGGCAGTTCTTTACCATTTAAACTACATGTAACTGAGTAGCTTTTTGCTTTAATTATCAGTGGGTAAATGTTCTGTATACAGTGGACATGGACACCCTCTAACTTAGGAGGTCATTTCTGCTGACCTACTACTTGCGAGAAGGGTAAGAGTGAGATTTACTATGGGAGGAAAGGTGTCCGTCAAACGACGTACTTGTCTTGTCTGTGACACAGATTTTTGTGGTTTCTGAAGATTGTATGCTACTTGATGACTATTTACATACATTGGATTGTGTAGACTCTTATGTTCGTACTAATTGTTAAATTACCGGGAGTGTTGGGATGATGATCGTTGATTGATTAATGAGATCGACTTGTACGCTACGCTAAGAAAATTAAGCTCTATCAGCTTCGTTATCAGCCGCCTACCACTTTCTTTTACAGATGAAATGTGTTTATTAATCTAAAATCGCACTACAATGTCAATGGAGGATGATTCGGAGATCAATATAGGTGCCCCAGAAAATGAGCACCTCTTTCCAACTGAAGTAAAGACAATTCAGTTGAATCAGCGCCATGAAGATGCAGCGTTTGACTACCAACAACATTCATATCACTCTGTGCCAGACAAACAGAATGATCGAGGCGCATCACTGTCGCCTCCTCCACTCCAAAATGGATACAAAGAAAAAGGAGCAACATTGAGAGGTAAAACCAGCTCGCCCAATTTGCAGCTTCTAATATGCTACCACCTCTCACCAATGATTGCAATAGCATGATCATAAATTAGCGTGTGCATTCAATATTTCGTCTTGTTAGCGTATCCATTGATGTAGATCCATTTTAATCATTATCTCTCAGGTTATTGTCTCAGCCAGTGCTGTGGAAATGTGAACATTATTGCAGCAGAGCTATTAGCAGGCTGTGAGCCTCTCCTAGCAGCCTGATAATCACAGGCTGTTACTACTCATCTTCTTTTCTTTGTTTCAGATCTCGGCAGGAACACAGTGAGTGGCCTTCCTCCAGACAGTAATCCAGTTTCTTAGTCTTCTCTACTGGCGGCAGAGAGAGTAGTTACAAACCATTGGAGCAGTGAAAGCTCATCCAGTGTCTCTAAATTCATCTAATCCGCTGTCAGTTGTAAATACCCTACTATTATCAACTATTATCCTGCTTGTTGGCTAATGCTATTGTAATGCATGACAAGGGAGAGGAGGGTGGTTTGTTCTCAAAGCTGGTAAAAGCTTTTGTTGAGCACTGCCTGCCCCAGCTATTCAGCTTCAGTCTCTGAGCTCGCACTGTTAAGGCATTAGTTGTGTACGGTTGGGTGAGTGTTTCACCTTATACTGTTAGTCCACTCTGTAGCTGTGAGATACACAGGTGTTTTAGATAGAACGTTATTCTGACTTTGTGAAATTTTGGCGAGAGCTGTCCAAATATAGTTTGGGAAGTTTGGATAGACGTTCTGCATGCTCTGCAGTTCTGGCGCCGTGGTGAGTGGTTCGTTGGCACAATTTATAGCTGGCCGTTTTTATTCAGGATTCTGCGGCCAACTCCACGCTGAGGAAACTGCGGGAGAGAAAGAAAGCTAGGGAAGCTAGGGAAGCTCGCAAGAATGAATGGACATCTGGTAAAGAAATAGCTGGTCATAGGGAATGCGAAGACGTGGATAAGCTACTAGAGTTCATTCAGGGAACACCTAGTCCCGCCACCAACGGTGTGCATAAGAAGCGAAGAGCTAAGTCAAAGACTTCACGTCACACTAGTAAAGGAGAGGTAGATTCCTCGGCCGACCAAGGAATCACTAACGGCAATCACACGCTCATCAGAACCTCCTCGTCCAGCAGCGACAGCAGCACTCTGAATCAGCTGAGCCAGGCAAGTCAACCAAGCGGCGAGAAGATTGTCGACGGCTCTGACAGCGGGATTTGTCTCCCCTCGCCAAACGGCCTGTTGATGGCTGCCAAGTCATCGTCCGATGATCTCGAGGTGGGACTTGATGAGCAGGACTTCAAGCAAGTCAACAGAAAGAAAAACACCAAACAGGTAAAGAGCAAATTTCAGTACAAACAGCAGGAGAAGTTGAAGCGGAAACCTCAAGTCTTCAATTCCACACAGAGGCCGCCCAACAACCGACATGGCGCCAATAATCAAATGTCGTCCGAAAGTGCCGGTAAGCAGGGGCCCAAGGGCAATGAACATACTCCCATTAATACAAATACCCCTATAGACTTAGGATTCAGTGCATTCCCAGCTCTGGAGGCGGGCGGCCAAGTGGCCGGCCCCAAGACATCTGTGAGCCTGCCGGAGTCGACCAGCGTAACAGACGATGAACAGGACTCTGTCAAATCCCAGCCAGCCTCCTGCTTCTCGTCTCACCAGAGCTGGGCCAACATAGCAGCGGCCAAAAAGTTACTGCCAGCATCTACGCATTGTAATAGTATTAGCACCTCTCATGAGCCAGCTAACCTCTCACTGCCTCAGTGTGGCGGCGAGAACGCAGAATCAGCCTCTGACACTCATCATCTCCACTCTACTAGTGCTAGTAGTACCTCGCAACTCAGTGTGGAGACGACACACAGCAATCTGTCCACTTCTAGTCCTGACTCCAATCAATCCATTCAAAGTATTACCACTGTATCCCATGCGTACTCTCCATCGGAGTCCGCACCGTCAACTTCTGTACTGGCACTGGCGTCGTGCACTTCTGCAACTCCCCAGCTGTTCCAGCTTACTGATGAGCCTGAGCCTGATGGCAGCGTCAGCGAACTTTTGAAGGGAGAGCTGCCTGCCAATGCTAGTCAACAGGCTGGCGATGCCCCCAGGATTGAGTTTGGCACAGTGATGAGTAGCCGTGACGGCCGCACTGACCAGCAAGTCAAAGACATTCTATCCACTAGTATATACGAAGAAGGTAGTATAGTTGATGCAACTAGCAGCACCGGTGATAGTATACCCTTAGGAAATATGCATAAGCTCAGCTATGGCAACTCCCCGCCACTCAAATATCCTTCCAAGCCAAAGGCAGCGAATCAGACCCGTGCTGTCGAGTTCCTGGACCACAGAGGTCGTTGCAAGTCGTACGAGCAGGTCAACATAACTTTTGGGTGTTTTGACTCTGCCACCAGTCTGGAGGATACTCCGCTGATGAGTCGCTCATATCCTAGCGACAACCACCTGCTCCCTGCTGTCGACAGCAGCAGCGATGTGACAACAGATCAAGGGAACATTATCCATTGGATATTGTCTCAGCGACCAGCAACAGGACGGAAAGTTGGCACTGTCTCCTCTCCTGGTAGTCGATCCCGTAGGGTTGTCCCCCCTGGCACCGGTAAGCCAGTCTTCGTGGACAAGTTCAATGTGACTGCCGCTGTTCGGATGCTTAGAGCAGGTAAGCAATTTACTAATGCCTTTGCTGTCTAGCCTGTGAGTCATAATATTGAGAATAAGTTTGGTTATGATTGCAGAATGGACAGCAGTACAAGATCTCGGCCAAGGTACGGTGGCATGAGCTGATAGAATTAACTTTGTTGTTGCTGACATTGCCATTTTGAAAAATGTTCTCATCCCATTGTTTCTACAGGGAATAAACCGTCTGTAATCCACGTCAAAGACCATCAACTTTAGACAGTCATCCTTCCTGGGAAAGCTGAGGTCAGAAGAGCCAGCGAGGAAACTCAGAATTTCTTTATTTTCTTCCAGATCCTGAAAAGGATATCTATTTACAACTTTTATTTTTGAAAGAAAATTAATTTTGTTTCCTTCAAAGATGCTCAAGTTGTGGACACAAAGCAATAGCAGTCAGCTACAGTCATTAGTAACTGGTGTTGTCTCCCCTTGACCGGTCTGTAAACTCCAGTCATTAAACATCATCTGTCTGCTCATTGTTGTGATAGAGCAATGTGTGCTCATGCAAATTGTTAAAATTACTAACTTGTTTTTGACTGCAAGAAATTTTTGGAAATTAATTCCTTTAAATAAACCAAGTCCAACAACTACTGGTTCTTCATTTATTTGTTGTAAAACAAGGAAATGTGCTAAAAAATGGAATGTGTTTGTGTATAGAACATGTGTATGAACATGTATAGAGATTGTTGATGTCACTAGAGTCTGTCATGGATGATCATGAGTCCACTATGGCAGTTTCAATCCACACCCTGTAGAAATCTATGTCACTGTAGATGTTGGGACGGAAATTGTTGATGCACTCGGTCTCACCAAAGCTTACTGTTCCTCTCAGAGCCCAAAGACCAGTATTTGGCACTGCACACATTAGGGGGCCTCCACTGTCGCCCTGACACAAAATAGTAAGAGGATTAAAGAAACAAGTCTCCTACTGGCTGGATCATTAGCTTGTCATGCGTGGAGAGCTATGGGGCTTACAAAGCAGGTTGATGGCAGGTCCTCTCCACCTGTGCACACCATGGAGCTGGAGTAGAAGACTAAGCTACCTCCTGAATTCCAGCTGGTCAGGCAAGCTGAATCTGGCTGGATCTCAACTCTGGTCTCTCTCAGCTTTATCACAGCTTTGTCTAGGCAAACAAAGGTCAACTATATTCTTCTCATAATGGCTCCCAACACAGCATGGAAATAGCATAGGATTGGGTAGCATAGTGTAGCACAACACACAATGTAGCATTAGCAAATTGCTGCTAAACATTCAGCTAAGCTTGTGGAGAGTGGAATGGTGTGGAATGATGACAGCGTGCCAGACAATCTCACACGCTGATACATACAATGAACCTATATGAGACTCAGGCCGGCTAGTCAAGATGGTAAAGCACTGCCACTCAGATGCCTCATGGCAGTTACCTGATCCATCCACAGAGCCCCAGCCCACCACATAACACAGATCGCTTGCTGACGTATCCAAACATATCGGCGCAGCACTCTCTGGCATGGATGTAATTTTGAAGAGAGCGATATCATGACGGAGGTACGGAGATGAGGTGAAGCCCGGGTGCACAGTGATTCGTGAAACTTTCAGACGTTCAGAGGATTGATTCCGTAGCAGTGATGTCATCTCCACCCGGAACAGATCGGGTGATTGATCCCGTCTAGAATAGTGATGGATGAGTCAGGCAATATAGTCTATTTCCCCACCATTGTGTGCACATGGTAACGCCTATATTGCATATGTATGCAAGTATGGTCTATGTGTACATGTGAACAAATGATGAAGAAAAGGCAGTATTCCATAAATGAATCACAAATAGCTGAAAGAGGAGATGTGTACCTCTCCACATATCTAACTCCGTTTCTTACTCTCTGCACTTGAACTAAATGTGCCGCACTGACCAGCCAGCCATCGCCGATGTAAATGGCAGCACCCGAGAACTCTCCAGCGTAATATATAGCTGCCAGCCATGGCCAGTCTGACGACGTATCGACGATGTCACCACCCACGATGAAGGGAGAGACTGACAGCTTGGAACTTGCACCACATTCTGGAACATTAGACAATGCAGAATTCATATCGATACAAGTGTGGTTAGTATGTATGTGCAGAGGACTGCCAGTCTTAGGAACATGGGTGCAGAATGTTAGTAATTTTGAATTATAGCATTTAATTCTAATGATTCAATTTTCTCACCATGCTATAACTGCACCCATTGCTCTTAGATGATACACACAATATGAACTACTGGTATTGTTTCACATTGCGTACTAGACCACTGCGGGGACTTGCGTTCATCATACTTACTGTGCTTTGCTGAGCACTCAACAGAGACCAATTTGTCAGTGTCACAGCGAGGAGACAACTCCAAATGCCCAGTCGAGTTCAGCGAAGCCCATTTTGTATCAGAGGAGTTGGCAGGCAGCAGACGTGAGATGACATAAGATCCTTGACCCAGAGTCTTACAAATTGACTTGCCGTAATGCTCTCTCCAGTTCTCGTTGTAACACAGGCTATGATAGCTGGGCTCTATTTGGGACAGTTTTACTTGTATTTGATTTTCATTTCCAACAGCAACTGCAAACAGGAAAAGAGTTTTGTTGTGATTTTGATGCATCATCATGATATGCGTGCACCATCTGAAACCTTCTCATTATATAACCCACAATCTATGAGTTTCTGACGCAGATAGGGAGCTGTGAGACAAACGTGAAGCAGAATCATTTTCTACTGATGAGGCGTGACTGGAGATCAGGTATGTGTCAGTCACCATTTTGATTATTACTATCTCCAAGTAGTCATCATCATCCATGTTTTATCACTACGTTTAAGTTATACTATTGCTCTTAGTACAATATGATAGTTCTCCATTATCTCGGAGTAAGGGCATGGTACTTGTGTCTATGAAGATCTGGGACACTCGTAAGGCTATCGGTCTTACAGCCTTGAAACTAAGCAATTAAATATATCACATACCGCAGCCTACTTCATCGGAGTTGTCACCACAATCATCAACTATGTTGCAGACGCTGCTACCGTTGACGCACTGTTGGTTGTGACACATAAATTCTGTACACTCAGCTGGAAAAGAGGAGGAGAAGTCAGCGTTGCGATCGATTTATAAATAGTTGAGGCACACGTCACGTACTGTTGCAGTCAGACTCGTCCTTGTCACCTTCGCAGTCGCCATATCCATCGCATTGCCATGGTGTCGGAATGCATCGCTTATCAAGAGAGCACTTCACCTGTGAGGACATAAGCTACCATTAGTGCATCTTTAATTACTCCCGTATTCAGCATCAGACAGTTGGCGGCTTACCTGATTGGCTGAACACGGACAATCGTACTCGTCGGAGTTGTCCAGGCAGTTGTCTGCCCCGTTGCATACGTCACGCTGGTCAAGGCATCGGCCATTCCAGCACGTGAACTGGGTCTGACTGCAATCTTCCACATGGAACAGACGTACCAATAATGCTGATAGATTAATTCACTGCGGGATCAAATAGGATTACTAACTGCATTTGGTTTCATCTGTCAAATCCTCACAGTCTACGCGTCCGTCGCAGACCAGAGCTTGCTGTAGACACAGTCCTTGATCGCATTCAAACTTATCAGCAGCGCAGACTGAAATATGAAAATGGTCATACAGTACATACAGCACAGCAAACGTCAAGTGTAAACCTCATATATACTTACTGCAACCGGCCTCATCGGAGTTGTCTGCACAATCATATACTCCATTGCATCGGCGCGCAGATTCAACGCACCTCCGATCTCTTTCACACTGAAACTCAACTTGTGGACAGCAGTCTGTAAGAAGAGCAAATGTCTTCCGCTAACTGCTAACTGCTAACTGCTAACTGCTAACTGCTAGCTGCTAACATTCAACTACTGTTGAATGGAATTTTATAGCCTGAGGGCCGCAGTCAAATATTGTTTCTCTGACTCAAGTATGTTGATAGAACTAGGTCTAGTAGCTAAGTCAGTGCGATTGGCTGACAGAAAGTCAAATTTTTGAATGATTCAAGCACCCTTGACGTGACTGGTGTGACGTGACGGGTGTGACGTGACTGGTGTGATGTGACTGGTGTGACATGGGTAGTCTTGGATTTTGAAAATTTAACTGACTCCCAAGTTGACGTTAACTTCAGAACATAAATGATGATGACACAAGGAGGTTTAGTTCTTCCAGCTTTGAGATCCCTTACCCCTTACAACTATGTACTAATACTTCATCATATTAAATTTGACCTCAGTATCGCAAGATATAATTACTAAACCAAAGGAGAATGTTACAAAACAAACAGTAACAATTTCAACACTAAACTTACCCGCTAAGATACTGATTCCCGGGAAAGACTGGAGGCTGGTCATCTATACCCATGGCCAGTGATGTAGCAATAGAATCATGTGTGAACTTACTGCACTCCTGAGGCTCGTCAGATCCGTCGTCACAGTCAACCTTGCCGTCACAATAACGTGACCTTGTCACGACTTGCGTACCGTCTTCACACTCAAAGTTATTATTCATGCAGTCTGCAATCAGATTGTGACGCATTGTGACTACGGCACCGAGAGAAACACACTCTTTCCAATTCAATACTTTTATTGGCTTTTTCATACCAAAAATACAGGAGAATCGTTGAGCAGCCAAAATGGAATGTCGGTACAGGTGAGGAATGATTCTAACGCTTGTAAGAAAGACTGACAAGAATTTTAAAACTCATAAAATTTGTATAAAATAGAAAAATATGAGTTTTCTGTGTGAAGACAAGCATACGTATAATATATTAGTTCATAAGTATGTACAAATAATTCGTTTTGATAGACCTTCATGTAAAAAATGGTAGACATAAGAAAAGTGGCATCACTAAAATTTGAACAAGATCGGTTGGCGAGACAAGAGTAGAAGAAGTAGGAAGAGTTAATGGTCAGACGACGCGACGACGTGTATCCTGTACTGTATGAGGGTTTATTTACCTTGATTAGTGTCGGCTGAGTCGATCGGCACTAAAAACACAAAGCAGAAACCACATCAACGTACTGTAAAACTGAGAACGTCTGCAAGGAAAATCTTCGTGGTCAGGTATGCTGTAAAATCTTCGCGTAGTGTATTTCTGCGGTCATGTTTCAATCTCTGCATGACACAATTGGTTCAAAATAACTGCAATGGATTTATCTAGAAATAGATTAGATCAGATGGATTATTTACAAAATACCTACTAACGGTTTGATCGCAAAAATTCTCAATTCACAAACTGCTTGACTGCTTGCCAGATGAGGGCCGAGGATAAGAGGAAAACAGAATGTATGCCCGTAAATCTTAGCCTGTCTAGCCTGTTTTCTAGCAACTGTGAGACATGTATATTATGGAACGTTGTGAGAGACACCCCTATGGGCCTATAACATGCTCTCTATCCCCAGACTAAGCTTCAGCAATTCCATTTGATTCTTGTTGAAACCAGACTACTACACTCATAGGTGTACCTCAAGTGTGTTGCGTTTTGAATTGCAATTTCCTTTTGAGCATATGATCATTTCTTACCGCATCCTTCTTTCTCATCGCTTTTATCGTCACAGTCAGGTGTGCCATCGCAATAGTAATCATTCGATATGCAAAAATTCTTGTCATCGCAGGCTAGCGTTCCAACAGGACAATTTTCAGCTAAAAAAAAACAAGAAATAAGGTGGTGATGGTGACGAAAGCCTCCTTGCCAAGTGCTGAAGAGGCGTATGATAAATATAAAGAGACAACATTCGACTCGTAGTCTCTTTATATTCAGCCATATTTACCGCAGTTCTGTGGCTCATCCTCAAAGTTTCCGCAGTCGTTGATACCATTGCAAACCTGATCCTGATGCAGACAGAACCCTGTGGGGCAGACAAAGTCACCAGCGGGGCAACCTATAGTCAAGATAGAAATTAAATATATAGATTAAAGAATATGCTGTTATACAAGGGTAACTCGGGAGTTGTCTACCCACCGCAGTCAATGATCTGGTCAGCAGGAACGCATGAGGTAAGCATAGCTTTACAAATAACGTCGACGGGTAAGCAGTCGCCTGAGCCATCAGCGCAGAGGTAGCTGCCTGGAGGACACGCTGTGTGATACGGAATATGATATCATCAGTAAAGGACAGGAAGGAGGGATATAAGCAGGAAGCAGAAACCAGTAGGATAGCAGCGGCGAACCTGAGCAGTTACTCTCATCCGTCTTATCGATACACTGGTCGATGAAATCGCATTTCACCATTGAGTCGAAACACTCGCCCGAACTGCCACACATGAAGCCACCGTCACAACCTACACAAACATATCACTGTACGGCCAGCGAATGAAGACTACAGCATATGACATCAGAACGTGGACTGGGACTTACTGCAGGTTCCTCCTCGAAGGGTGATGTCATCAATAGCTCCATTGGCTCGCGATCCCGTAGACGACAAGTTGAACACCAAGGTGACGGCGTCAGCTGGTGAGAGAGTCAGCTTTGCCTTCAGCCACACGATCTCTTGGGCACCTTTTAAGCTGAGCAGAGGCTGGTCTTCTGATTTCTGGTAACTGACCTGGAAATATGGGTACTTGCTGAACATCAACTAGTGACTGTCCACTGTCAACCACTGACTACCCACTTGCCAATGCCAATGTGACACTAGCTTTCAACCACTGACTGTCCGCTGCCAACGCTATCACTCACATTAAGGTATCCAATGTTCGCTCCGGCCAGGTGGTAGTAGAATGTCAGACAGTGGTCCTGTTTCAAGTCCAGTTGTGGAGAGACGATTGATGCGAAGCCAGGGTTAGGATCTGATGCCGTATCTGAAATCAAATGCTGATTATCAGTTTCACGATTCGTTATCACAATCTCATCTGCATGAAGTAGTCAGATACTAAAGATAGAAACCTGTAGTCAATTTTTCCTCCTGCAATGTTGGTTTGATATCACATTGCGTGCGATGATAGTGCAGTCTACTCACGTTTCAAAAGGTCAACCAGAATTTCCTCTCATAGTTCCTACCCAAAGTTTCATGTTATGCTGGCAATAATATTCTTGATGAGACAAACTGAGGCTCAGGAGTAAAAATCATCAATCAAGTATCAATAAAAATCAATCAAAACAATATCGGTGCTTAAATATCCGTCACGTCACTTTATGACATCATGAAATCTTGTTGCTTGCTGGCTTATCTATAACTCATTGATCTGTTATATTTGTATGATTAATGTCATTAATCTGTCTCACCTAAGTAGAGGTACTTCCCAACAAAGTTAGCCCAAGTGTGATCGTATGACGGGCCTGTGTCGGGAAGGGGGGTAGACCCAATGCCCAGCCTGAGCGTCAGGTCTCCAGACAGAGCGCTCCAGTTACAGAGATCATCGTCAAAGTTGCAGTCTACAAGCTTTGCTACGGCTAAAATAAAAGACACAAGTGTTGTATGCATCGATGGATTTCTGATATACAATGCCTACTGTAGAACAGGCATTTTTGCGAGTACAATCTCTGCGTTTTAGTTTGTGATATAATTTTGCGGAAATGTACTTTTGCCTTTCTTACTGCTAGTGTCTAGACAACCAATCAAACAAAGAAATATCTGTGTGTTGAATTTTTGCAATCAGCCGAAAATTCTCAAAAAAGCAAAAATTAAATGAACGCAATCCTGTTCTACAGTATTATAAGTGAAGATACCTGAACATTGCCAGACTAGAGAGACTGAAACAGACAACGCAACAAACAGCCTACAGACCCCCATAGCAGATCTAGAACACCTTCACAATGATATCAAATCAGTTTGTTCACTACCAAGTTGTACGCAATGGTCACATGACATGAATAGTCATATCTTTCAGTTTCTAAGTATCCGCCACAGTTTATCTCACCAAATCAGTTCATCCGATATCACTTGCATTATTTGACTTGTTTTCACAATGGTTTAAGCTGGTGTTTTAAACAAACATTTCAATGCTATCTTTGGTCCATGGAATGTGACCTCACAACATCAGTTGGCCTTGGAGTTGAAGTGATCAACACTGAACCGTTCGCCTACCGAAGGAGTAGTGTTTTATCACAAAGTTTTTCTCGGTTTTCCATGATACTCTTATACTTATAAGTATATGATGAGAGAAAAGATGTGCGGCAATTGATGCGCCGCTATGAAAGCCAGGAAAGAACTGATCTAGGGTCACTGAACCCTCAGTAAGTGACATAGGCGCTTTAATAGAATCTGTCTCACCTCCGCAGTCCCGCTCGTCTGTACCGGCCTGACAATCGCTGACACCGTCACACTTCCTGTCTGCTGCTATACATGCATCCTCGTACTCACATAGGAACTCACTGGCCGAACACGCTGTAATAATAATAATAATAATAATAGTACATGAATACATGTAGGTAAAGCTAGTCACTCGAGTCCCTACCAACATTGTGTAGGGAGCTAGTGCCCCCCTTAGTGCCTGCTAGTGCCCCCCTCCCTAGTGCCTGGAGAAATATTCCAGGTTATCTGTGATATCATGTGTTCCCATCCAAATCTACATGAGGGTGAGAGCAAACAGCCACCATGGTGCCTGGCCCATACCTCTGCTGTGGTGTTGAGTACTGTAGACTGGAATTATTTTGTGCTGGAAAATATTTGCGAAAATGACAGGAAACTTGGATGGGAAAATTTTTGCGATCGAAATTTTTTGCGAAAATTCATCGCAACTATAATCACTATATAACATTGAAATTTTTTGCGATCGTATTTTTGCGATTTTGAACATTAGCAAAAAAAATCGCAAAATTATTTCGTCGCAAATAAATTCCAGTATACAGTATACGGGTTTGCAGCTCATCACTAAAGCTATGGGACCATAACTACGATAACAACGATAACTACGATAACTACTCGTATGTCTCACCTGTAAGAGTACACTCGCCATCCTCCAGTTGTATGTTGTCTATCTGCATGCTATAGGTCTTGTTTCCACCGTAGAGCGCAGTGAATGCCAGTCGTACTATCTGCTGATTGGTTGGCCGCAGCGTCGCTTTACCGACTGCTGTCATCTGCTGCTTCCTGGCGCTTCTCCACACAATGGTCTCTCGGCGGATCAGGGGTTCCTCGACAGTGACCCTCAGTTCGGGGCTGGCGGTAGGACCCCCATCCTGCTGATACTCAAATGTTAGGCACTTGGTGGATGTCAGCATGAACGGTGCAGACGTGAATGAGTTCCGTGAGCCGATCTCGGCGGAGCTGGCGTCGATCACCAGATTTTCAGCTGAAAGTAATGCAGCATGAGAGGCTGTAGGGGAGGAATAATGTGGAGGTGAAAACATCTCATGGTTATGAAATAAAGAAGTCATGCCTGATACTGTTAGCGACACACGTAAATGGAGTCGAATGCATTATATTATATATTATGTATTATATATTATATATATCTAAATATTGTGTTTATTACCAACATGCTCTGTCTTGGAAAAACTTGATTGTAAAAATCTAGAGTGCAAATACTTTTGCACACTGGTCAACACACAGATATTGAATACTGTAATACTGTAATACTGTAATACTGTAATACGCAGAGATCTGTACATTCATGACATTCAATGTGTATGCGAGATGCACATGGTGAAGGCAACTATTTAGCAGCTTACATACGTACGAGACTGTAAGTACGGTAAGTTTTGTACATACGAGGATTGCTGTATGTCCAGGTGTACTGGCCTAGCTGAGAGATCTCGTAGCCAGAGCACTCAGAGTCGAATGAGCAGCTCTCGCTCCACGAGCAGGACGTCTCGTCGGACAGATCATAGCAGTCTGGTTTCCTGTCACATTTCAGATCGGCTGGGAGACACGACGACCCACACGTGACACGCTCACCACAACTGGGAGCTGGGGCGCAGTTACCGGGAGTAACCGTAAGGTCGTCCAATGCCACGTGGTTAGCGAACTAGAAACAACACGAGTAAGATCAGCCTATAGCCTTACAGAGGTCAGAGGTCAGAGGTCCACATGGTCATCAAGGGAGGATGGGCGAATGACTTCACTTCAGTTTTCCGTTCTATGAAAAACTTCAACCTGTGCATTTAGATTAAGTTTCCTCCAAATAAAAACCTGTCTCATTCATTCGTAGCTAATGATTGGGAAAACGAGATGGGTTAATGCTGCAGACAATTACTTCTTTATTCTATTATATTTATTATTATTATCATTATTATTATTCTTATTCTTATTATTATATACATATTACTTTATTTTTATTCCTTGTTTTCATGTTATTACTCTATATAGTTTCTATATAGTTTTATATCTTCAAGTATGAGACAAAAATTGAAAATACACGCAAGAACTTTTACAACATAATTCCACATGCATACCACATATGTAAAACTAACCAACTTCCGTCTGACACATAGCTAGCAACCCGTCTCGTAAACTAGTGCAACACGCAAGCATACCCGTGCAATAGGAGACAACTCCTAAAAAGCAGTTAATGGCACGTCGAGTCATTAGAATACAGCAAGCTCTAAAAGGCATATTGTAATTTTTAAGTCAGTTTTTTTCCATTGTACATAACTAACAGTATGGTTAGTATGGCATACATTAGGATATTCCACGTGACTGCTAGCCAAAATGGAGAACATGATACAGGTGGCGTGTTACATATCTGTAACCATAAGGTTCTGGTGGTGATGAGAACAGTTAGTAACTGGAGCAGGTGGCTACAGGTGTCTGCAATGAGATTGTGCAATAACTTACCGGATCACCTTCCTATGCACACACATGTAAGTATTAATGTAAGTATACAGGTAGATAGACCACACAAACAACAATAAGAGTGTTGGAGTTGCTATAAAATGTAATCAGGTGAAAGGGTTTAAATCTAAGATGGAGGACTGCACGTACCTTGGATGATGATTGTGTGGATATTTCAATGTCGTTTCCGCTTTCAATTTCGACGGACGCGTTGAACCAGTCTCTGCCCTGGTCGCCAGATTTCTGCCAGAGGATGTTGCTGCCGCTGTGAATGGTTAGGGTGCCGACGTTTTGTCCGTACATGTAGTAGAAGAAGTTGAAACACGCCGGACCTGTGATGACCAGCGGCCATCGTATGACGGATCTGTCGAAGTCGAATGGCGGTCGGGCTAGTAAGTAACTAAGGTCTGGGTTCTCTGGATCTTCTGAATGTCCCGACGCAGGACCAGTCGACACCTCGATCTCCGGTTCGCCGTACTGAAACTCCCAATTGAAATCATCAGAGTCGTCTTGTCGGAACCCGCATGCGAACGGCAGATCAAACGAGCAGGAGATCGGTGCCGTTGAGCCGCAGGACATCTCGTCACTCGAGTCTAAGCAGTTGGCGACGCCGTCGCAGCGGAAAGTTCCGCTGACGCATGTGCCATCCTGACATTGGAACTTGCCAGACGGGCAGCCGTCAACACACGCACCGGCATAGACCACAACGTCGTCTATGGCGATGTAGGATGGGTCACTGACGTCTGCTTTAAACGTGATTGCGTAGGAGCCGGAGGGTAGAGTGAACTGGGACCTCTTCCAGATCTGACCAGAGCCGGAAGTCTGACCAACAACTGTCTCTCCAGCCAGTACCTCCAGCTTGTTAGCGGAAGATGAGATGAAGTAGTAGAATTCCAGACATTGCTTGCCGTCTGCGGTGAAACTAGGAGAGACAAGATCTGCGCCGTCTTCTGCTGTGACGATGTACGAGTTGTAGGCGCTTGCAAGGCCAGACGTGTGATCAAAACTGGGCCCGGAGTTCCTGAGTAGATCGTTGCGACTCACTGAGCCAGAGTCTTTCCTCCAGCCCAAGAGTGTGTATCCGCAGACATTTGAAGACTCAAATGAACACGAGACTTCGACTACACAATCTCTCGTCTCGTCACTCTGGTCTCCACAGTCGTCATTGCCATCACACAGGCACATGACATCATATAATTTCCTTCCATTGTCACACAGAAACTCAAACTCTAAAATTATGAAGCAGATTGTTCTAAGCGATAGATGATAATGGAGGCTGTAAAATAAATAAATCCTTATGTTTTCACAAATATTATATTACATCATATTATGCTACACTATATTATATTATATTATATCATATTATACTACACTATATTATATTATATTATATCATATTATACTACACTATATTAT
>ERZ1740065.786-NODE-786-length-17889-cov-8.602445_pt1 | contig 17889 bp, 15 predicted proteins | sample MGYA00581738_ERZ1740065 | MGnify/ENA primary metagenome ERZ1740065 (study PRJEB43018, sample SAMN04849749) | marine metagenome | isolation source: floating plastic debris | place: Pacific Ocean | collected 2008-09-01 | study: EMG produced TPA metagenomics assembly...
AACTGCGGTCAGCCGACGGTGAGTTTGATCAATGACGAAGAGTTGGCGCGAATTCGAGAGCTGATTGCAGCGAAGACCTGGCCGGAGAAGTGGGACGGGACGGAACATCGGGGCGATGAGTGGCTGCCGGATATCTTGCCGGATGGTAGTGTGCAACCGTTACTGTTTTCCGACCGTTAGGATAGTCACAACGATGGGGTCAGCGGCATGGTTGATACGGCATCGCGTCCAAAAGGCATTGAAACCGATACCTGGGTACCTGCAACTTGGGAAAACTTTGTGGTGCTGTGCGAGAGGCCCGATTTTGAAAAAGCTCGGTGCTACTACGACAAGGGGCGAATGCGGATTGAGATGGCAGCACTAGGGCCTTGGCATGGGCGGGATAATGCCGTGGTATTGAAGGTTATTGGGCTCTTTGCTGGGCTGACTAACCTTCGCGCCGTCGAACTCATTAACACCAGTTTCCGCAAATCTGGAGAACGAGAGGCCCAGCCCGATATCGCATTTTATCTTGGAGAAAGGTTCCAACTGCCTCCGAGAAATAATCAACCTGTCGATGTTGAAGTATTTGGTGCGCCTCAATTGGTGGTCGAAATTGCTTCGACTACCTTGAGCGATGACTTGGGGCCTAAGCGCTTGTTGTACGAGCGGCTAGGTGTGCAGGAATATTGGGTCGTGAATGTGGCCATGTCAGGAGTTGTGGCCTTCGCGATGGAAAATGGTGGTAGTCGAGAAATTCGCAATTCCCAGGTGTTGCCTGGCCTGGCATTATCAGTTGTAGAAGAGGCGATGCAGCGCAGTCAGACTGAAGATGATGGCGCACTGACGCGGTGGTTGATTCAAAGGTTTCAAAATTAGCGATCGCACACCATGTATCCCACCCCAAAGGAGCGGTTTGCAGACTTTACCCGCCATCATCCAGAGAATAAGCTGGAATTGATTGGCGGTCAGTTGATCGTAGGCAATGCTTTGGCAGGAAGCCGGTTGCTGTTGAGGCAAATATTGCAGGGGTGGGGGGCCGAGGCCGCGATCGCGCTGGCTCCCATTGAAACTTGGCTGTCGGCCTTGGCAGCCGGATATGGGTGGAACACTCCAGTCGGCGAATCAGTGGATGAGATTCTCACGTTGCTGGAATTGCAAGCCAGAGGGGTTGAGTTTACACCAGAAGATTTATCGGCAGGGAGCGCCGAAACAACTTGGTCTCACCATCGCACTCGCCAAAATTTAACCATGGGTCTGTTTCGGTTAGATGAGACCGTGGGTGGACAATCCTTGGGGCGCGACTTTGTCATGCGCCTGGGCAATGATGGGTTCACGCCAGATTTGTTGTTCTTTAAGGGCGCTGGCTTGAATCAACTCTACAGCTACTTTGTCAGTGGCCCTGCCGAACTAGTGATTGAGGTGCTGATGCCGGGGCATGAAGCGAGCGATCGCGGGCAAAAGTATCAGTCCTATCAAGCCGCTGGAGTCCCGGAATATTGGCTGGTTGACCCAGCAGCAGAACAGGTGGAATTTTATCGGCTTATTAATGGGTGCTACCAGCGACAACCTTTGGCAGCAGACGGTTTCTACCGCCCTAGCAGCGTTTCGGGGTTGGCGTTCTGTCCGGCGGCGCTCTGGCAAGATGAAGATGCCAATCTCCTTGATGCTGGCTTTTGGGTAGTCGAGCAGCCTGTCGAGAACTGGCAACAACCGACCTCAGAGATTGGCCCTAAGTGGGGTTCGCTGTTGTTTATCCCCAATCTTCAGCTAGCAGCTGTCCCCATTAGCTTCGAGGAGTTTATTAGTTGGGCACCCCGCGCCAAATTTGAGTTTATTGAGGGGCAGCCGCTGATTGAATCGACACCCGGCACGCGCAATTTGTTGGCGATGCTACTCATGACCTTTGGGCTGGCCAGTGTGGTGAAGCTATTGCCGCCTCAAGCTTGGCTGCAAGGACTACGGCAGCGATTGGCATGGGAACGCCACGATGCCGAACAAAAAGCGGCTTGGTGGGCGATCGCGCGTCAAGCCGCTGAAATCCTCCGCACTGATTTTGGGGTGGCTCGCTTGGGAGTGATTGGTGATCTGGCTATGCCGCAGCCCTTGAATTACTGGTCGGGCATCACGTTGGTCTATTGGGAGAAGCTGGAGAGTTCTTGGCAAGCCTACGATGCCCTGCGCGACATTGACCCCGATCGACATATCGTTGATTTACGCCAGGTGGATGAACGTTGGCTGACGGCGGATCAGCTCTGGCAGATTGAGCGTCATCTGGTAGAGCTGTGATGATTAGATAGTGACAGTTGGCAGAGGTCATCAATACTTTTTAGGTTGGGATCACCTGCTAGGTAGCCGATGCCGCGATGGAGATGGAGGCGGAGTTGGGTAGCGAGAGTTTCAGGATCGGTGCCGAGGTTGTCTTTGTGGCAGCGCTGTTTGAGGGCAATGAGGAGTTGATCGGCAATGGGACCGCCGAAGACTTGCCAGGTCATCTCTAGGTTGCTGTCAGCAGGGATAGGAACCGGAGAGGGGATAGAGGACTCAGCTAGGGAGCGGCAGAGCGCCCAGCGACACAGCACATTCCAAGTGGGGATTTTGGTGACGCGCTTGAGCTTGATGAGCTGGTCTTTAGCCGCTTGGGAAAGTTTGATGCGATCTACGGGAGGTTGCATTACCAAAAGTAGCCCTCCTTAACTTCGGTTTGTCTGGCTTTGGGATCATAGTCAAGTAAGTATTCTTTAGCGATCGCCCCTTGCTCCCTTAAACGTTTAACCTCTTCATCCCGAATCTCAGTATCAGTGGAGAGGAGGATGACTTGGTGGCTGGCTTGAGGAAAGTATTGATCGACAATCAAATGGCGATGTTTGGAGTCGAGGCGACCGAGGGGGGTGTCGATCGCGACAGGGAGTTGTCGCCCGGAAACACTGGCAAGGCCCCACAGAAAAGCGATCGCGAGGAGTTGCTTTTCACCCGCAGAGAGGCGTTGGATGGGGAGGGGCTCACCGTCAGTGTCGTAGAGGTCGAGCCGGAAGGTGGAGCCATCGACCATGACCCGGTGTACCAGGCTGGATTTGTGGAGCAGCAGCAAAAAGTACTGCGTGATGGCTTGCTCCAATTCGCCTAATTTTTGCTTGGTTAAGCGGTGACGAAATTCGACAAGGGTTTGCTGCACCCGTGGAGCCGTTGCCAGCAGGGCATTATCTTTGCTGGCGTCAATTGCTTGAGTACCGTAGTCGGACAGCTTTTTTCTCAGGGTTTCGCGCTTACGTTCGAGTTCGGCGTAGCGGTGGCGATGGATTTCTCGTTTGAATTGACACTCGTTGAGGTGCAGCTGGGCTTGTTCTCGTTCTGATTGGAGGCGATCGTAGTCTTCGGGGGAGGCGGCTTTGGCAAGCTTATTCTCAATGGCATCAATGCTATCGGCAAGGGTTTGAATGCGGGTGAGATGAGATTGGGCCAGCTGTTGTTCGGTCGCCAGTTGGTGTTGCAAGATATGGCTGAGCTGGTTGAGCGCACCGTCGGCGGCTTGCAGCCAGGGTTCGCCGCTGGCGTTGGCGTTGAGGGTTTCGGCCTCTTGTTCGAGAAAGGCTTGAATGGTTTTCTTTTGAGTGGGTTTGAGCTTGAGCTGACTGAGAACTTCGAGCAAGCGCTGATCGTGTTCGGTCAGGGCATCCCGGGCGATCGCGGCTTGTTGCTGAGCCTGTTCGTGCTGACCCTGTTGAGCAGCCTGAGTGAGCAGGTCTTGGACGAGGGCAAGGGGCAGAGTCGAGGCGGTCAGGTCTTGGAGCACCTGGGTTTGGACTTTGATTTCGGTTTTGTCAGCGTCTCGTTGCTCCTTGAGCGGGGTGATCTGTTCGGTGATGTGTCCGCCGCTGGCAAAAAAGCTGTCTTCGGCGACTTGTAGTTCGGTTTCGGCTTGTTCGAGGGCTCGTTGGCAAGTTGTGAGGTTTTCGGCGGTTGCTTGCAGGTCGATTTCGACTTGCTCGATCTGGCGGCTGAGGGCTTGGAAGGCTTGTTGCGTGGCTTCATCGCCGAGTTCAGCCTTTTTGCGACTAACGAGGACGGTCAGGTCATGGGCGAGACGATCCACCAGTTCCAGCCCCAAGACGGAGCGGATGGCGCTGATGACGTTGGGCGGCGGGGTATCTTGTTCGGCCAGTTCTTTGACTTGTTCACCATCAAATAGGAACAGGTTAGAGAGACCGACTGGAAGCCAGTCTTCGACTTGCTCGTCCCAGTTTTGGGTCAGAATTTCGTTGGGCCAGCCATCGAGTTCAATGGTGAGGTCGTCTTTAGTGCCCCGTTGCCAGGTGCGAATGACGCGGATGGTGCCAAGTTTTTCGATGCCGCTGATGTAGAGGACTCGCTCAAATTCGAGTTCGATCGCGGCTTGGGCATCAGGAGGAGCTTGAGTGTTGACACACTGGGTAAGAAAATTGGCGTAGGCTAGGTTGCGGCGGCGATCGATGGGAGCACGCTGGCCGTAAAGTACGAGGCGGAGGGCATCCATGAGGGTGGTTTTGCCGCCGCCGTTGAGGCCACCGATGAGGATGATTGGGCGATCTTGGTCGGGGCGCAGATCGAGGCGATGGCGTCCGTGGTAAGGGCCGAAGTTTTGGAGGACAAGCTCAAGGAAAATCACGAGCGATGAGTGCCGATTAAGGAGGATACAGACTAACTATCGGAAGCTGGGGGTTGACCAAATTTCAGGCGGCTCCAGGCAGATTGGAAACCGGCCACGTCAATGCTGTCGTTATCCGGCTTCTCCGCTTCTCTTTTGTTGTCTTGATCCTTCTTATTGCTTTTGCTGCGCTTGCTTTTGCTGCTACTCCCACCCTGAGCTTGTTTCATATCGCGAATAGTTTCGGCTTGTTGGATGGCTTCAACTTTGGGTAGGGCGCTGGTCTCAAAGCAGGCGGCGAGGTCTTTGTAGACGCCAGTGCGGCGGCTCATGGTTTGGTATTTGCGCTCGGTGTCGAGGAGTTTGGCGAGGAGTTCGAGATAGAGGGGATCGTTGTCGCTGAGGTCTTGCAGGATGGCCCAGGCATCGGGACCGAGGTGGGAGGTGTCGGCGGTGGGGCGGGGATCTTGGAATTTTTGGTGGGTGACTTCGTGGTAAATGCGGGGGAGGGAGTCGTCGAATTCGTGTTTTTCTTCGCGCCAGATCCGGCGAATCTCGCTCAATTCCTGGCGGTTGATGAGTTGAATATCTTTCATGTCATCAGGGGCATTTTTGCGAGCCTCAACTTGGGCTTGTAAGACTCTGCGCAGCCATTCCTCACGCCAAAATCGAGTGTAAGGGCCAGGAATGGGAAGCACCTCAGTGCCACTGCCCTCTCGTTTATTGCGTTCAAAAAGCTGCACCTTACCTGTCATTCTGCGAAAATCGCGACGATCATGATCGTCGTAAATGTCTAATTCATTACGCAGGTCAAGCAAAGGTTGCATCCATGATTTTTGTTCATCGTTCTGAATCATGGCTGACATAGATTTGTCTTCGCTAACTAGGGTGCAAACCCAGCAACCAAAACGGGAATCGCCACAGCTAGGCGTCGAGGTATCAATAACAAAGGGACACTCATTGTCTTCAGTGGCTCCTCGATAGAGTTCAAAGAGGTCTTTGTTGCTGTGCCCCCAAGGGTTTGGAAATTGCATGAGATACAGCCAGACCTCATCATCGCGCCAATTGGCTAAAGGACTATAAACCAGAGAGTTGGGTAATTGCCCACGATATAAAAGTGAGCTTTTGAGACCTTGCGCTTTCTTGAGGCGATCTCCAACGGTGCCCACCGCATGGTCACTCATGACACCTGCACGACGGCTACTTTCAGCTTTGCGGGTTCCCAGAACCACAATCACTTCGCCTCTCACTCTCACCACGTTTTGGATGTAGCGGTTGGAGGGCCAAATTTTCAGGCGCTCAGTACACCAGCGAAACATGTGTCGAGGGGCAGGATACCCTTTCCCAATTAGGTTCACCCAAAAAGTATCTTTAACTTCTGGCTGTAGGAGCCGAGGCAGAAAGGGCAAATCTTGTTTTTCTGCGGCCAGCTTCATACGCTCAAGAGATCGCCGCATCCACGCAGAGACGAGAGGATTCTCAACCAGCGTGTCGGTCGTTAGGACATGGATTTGCTTGATGCGCTTCTCAATGGGCAACTCGGCAACAGCGTTCCAAATTAGCTGCAAAACGCAAGTGCTATCCTTCCCTCCCGAATAACCAACAACCCAGGGAATTTCGTCTAAGCAGTAAAGCTCCTGAATTTCGGCTTTTAGCGCTTTGATGTCTTCCATTAGCTCGGCAACGGTACGTTGACCGCGATTCTTCCGAGTCCCGTCCATCATAACCATTGACTATCCTCACTCTTCACCAAAGCACGCCGTAGTAGACCATTGTTCAATGATGACTCTCAAAATCGTTGTGTTGAAAAGAACTCTTAAGCTAATCCAGCAAAATATGCCGAAGCAGAACACTGACATACCCTCCTGAATGGCTTGTTGGCTGTGGAGGACTCCACTCCCTGACTTCTGCAAAACGTTTCTGATGTAGCGAATGGGTAATTGCATCAATTCCGGCCAAGGAACCGACAATGTACAGCTTGACCGCCTCTCTTTTCGGTCCCGCAGATGCTTTTGCTGCAAGGGTCACAAAGATTGAGAGCGATGAGCCTGATTCTAGAAAGCTTTGAGTTTGCATCGTATTACCACCCAGGAACAATAGGTACCGCTTGGTTGACAACACAATCTAGAGCCTAATTGGTTTACTGTCAACCAAAAGACACCGTTTCCCTGGGAATCAGGCTCTGAGACGATCAGGGTTATGGGAAAAGCAGGTCAAGCACTTAGGCAAACGCTAGAAAAGCACAAAATTAGCCAATATCGATTGGCTGAAGTAATGGGTATCGAGAGAAATAATATTTCTCGCTGGGTGAGAGAAGAGCGAGATCCAACAGCAGAAAATGTTTTGGCAATAACAAGAGCACTGCTTAAAATTTCAGAAGAGGCTGGCAAGGAATTTGCGTACCTATATATGGGAACAGAACTAAACTAAGAACTTATCTACAGTTCGGCTTCCGCAAACATTGGAAAATACCTATATATCTTCGAATAGTCCTGAATGTCAGATGAAGGGACGCCAGGCAGCTTCGTCGAACTAGTGCCAACAATAGGCAGGCATCGATCAAGATATCTCAATTCCCTATAGGTTAAATTAGGAACTCGAATGAAATATGGATCTTGAGAAAGCTTTATGAATTCAAGTTGATTAAAATTTGCAGACTGATATTTTATCTGTTCATCTCGGCTATATAAAATCCCGCCCACAGTTAGCATTTTGGCGCGGTCGTCGTAGTGAAAGTTAAAGAGCTGCTGGTAAAGAATCTCCTCCTGAGAGGACGATCCGCCATTTCTATTTACTAGTATTTCTTCTATTTCATTCTGAATGATACTTCTATAGATTTTCGCAGTCCCCCACTTTGAGAAATCGGTTTTCTTGAGACTGTGTGGAACCTTATAAGAACCCAACCTCTCCTTTAAATTATTCAGTCTGTCTACGGCTGGTTCTGTAGGATCAGCATTTAGTGAGATAAGAACAATACTCCCAGATATGACACTTCCAAATACAGTTTGGAGATCAGTCAAAACATCATCTACCAGTGTGCCGTCATAATCTAGCCAAATAATAGTTCTGTACTTATCTAGCGACAAGCTGGGAAGCACATCAGTAGACGATCCAAAATGGAGTTTTATGCATTGATAAGGACGATTAAACTCAAATCTTTGTTTATTCCCAGTATCTTTCTCAATACTATCCATTTTGGAAATATTGAGCGTCTTGTGGAATAAGTAAAAGTCTGAGAAATAAGTTGAGCCAAATCCAATATACCAATAACTCTCAAGAGGAGAAAACGATGCAAGCCTTCTAAATGCCTCAGCAAGCATTTTCCGTTCTACGCATTTAGATGGCCTAAGCGTGTAGTTAATTGCTCTATAACTTGCTGTCATTCTTCTTCACATTCCATCTCAAGAAAATACTCAAATGTTCTTTCGCCCACCTCTTTTAAGGTTTTAACGCCTAAGACATCTTGAACTTTATTGACTTCGGCTTCAGGCTTTGAATATTGTATATTCTTGAAAATTTCTTTTTGCTCTTCTTCTCTGCCCTCATTTATGACCTCAAACTTATGTCTTTCAGTAATTTCAGATAAAGGTAGTGAATCAGATTCAAATAGGATTTGTTCTAAAGGAGATAATTCCATATCATCTTCTTTAGAACGTCTTTCTTTCGCAAGCTGTCTAAGAAAGGTAATGACAGGCTTCATCATCTTAGCCATCTCTTGTCTGACTGAGCGATATGTTGGTGAATCCTCATCTATACCATTTTTAGTGGTATTCCAGGGCAGTAGATTAGGGTTTTGAGATTCAAAGAAAGTATATCCCCGGAACAATGAGTAGTCATTATGAAAGCTTGGGTTTCTGTTGATCAGCTTTCCCCAACCTGTACGAGAACTTTGGTCTGCTTTGAGAACCAATCTCTCGTTGCAAAACACATTCCATCCTGCTTCACTTGGTTCTAATCGCGCCTTGGGATCTGAAGGTTTAGTTAACCCCGCATAAACTTTAATCGTCACATCACCGTTATCTTTAGTTAACGATTCGTAAGCAGGAGTTATCTTTTCTGATTTAGCAAGCTGAATGACAGGGGCGATCAAAGGTGAATCATTTAAATAGATTCTCATTCCTTTCTGCATTGCGAGCTGATGATCTGAAGTTAAATCTTGCCGGAGACGTGTCCGATAATCTTCAAGCGAGAACTCATCAGAGACTCCCTCATATAAGTTGCTAACTCTTATCTTAGTTCCTGGATACTCTCCTTCAGTCAATCTATAATTCAGATCCAGACTAGTGAAAGAGAAATCCCATTTCTCTTTCCCAGTCTCATCTTGTTGCCTTGCCCATTCTTCAATATCTTTCTCTAAGACAAACTTTGAATTTTCCGTTATAGATTCAATTCTGAAAATGGTTCCCATTTTGAAGATTGCTCTTTTCATCCCTACACCAAATCGACCAACAGAATAGTCTAGCAATGGCGAGCCTGAACTTCTTCCAAAACGAAAGGCATAATTTTTGGCCGTTTCAACATCTATTCCTCCACAATTATCAGTAATTTCAAAATGTTCTGCTGTGACTGATATCTTAACGAAAAGGTCATCATAGCGAGAGGATTCCCTGAGATTTTTTGCTCCATCAATTGAGTTGTCAACCAAATCAGAAACTGCGCTGGTCAAATCTATATCCTTGACCAACATATAAATGAAGAAATCTTTTGTTGGTGAGGCATTAATCAGATTGTTGCCGTCTGTGATCGTGGGTTCGTTATTTGACATCATCAGGTGAATTTCATCTTAAATTATGGATAGAAAATCAAGTTCTGTTTCTTCATATCCTTTTTCTTTTGTGTCGTTACTGACTAGTAGCAAAATCTGCTTGAGGTTATCTTTGCTTCCTTGTAGTAATTCCTCCACTATTTCTAGTCCGCCGTTTGCATAAGCCTCAAATATTTCAACTCGTAGTTTCTCGTTTACTTCATTTTTTTGCAAAACTTTAGGATCGCCTGTATGAATAACTGCCATTAGTTCAATGACCTGAGATGCCCCTTTGGAATGAAAATGTTCTCCCGGAATTGGATCTGGATCTTTTCTAGAATGCTCGCTGAAGGGCAAGTATTTTTTTTGTCTGAATCCTAGAGTGGCTGCAAATACCAAGAGTTCCACATAGGTAGAAAAAATCCGCGAAGTTCCCGCGCCTTCTTTAAGCGCTTTCACTAGCTTCGCTTTATCCTTTGCAACCTTGATTCTGATGTCAGCCATCTTTTTTAGCCTGATAGTCAAAAATAAGAATCCAAGCAGGATCGAATTAATCCTGTTCCTGCTCTACCTCTACAATTTCCGTCCACTCATAGTCATAAACGCTCGGCCTCACCAGGTCATAACGCCGACCATGCCGCTCAATCCAGTCCGGTTGGGTATTGGGCTTGGTGGTGTGATATGTCAGTACATATTCCTGGCCGATGTACGACTCCATCTCCTGCTCCACTTCCCCCCGCCATTGAGTCTTCGTCGCCATCACCACCAGTTGTTCCGCCAGCTTCGGAATCACCAGCGCAATCTGCCGCCGATGGATTTCATCCAAATTGCCAAAGGGCGAATCCATCACCAAAGGATAGCTGCTGGCATCTAAATCCAGCAGGGCATGTTTCTTGCTCCAATACCGGACGCGATCGATCACACTGCCGATAAACGACAAGCTCAATACCTGGTTTTGTCCCTGAGAGGTGGGCACTACCAATTCTTCCTCTCCCACCCGATTCACCAAAAACAGCTCATAATTTTCATTCAGCTTCGGCAAATAGGGCACCACCGCCACCTGCTGAAAGATCTCCCGTACCTTGGCTTCTAGCACTGTGCGAAACTTATCGTCTACTCGCTGCCGCACGTCGTTAAGGCATTGAATCGCCTGCTGAGTCGCTTTGATCTGTCGTTGCAGCAATGCTTGCTGCTCCCCGCGCTGCTCATGCTCCTCAATCTTCTTCTCTAGCTGTTTAATTTCGGTACCGATCTGCTGCAGGCGTGCTTCGGCCAGTCGATCGTCCCCGACTAACTCATCGCGATAAGCGATCGCCCTTTCCCGCTGCTTCTCCAAGTCGCTAACCTTCACATTCTGGTCACCCTGCAACTTCTCGCTAATCGTATTGAGACGATTCTTGATGCCAGTAAGCTGGTTCTCCAAATTGCGAATGCTGCTGCGTTCCTGTTCGATTTCTGCCCAAAAGTCTTGCTGCTGCTGCTCCAGGTTGCCAAACTCCTGCTTCATGTAAAAGATTTTCTCTTCCACATCGCCCATGCCTGACTTTTCTAGCCACCCAGAGACACTTTCCCGTTCGGCAGACCCAGCGGGCAGCGACGTGCCACAAATGCAGCGCTGATCTTCTAACAGCTCTTCCACAAAGCCCTGTTTAATCCGAGAGGGCAACTGGCCCCGCTGGTGTAAATCGTCTGCTAACTGCCGAAACTGATTAACCGCATCCGTCAAAAACACCACATAGCCCTTGGCTGACAAAGTACGCCGCAGCTTGTCTTCCCCAAGGGCGATCTGCCGTTCCACACTGTTCTGCTGGTCTTCCAGAGTCTGACGCTCCTCCTGAATTGTTCGTACCTGCTCTAGGTCGGCCAGCCGCGTATTAATCGTTTGAATGTTGCGCTTGCCCGCTTCGATCTCGCTCGCAATGTTCAAGCGCTTATCTTCTAGCGTTTCTTGCTCATCCGCGAGTATCTGCTTTTGATCAATCCACTTTTGCGTCTCCGGATCACCAATACCGCCGAGTTCTTTTTCCAAAGTGCGGCGACTATCATTCAGATGGCGAATGCCCCGATCCAATAACTCTACGCTCAGTAACGTTTTGATTGCCCGCGACATGTCTTCCCGGTTTTCGGCCTTAGCAATATTGTCAATGCGCTCGCCATCAAAAAAGAAATAGGTATAGAGGCTTTCTGGCAAAACCTGACCGAGGCGGTCTGCTGGCTTTTCTGGCGTTCCCTTGCCAACATATTCCCCGTTTACCTTCAGCCATAACACGCTTTCACTTTCTTGCAGCGATTCGATTGGCCCCGTCTTATCCACAAAGCACTCACGACGCACTTCATAGCGCTGTCCGTCATGCTCAAATAAAAGATCAATCGCTGCGGTGATTCGTTCTCCGTGAGCAGCTTGGGCGATCGCCTGCCGGTTGATATGAATATGCGGCGCGGCATAGGCTCCGGTATGCTTACCATACAGCGCCCAAGTAAAAGCATTTAGCAGAGTTGTTTTGCCGCCCCCGTTGTTGCCGTGAACGATAGTGATGCGTTTTCCCGGTTCATCAGCCAGGGCGATCGTCGTTTCTCCTAAAAAGGGACGGAAGTTCAATAGCTTGAGCGATAACAGTCTCATTGCACCGCTTTCCTGATAATGTCTAAAATCTCTTCCTTGACTCTGGGACGTTCCGAGTGGCGATTCTCTTTCTCCACGCGAATCACCTCCCGCACAATTTCCTGAACTTCTTTAGGAGCCTGTCTAATCGGCTCTTCGATATCGTTCTGACTCATAAATCCGCCATTACAGCTCTAACAAATCATACTGACGCTGAAGCGGGAGTAACGCTTCGCGCGCTTTTGCTCGATTTTCTGCCAAGTCAGCAAATTCGGCAAACCGTCTTAGCTCGCTCCGCAACAGTTTTCTCTCTACCTCAAATAATTCCCCTCCTAAATCTGGTGGTATCACGATCATGTCAAACAGTTCAGCCTGTTCCTTACCTTTCGACTTCCGCAGAATTCGCCCACGCCGCTGAACAAACTGACGGGGATTGCTACTACTCGCCATGATCACCGCCGTCTGAATCGCCGGAATATCGACTCCCTCATCCAAACAACGGATCGCAACCAATCCCTGCAACATGCCGCATTCAAATTGATAGCGCAACTCCTCTCGCTCTTCCAGCCTTGTCTCAGCTGTATAAGGTTGTACCCGCACCCCAAGCTCCTCTCGAAGCAAGCGCGTGACTGCTTCGAGCTGTCGCAGGCTCTCCTCCGAAACCTCATCTTCCACCGACCCATCCCCGCAGTAAAACAGTGTGTGGCGAGTGCGCGTGCGGTTTGCCATCAGTTCTCGCAAAGCCGTCAGTTTATTGGCCGCCGAGCCTATCAATCGAGCCCGTTTCACTAGCAGCGCCGACAAAATCGCCTCATCCGTCTCCGACCCCTTACCAAAAGCCAGCGCTCGACCAATCTTTGCCGTCAAGTCTGCGTAGCCCTCGATTTCTTCTTCCGTCAGTTCAATCAACAGGGGATGATAGATGTAAGGCGTCAGCGCCCCCGATGCGATCGCATCCTTTAACGTAAACTCGGGTTGAATGACCGAACCAAAGTACTCAAACAGCTTCTCTGTGCCTTCCTCATCAAAGTAGCGCTCGGGCGTAGCCGACAGCGCCAAACGCAGTGGTGGGTGGTTATCTGGCAAGCTCTGTTCTAGCCGCCTCGCCCCGAGATTATGGGCCTCATCCCCAATCACTAAAGTCCACTGAGGGAAAAACGCCAGTTGCGATTGTAGGGTGTCTCGCATCAGCGTGGCGTTAGTCGTGATCACACTGACAAATGGTTTGCTACCCAACGACAAATCCATGAGCTGAGACTGTAACTCCCCTTGCCAGGTCTGCACCTTGTCAAAGGCCAAAATTGGCTGCAGCCCAAACTTACGGCTCTCTGCTGCCCACTGAGTCACCAAATGTCGATATGGACAAATGATCAACAACGCCTGCAGCGGCACCTTCTGAGCGGCACATTTTTGGTAAAGTTCCGAAGCAATGGCTAAAGCCGTGATCGTCTTTCCACTCCCAGTCGCCATCTTAAGAGTGCCGCGCCCCTTATTTTTGAACCAGTTTGCAATGGCTTCTTTCTGGTAGTCCCTGAGTACCAAATGCCGAGGTAAGGCGGGCACTCCCGGTACCAGACGATAGTCTCCGGAGGGTGCTGCCGCTTTCCGAACCGCCTCAATCTCTGGCGGATACTCCGGGCAGCGCTCCAGCAGCTTGCGTTTCGTGGCCTCCGGAAACTCCATGACATCGAGTTCAGGCGTTTGGTTTTGCCAAAGAGCCTCAAAATCTGCCAGCATCTCGTCGATACATTCCTTATCCCCATCCCGCCAAGACCAAAATAGAGTAATGCACTCAAAATTCCGCCGATATGCCCGAGCACTCTCATTGGCCGAGCCACCGAAAGCAATCTGGTTCCCCTCAGCATCGATAAACAGACCTAGTTTTTCGTGGTAAATCCCTTCATCTTGGAGATCCTTGACCACAGCAATTTTGATCTCCAGACGGTCGTGAGCCAGTAACCATGACAAACAAGCCAAGCGATCGTTGACCACCCCTTCAAACTCCTGAGAGAGCTCACGAGTTAGGGCGGTTTCAATCACTGCTTCTCGTTGATGTAGACCTGAGGCGATCGCTTCAATGTCAGTCTCTGAAAGGTGAGGTGATGCCACCAGTCGCATTCGCCCCCCAGCTTTGATGAACGCGGTTAATCCCTGCGCTGCCAGCGCCAGTGAGCTGCTAGAGAAATACCCCACTGCCCGGTTATAGATGAGCGATCGCTCCAGACAGGGAATATAAAAATCCCGCAGCAAGTTCTGACGACCGCTACGGTACCGCTTGCGTAAAGTGAGATCTCGAAGCGACACGTAGGCTTCACGACTGAAAACTTTTGACTGCAGTCTAGCGAAGCTAATTCAAGGCCTGAAGCGAATATTTAAGATTTCGAAAGTTTCTTTACACAGAGCGGCTTCATTATTCCACCGTTACCGACTTGGCGAGGTTGCGGGGCTGATCCACATCCAAACCGCGTCGCGCGGCGATGTGATAGGCCAGCAGTTGCAGCGGAATGACCGTCAGAATCGGCGAAATCAATTCATCCACCGGGGGAACGGGCAGCAAGGAATCGAAGGTGAATTCCGCTTCCTCGTCATTCTGGGGAACGACGCCGATGAGTTGAGCATCACGAGCCTTCGCTTCTTGGGCATTCGACAGCACCTTGTCATACACCGTACCGGGCATGGCGATCGCCACCACCGGCACCTTGGCATCCAACAACGCGATTGGACCATGTTTCATTTCCCCAGCGGGATAGCCCTCGGCGTGGATGTAGCTAATTTCTTTCAGCTTCAGCGCCCCTTCCAACGCAATGGGGAAGTTGATGCCGCGCCCCAAGAAAATGAAATCCTGGGTTTCGTTGAAGTCGTGGGCTAGCTCCTCGATATAGCGTTCTTGGCTTTCGAGGACGGCTTCGATTTGCCCTGGCAGTTGCCGCAAATCTTCAATAATTTGCTCAATGTGTTCTGGGGATAAGGTTTGGCGGCGATAAGCGAGCTCCAGCGCGAGGAAGTAAAACGCCATCACCTGAGCGGTAAAGGTTTTGGTGGCGGCGACGCCAATTTCGATGCCTGCATGGGTATCGATAATATGGGGCACCAGTCGCGACAGCGAGCTTTCGGGCCGGTTGGTAATGCCCAACATGCGAGGAGCGAGGGTCGGGTCGTTCACTTCCTGGCGGCGCGTCTGCTCCATTTCAAGCGCGGCTAAAGTGTCGGCTGTTTCGCCTGATTGTGTGACGCCAATCGTCAACGTGTTGCGGGTGAGCGGTGAGGGCGAGTACCGGAACTCTGAAGCATACTGCACCATCGTGGGGATACCCGCCAACTGTTCGATCAGAGATTTGCCCACCAGGCTAGCGTGCCAGCTAGTACCACAGGCCACGATTTGCACATGCTCTAGGTCATCCAAAACAGCGTCAGACAAGCCGAGATGAACAGGATTCGTTGCCTGATCGCTAGACCAAGCCGTGTCCAAATAATTTTCCAAACAGGTGCGGACGACTCCCGGCTGCTCGTAAATTTCCTTCAGCATGAAGTGTTTGAAGCCCTGCTTTTCCACCATGATGGGGTTCCAATTGAGAGAAAAGGGGCGCTTTTTAAGGCGATCGCCTTCAAACGTATAGACCTCAACGCCCGTTGGCGTGAGTCGGGCCAGCTCACCATTTTCTAACGGCAAGACAGCGCGGGTGTGGGGCACGATCGCGGGCGTATCTGACGCGCAGAAAAACTCGCCTTGACCCAAGCCAATAATGAGGGGAGCCTGCTGCCGCACCACGATCAAATCGTCAGGATAGTCAGCATTAATGACCGCCAGAGCAAAAGCCCCTTGCAACTGATTGACGCTCAACCGCACCGCTTCAAAAAAGGGATCCGCTTCAATCGCGCCCGCCGCCGTTAAATGCTGGAGGTGTTCCGCAATCAGATGGGGAATCACCTCAGTGTCGGTATCGGAGCGAAACTCATGTCCTTTTTCTTTCAGGGTGGCCCGCAGTCCGCGATAGCCTCCAATAATGCCGTTTCGTACCACCGCGATGCGGCGATTGGTTCCAGTGTGGGGGTGGGCGTTGTGCTCTTCCGGTTTACCGTGGGTGGCCCAGCGGGTATGACCAATGCCCAGCCGCGCCAGATTTTCTTGGCCATCAATTTTTTCGGCGAGATTTTGCAGCTTGCCCTTAGCACGCACACAGTGCAGCTCACCTTCTAGCACAGTGGCAATTCCAGCTGAGTCATAACCACGATATTCCAGCTTTTGCAGCCCTTCCATCAAAATGTCGCTAGCAGGACGAGTTCCGATATAGCCGACAATGCCACACATAGAAGCTGCTCCTTAAAGGTCACAATGTTGTCGATGTTGGGCATCTACACCCACAATTTGAACGAGATCAGCCCCTACTCAATACCTGGGGCCAGACAAGATGTTGGGAAGTCTGTATGGATGAGAATGATACAACTTATTCGCTTGAGTCTGTGGCTGAGTCGGACATTGTCCCACTAACTTGTTGGGGTTAACGCCTTTCGGGATTCAAAGTACGGCCTGCTGATGCCCGACTCCGACATGTTTGCAGCCGCACTCAGCCAGGCAATTGGGTAACGGACACCTCAATCAAACCCGCAACGTCATCTAGGCCAAGCTGAAACCTGCAGTTCACAACGCGTACTCATGCCAGATCCTCGATTGAAAAAGCTGCTAATTGGTGAGTTTAGTTGGCAAAGACTGCTGCGCTCTGTCATTTTCCTCTACACCTTTTTTGCGCTCTATGTCTTTTTTCGAGCCGACAGCATGATTTTCTTGCCGCCACCGGCTAGCTACCAAGATACCGAAGAGATTCTCAAAATTCCGGTCAATGCGACCGAAGCAATTTCTGGCACTTACCTGTTTAATCCGAAAGCGACTTATACGCTGCTCTACATTCACGGCAATGCCGAAGACTTGGGAACGGTGCGTCCGGTGTTGGAGCGGTTGCACAGTTTCGGGTTTAGCGTTTTTGCCTATGACTACCGGGGCTATGGCACCAGCGACGGTCACCCCAGTGAAAACAATGCCTATGAAGAGGCTGACGCCGCCTATGCTTATCTCACTCAACAGCTCAACATCCCAGCTGAGCAAATTATTGTGTATGGTCGGTCAGTCGGCGGCGGCCCCGCTGTTGATTTAGCCACCCAACAGGCGATCGCAGGCTTGATCTTAGAGAGTACGTTTACTTCAGTCTTTCGGGTGGTGGTGCCGTTTCCGCTACTGCCCTTTGATAAATTTCCAAATCTCGACAAACTGCCAGAAATTCAGGTGCCGGTGCTCGTGATGCATGGTCAGGCTGACCGCGTCATTCCGTTTCAGCACGGCCAGACTCTGTACGAGGCATTGCCCAACCCAAAGCAGTCGCTATGGGTAGAAGCGGCAGGCCACAACGATTTTCCCTGGGTGGCGGGCGACCGGCATCAGCAAGCGCTACTGGCCTTTCAAGATTTGATTGAAACTCATCAACCAGAGCCGGTGACTGAGCGTCAATGAGCGATCGCAGTCCGGCACGATGCCCGCCCCGTCTCGGCCCAACCGCTTAGCGGCCAGAGCATTAGAAGTCTAAGTCTCGCCAGCCATCGGGACAGGTGATGGCAACGTCGTCTTGGGCTGGCGGGGTGAACGCGATCGCCGTGTTCGGACTGGGATTATCAGGTTGGGCTTCGCAGAGGAGTGCCGTAGAGATTACTTCACCGTTAGTGGTTGTGGTGAGATAAGTAATCCCTACGTAAGCAGTCAAGTTTTCTTGCAGGGGTACGGCGCGATTAATCACGTGGTCATCGGCAATTTGAGCCACGCCATAGCGATAGCCCTCGGTAATCTGAGGAATGCCCACTTGTAGGAGCGACAGTTCGCGAGCAAATTCGCTGAGTTCCAAATAATAAGCCTGCTGTGCCCGATTCATGGCACCTAAAAACGATTGGGCCTCA
>ERZ1740065.787-NODE-787-length-17881-cov-4.420509_pt1 | contig 17881 bp, 14 predicted proteins | sample MGYA00581738_ERZ1740065 | MGnify/ENA primary metagenome ERZ1740065 (study PRJEB43018, sample SAMN04849749) | marine metagenome | isolation source: floating plastic debris | place: Pacific Ocean | collected 2008-09-01 | study: EMG produced TPA metagenomics assembly...
AGTTTAGTTTTTATGTAATTTCTGTGTTGTAAAAAGTTTTTTAGTTTAGTTTTTGAGAGTCATTTAGAATAATATTAGTCATAGAAAATTAGGCTAGGCACAACTATTTAGCTATTATCCTTTTTCTCAAATATTTAACCAAATAATTATGATAACTATTAACTTTACCTTCAATACCTAGTTATTAGTCAAAAGTATACTTATGGTACTCGTATATCTATTAATTTTAACCTACAGAGCTCTAATGAAATATTTTGTGTAAATTTATAAGATTATGTATATAATATATGTAACCGTAAAGAAAAGTAAAGTTAACTGATGTAGGATTACATGGTAATAATTATATTATCCTACAGAAATCTTAATGACATTGTGTGCGACACGAGGTCTGAATGATATAAGAGTTACCTGATTGGCAATATCATTTTATTGTTGTATAAGCAAAGGTAAAACGCTAAGTTTTAAAATTGAGAGTAAGATGTGCTTAAAATATTATTTATTTACAGTAGAATAGATTACATTAAGATTCACATTTGTCTTAATGGATTAAATATTTACATTAAGTTTTAATCTGTACTGACAAATAAAGCTAACTAATCTTGTTCAGAAACGTGGAAATGCTATCGCTAATGATAACATAGGGATGTTTAATAAACGTTGTAGAAGTTTAAAGGTAAACTCTATGTAAGTTTGGAACTTGTTATTAAAATTTAATTATCCAAATCGCTACTTAAACAAACTTGTTTAATTGATTACTTAAACGAAGTTTGAGCCGTATGCAAGGAGACTTGCAAGTGCGGTTCTCCAAGGGATCTTCAAAAAGATCTACTTAACACTTATAATTTTGCTTTGGAGAGAAAAGTAATGACCATAGCAATTGGGCAAGAGAAAAATCGAGGCTGGTTTGATCTGATTGATGACTGGCTAAAAAGAGACAGATTTGTATTTATAGGCTGGTCAGGGCTACTGCTTTTTCCATGTGCCTACTTATCCGTAGGAGGATGGCTAACGGGAACTACTTTCGTAACCTCATGGTACACTCATGGATTAGCTAGTTCTTATCTAGAAGGATGTAATTTCTTGACTGCAGCAGTATCTACGCCGGCTAATAGTATGGGACATTCACTATTATTCCTATGGGGACCGGAAGCTCAAGGTGACTTCACTCGTTGGTGTCAAATAGGTGGACTTTGGGCTTTTATTGCATTGCATGGTGCTTTCGGACTGATTGGATTTAACTTAAGACAGTTTGAGATTGCAAGATTAGTAGGCTTACGTCCATACAATGCGATTGCGTTCTCAGGTCCTATTTCAGTATTCGTATCAGTATTTCTAATGTACCCACTAGGCCAAGCTAGTTGGTTCTTTGCTCCTAGCTTCGGCGTAGCTGCTATCTTTAGATTCCTTCTCTTCTTACAGGGATTCCATAACTGGACTCTAAACCCATTTCATATGATGGGAGTAGCAGGTATTTTAGGTGGTGCTTTACTGTGTGCAATTCATGGTGCAACAGTAGAGAATACTATTTTTGAGGATGGTGATGCAGCAGATACTTTCCGCGCATTTACGCCAACTCAAGCAGAAGAAACTTACTCAATGGTAACTGCCAACCGTTTCTGGTCTCAAATTTTCGGAGTAGCATTTTCTAACAAACGTTGGTTACACTTCTTCATGCTATTTGTTCCAGTAACAGGATTATGGACAAGTTCTTTTGGTATCGTGGGTCTAGCTCTAAACCTGCGTGCCTATGATTTTGTATCACAAGAACTACGTGCTGCAGAAGATCCTGAATTTGAAACATTCTACACAAAAAATATTTTATTAAATGAAGGTATCCGTTCTTGGATGGCAGCACAAGATCAGCCTCATGAAAACTTTATCTTCCCTGAGGAGGTTTTACCACGTGGAAACGCCCTTTAATACAAGTATTGGAGTTGCGGGTAAGGATATTGAATCCACTGGGTTTGCCTGGTGGTCAGGTAATGCTCGTTTAATTAACGTATCTGGTAAACTACTAGGTGCACACGTAGCTCACGCAGGCATAATGGTTTTTTGGACCGGTGCTATGACATTATTTGAAGTAGCTCATTTTGTTCCAGAAAAACCTTTATACGAACAAGGTTTTATTCTAATTCCTCACCTAGCAACTTTAGGTTGGGGTGTTGGTCCGGGTGGAGAAATTTTGGATACCTATCCCTACTTCGTAGTAGGTGTACTACACTTAGTTTCTTCGGCGATTTTAGGTTTTGGTGGTATCTACCATTCAATTATTGGCCCGGATACTCTAGAAGAGTCATTTCCCTTTTTTGGCTATGATTGGCGTGATAAAAATAAAATGACAACCATTATTGGGATTCATTTGCTTTTATTAGGTACAGGAGCATTTCTTCTAGTAATCAAGGCTCTATTCGTAGGTGGAGTATATGATACATGGGCACCAGGTGGAGGCGATGTAAGATATATTACAAATCCTACCTTGAACCCTCAGGTTATTTTCGAGTATGTTCTGAAATCTCCATTTGGAGGTGATGGTTGGATTGTAAGCGTTAATAACATGGAAGATCTAATTGGTGGCCATATTTGGGTAGGTGTTATCTGCTTAACTGGAGGAGTTTGGCATATTCTTACTAAACCATTTGCATGGGCTCGTAGAGTGTTCGTTTGGTCAGGAGAAGCTTATCTATCATATAGTCTAGCAGCTCTATCTCTTATGGGATTAACGGCTTCTGTTTTTGTTTGGTATAATAATACAGCTTACCCTAGTGAATTCTATGGTCCTACTGGTCCAGAAGCATCACAAGCACAAGCATTCACTTTCTTAGTAAGAGATCAACGTTTAGGTGCTAATGTAGCTTCTGCACAAGGTCCTACTGGTTTAGGAAAATATCTAATGAGATCTCCTAGTGGAGAAATCATTTTTGGTGGAGAAACAATGCGTTTCTGGGATCTAAGAGCTCCTTGGGTAGAACCTTTAAGAGGACCAAATGGTTTAGATCTAAACAAGATTAAGAATGATATTCAGCCATGGCAAGAGAGAAGAGCAGCAGAATATATGACGCACGCGCCACTGGGATCACTAAACTCAGTAGGTGGTGTAGCTACAGAAATTAACTCTGTAAACTATGTATCTCCTCGTTCTTGGTTAACGGCTTCTCATTTCTTCTTAGGATTCTTCTTATTCATTGGTCATCTATGGCATTCTGGTCGAGCTCGTGCAGCAGCAGCGGGCTTTGAAAAAGGAATTAATAGAGAAAATGAACCTGTGCTGTCTATGCAACCGATAGACTAGTCTTTAGAATTTACTTAAATCTATAGTTCATAATAAAAAAGGTAGTTTCAGCTTATAACTAAAGTTAAGCAAAGCTACCTTTTTTATTACGAGTCTATTCGTAAATAGATTTAGATAATATCTTTATCATTGTAAAATGGAAAATTAGATTTGAACCAAGTACCTAAATTAAGACTTATTTTTAATTAAAATGGTATTACTTTATACAATGAGAAGCAAAAGCTATTAAGTTAGTAATTATCTAAATAAAAAAGGAAGAGTTAATCATAAGCTGGGTTTTGTTCTTTTAATTATATCTTTTATCAATAATCTAAAAGGGTAATTATTTATCTCGAGCATATATTATGCTTCTTGCAGTAGAATATGATTGTTAGATAGATTATTTTGAATCCTCTTAAGAGCTATACGTGCAAGTCTCCTTGCATATAGCTCAAATAGTTTTAATAAACTATCAAACTATTCAGCTTAACCTTATCTTTTATAGCCTATTAGTAATCCTTCTTAGACAAATGTTTTAATAGGTTTAATCCAATTCGTCTTAACATTACGTTTCAGTAGTTGATCCACAGACACCAAATCTTATAAGTAAATACCTAAAGTAATCATTGAATATTTTGTTAGCCCTGGACATAAATATTTTACTTGATTATGTATTTAGACCTAACTTTAACTTTTGATATCTTTTTAATATTATTAGTTGCTTTGCTAGTTACTATCAATAATTAGTACTAAATATTAAAACTATTTATCATAGATCATCTATCTACATCGTACCGCACAGAGCAATTTTCAAAGACACAATTAAATTGAACATAACTTTGCTCCCAATCGGGGTTTGCCTAGCAAATATCTTACAATATTCCTGGTACGCTCTTACTGCACCATTGCACCCTTTCCGAGCACTTGCTTCGGTGGTAATATTTCTGTAGCACTTTCCTCACAGTCATCTGCACTAGATATTCTCTAGCAATTTTAGTGTCTTTTGGGAGCCCAGACTTTCCTCAAGATTTATGGATATCTTGCAATTACCTACGTAGACTCTTCCTATATATTATTCTAGCATAAAATATTTACCTTCAAATAGATAGTTTTAAGCTAAGATTATTGTAAATAAAGAGTAACCATTAAGCAAGTATTATGTCTCCAAATAATAATAAGTTAAGATATCACTTCACGTATAAAAACTTCGCGGCACTATTAGATAAATATGAATATAATTTTCATTCAGGAGATATCGTCGCGGGTACAATTTTTGGCATAGAGCACAAATGCATTCTAGTTGACATTGGAGCTAGCAACGTAGGTCTACTTCCATTAGAAGAAGCATCTCTACATCGTATAGAAGATATTCATAAGCATTTACGGCTAAATGAAGTAAGAGAATTCTTCATTATACTATTTGATCAGGAAACTAATCAAATAATACTTTCTATTAAAAAAGTAGAATTAATGAAAGCTTGGAAACGAATTCGTCAGGTTTATGCTGAAAACGTAATTATACAAGTTCTGGTAATCAAATCCAACAGGGGAGGCTATATTGTTCAGCTAGATGGATTGAAAGGTTTCATACCTAAATCACATCTCATCTCAACAGACAATAAGCAAAACCTAATAGATCAAACTGTGTTAGTCAAGATCTTAGAATTCAATGAATCTCAAAACTACCTACTATTTAGTCTGCGCTGTGCTTATATACAACAGAATTGGGATATTTTTAGAGTCGGTAAAATTGTGCAAGGCACTGTTTACTCTATTCAATCTTATGGGTTATTTGTTAATGTTGAACGTATTCAAGGCTTATTGCATATTTCAGAAATCTCTAAAACGTTACAACAGGCTCTAGCAGAAATATTTTGCCCTGGACAAGATATATTGGTAATGATTATTCATGTCGATAGTCAAAAAGGTCGAATAGCCTTTTCTCAAAAGGGTATTCCTAATTTATCTTCATCCAGTAAGTAAAAACCGATTATAATTATTATGGATATCATCTGTAATAATTATAATCAGTCTTATCCCAACTTTTAATGAGGTATGAATTAGTTAATTAAACTCTATCTCTGGAGCCTTCTTCTTAGCCTCCTCCCACAATAGTCACTATTTCTATAATATCATCATGCTGTAATTTTATCTGATGAAGCAATTCTTTTTTTATAATTTCATTATTATATTCTACGATTATTTGTCTAAAGTCGAAATCTAAGTAATTAAGTAAACTAGCTAATGATGTATCAGATAAACATAAAAAAGGTTCGCCATTAATAAGAACAGTTATTTTTGTAGCAGATAGCTGGTTGTATAAAGACATAAAAACTTCTAGTTATTTTTAATATACGTGTGCTTTAAAACTCTAAAGAGCAATATTTTTTTCTTCTTCTCTATTATATATAATATATAGTATGGCGAGCGTAGCCAAATGGTTAAGGCAATGGATTGTGACTCCATCATCGCGGGTTCGATTCCCGTCGTCCGCCCTTATCTTATTCAGTAATAAAGAGATATTGTAATGCAACTCTAACTAACTCAGTTCTGTTACTAACTCTAAATTCTTTAAATAAGCGTGTCACATACCTCTCCACATGTCGAATACTAATTCGTAATTCTCTAGCAATTTCTTTGTTCATATATCCTTTCGCAACTAGATTTAATGTATTTTGCTCTCTTGGGCTTAAAGCTAGTTCATATTCGTTTGAATTGAAAGGTACACCAACATGACTGAAACTACTATGCATCATAGATCGATTATCAATAATTAGTTTTGGAGAAGTAATTTGCAAAAGATAGTTTTTATAGTGGATAAGAACATTGTGTATGATGGAAAGCAGTTCTTCTGAATTAAAAGGTTTGCTTAAGTAAGCATTACAACCTAGAGAATAGCCTCGAATACGGTCAGCTGTCAGGCCTTTAGCAGTAAGCATAACAATAGGGATGCAACTAAATCGAGGCGTGTTTCTAACAAACTCAAGAAATTTATATCCACTAATTTGGGGCATTATGATATCTAAAAGAATCACACTGGGTACTTCTTGATTTAAAAATTCAAACCCTTCTAATGCATTATTGACGGTTTTTACCAAGAAATTTTTCTCTTCTAAATAGAGTTTTAAAGAGAACTGGAGACTTTTATCATCATCAATAATTAAAATAATATCTTTGTTATCCACGATCTCTTAATATTGCAAATTTTAATATGGTATCTAAAAGAATATGATAAATTATTTAATTAAGTTACATCGTGACCATATTGAGCTTCTTTTTTTAGATAAGGGTGATACTATACTATTTAGTAGTACAAGTTCACCCATGCTATATATAGTCGCTCAGGGAACTATACAGTTAGGTAAATTCAGTATTAACAATATAATTACCCAAGGATTTTTACAACCTAATAATTGCTTTATTGCTAAATCTCAATCTGATAACCTTTACCAAGGTCGAGCTATTGAAAAAAGCTTTTTGCTAGCACTACAACTCACATCACTGGGGAAAATCACTAGAACACATCCTGCTTTTTTCCAGTTTGTCATTTATGGTGTCTACCAATATTGGTTACAAATGGAAGAATTCGCTAGTATTTTTTTCCCAAAAACAGTCAAGAGAAGAACAATAGCATTAATTTTATTCTTATCAAAATATTTTGGGCAATATTCATCCCATGGAATAGAAATACAAATTTTTATTTCACAATCAGTGATTGCTCAAATTGTGGGTAGTAGTCGTGTATCAGTTACCCGGATTTTTAAAATATTACAAGAAAATCAATCTCTTCAAATTAACGCAGGTAGAATAATCATTAAGAATCCTATATCTTTTATTCTTCGCAGTCAACCTGACAAGTATTATCATTTATTAAATAATAAGCAATAGAATTGTTTATGGTTACATAATAATAATCTGTAAAGTTTGATTAAATAGCTTTGCCAAGTTATCTTAAGTATACCTTATAGTATACAATTAATACTATATAATTATAATTAAGAAAGTTTTATACCTATATCTTATTATTATATAAGTTATAATTTTCACAATAGTAATATACTTATCTAGGAATAATATTCTATGTTTACCTTAAAAATCTTTGTTTACACAACTGTAATTTTCTTCGTATCGCTATTTGTTTTTGGATTTCTATCTAATGATCCATCTCGTAACCCAAACCGAAAAGATTTGGAATAAATTAGCAGAAGTAATAAAAGAGCTACTAGAGTATATTCTAGTAACTCTTATTACTATTAATTAAACTTAATTTCAGATACAAAAGATACTTGTGTACAAATGCCATACTGTTTGACAATACTAGTGCTTAATCTCAGCTTGTCACTAGGCATATAGAATGTTTCGTCAATGTATATACTTCCTTTTCGAGTCGTAAAATTTAATATTCCATTTTCATTCCATTTAAATTTACCCTGGGTCGGGACTAGGTTCTCTTGCTTATCCCACTTAATAAATCTTCCATACGTTGTATTCTTAAGTGTAAAAAAATAAAGAGTATAAGATAGTTCATAAGAAGTTTTTAGATTTCTATTAATCCAAGCAACTTCCAGAGTATCAATATTACTGTATTTGTCAAAAGGAGAGTCTAAAAGTGAAGAGACCAGTTTGCAATCATTTGGAATCGATTTATAGACTACCTCACATTTATGGCTACTATTACTTTCTAAATAAAGATTATGTACTGTTTGCTGAGCCAGCCAATTACCATCTAAAGTAGATAAAAAATTAGAAATATTCATAATGAGGGTGTATGAGGATAATTTAATATAAATAGGGAATAACTCTCAGGTACAATCTTCCTCTCCCAGGAATCTGTTGTGCAAACTCAAGGCGAATAGGAGGTATTTGAGCAATCATGGTTCTAAACTCCCATGCGATACCTATATATCTACCAGAAGACAGAGGAGAAAGATATAATCTTTTTGAGTAGAATAGCTCGCCTTGGATATGAGGAAAAGGATATTCTTCTAAAAGTGGTGAATCTTGAATCCATTTAATAAAAATCACCGGATTAGTATACTTTAGTATGCGCAAGTGATATTCTAATATGTATTCTCCAAAACTGGTAGAAAGTTCTTTCAACACTGCCCAACCAGTTTGCTTCGTTGCATATTTCTGATATCTTAGTCTATCAGGTAAGGAAAAAATTAACTTATCTCCTGAAAGTTTACCACAAAATATTTTAAAGAAAAAGAAATTATAGGGCGAATGAGAATGTTTAGGTCGACTTCTAAAATAAGAAATATGTTTTAAAAAATATAGTTCGGTTGTTTTACTACCTTCTCCATAGTCCATACTAGTAATAAGGCTGAGATTGGGGCGAAACTGAAGAAAGTCTAGTTGTGAAAAATGTCCAATTGTAGGATGATAAGTATCATCGAGATATGGAAATTGAATTCTAAAGTTAAGTATTTTAAAATCTTGCACTATTAAACTATTCAAATCTTTTCTGACAGTATAGTTTTGATTGACTAATTTATATTGTCTAGGTGTACGATGTAATTTACCAGTCTGTGATATCCAATTCTTTAATTTGTTCTTTAAATAATTAAAAGCTTGAGTCTTGCTAGAAAATTTTAAATTATTGTATCTAATTAGCCTTGAGCCAATTGTAGATGCAATGTTACTGCCAGCAATAAATTTTCTCTTGAAAAAGAGGTCTATACCTTCTTTTCGGAATTCACAAGAAGCATTTCGCAATTGCTTCTTACTAATTAAGTTAGTAAGGAACAAATTATTATCTTCCGGTTCTACTGAAGTAAGGTTACTAAAAATACGGGTTGCTAAAGGATATAACTGCCTTTGATTAATATTGAGAGGCATATCATATGATAAATCATATTGAGTTAGATGGTCTTTTTCCCTAAAAGTAAGATTTAAAAAATGATACTCTCTGCTAAAGTATCGCATACTATGAAAAAAATAAATTTCGCTGTGATGTTGATATAATTCACGATTTTCATCTAATCCAAATTCTACATCTAACAAAGAGTTCTTGATATCTCGACTTAAAAGCATCTGAGATAATGGTGCTAATGCTTTAGTACCATAGATATAACTTGTAGCAAGAGTTTTGTAATTATAGATAAGATGGTGTTTCTTCACAGATATTTTTCGAATATCACTATGAGTTTTATCTTGCAAAACTATATCTATTAAATTTTGCACCCCTTCTTCTTTGTTATCCTGAGGTTCTACTTTTTTAATGGTCTTATCAACCATCAACTGTGTTTCATTATCTCGATAAGGAACAAAATGAATAATAATCTCTATTTTATCTGTATCCCATGGGAAAGTTACATCATAGTAAAAGTTATAAAAAAAGCGAGTCTCCTTTAGACTATTCATTGCTTTCTCAATATTATATAAAGTAGGCATAGAGCCTTTCTCTAAATACAGGCTCATCATTTGATCTACAAACTTAATAGGTATAAATTTATCTATTTCAGTTGTTTGAGCAATTTCATGGTTTACTAAAGGACACAGTTTATATGTAATGCTTTCCAGGGTACCTTCTATAATTTGAAAAGAAACTTGATAGTTTTCCTCAGACTTAGTTAGTCCTTTTACATGAACCCATTGATATCCTCTACAAGCATACCAGTGTTGTATTTTACGGCTTAGTAAGGTCAGTTGAGTTAAGCTTTTAGGATAGCCCACCTGACTCAAGACAAGTTCTTGTAGTTCATGAGCAGGTATTAACAGGTTCTGAATATTGAGAAATTCTACCTTTGTAAGAATAGGATATAATTCTAACTCCAAAGTAAATATAGCTGTCTTGCGGTAAGTATTATAAGATAGATTTATTCTCGAAAAATATCCAGAAAACCTCAATCTATTTATTAAAGATGCAATCTCTTTTCGAACAGTTGGAATCTTAATCGTTTCCAGATATGTAAAAGAAAAAACCTTATTTAATTTATTAAACAAGTACGAATTAGTAATTTCACTCAAGTAAATTCTATGAGTGGTATCTCCTAATAGGTCATCTAATTTTTCTATCGGTATTTTGGTATTTCTATTTGGTTTTTCTTCATCTGCTTTGTCATATGTCTCATTTGTGAGTGACTGAACTACAAAAGTTACTGATAATCTATGTTTACCTTGGCCTTGGATAAAATTAGAAGGAAGCCATGGATCCCCTTTAATTTCTAATGGAGGTGTAGGTCTTCTTATTTTCTTCATTAACCATGATCCAAAACCAAGCTTAGGCAGACACTTTTTTACTATAACTATGTCACCCGAGTTATAAGTAGTTAGGTATAATGGGTGAGTGTTTGCAAAAGTGATTAAAGTAATGCAAAGATACAGAGTAAAAAATAAATAAATATCTTTTATCTTTTTTTTCATACATTTATACTCTAATATTATTAATAATTAATCTAAATCGTAAATCTTGTTATTTATAAAATTTTTATCCAAGATAATTAAGCAATATGAAATATTGGAATTTAAGAAAAATTAATAAGTCTACGTTCGAAAAAGTAGGCCCTGTTCCACGCTCCATAAGTAGAACTTTTGAAAAATTTAAAAAAGAACTGGATCCTAATTCTGAAGCCGAAGCTATGGAAGAGTTTATAATTTCTCGGTATCAAACAGTTACTTCTATTAGATACATAATGATATTATTAATTGTTCCTGTTATAGTGGATCAAGTTTCCAAGACATTAATTTTTGGTCCTGCAGTAGACTACTTCTGGAACAAATCTCAACCAGATATTTTTTTAAATGAATCACAAGAAGAACGAGCTTTTGCGGAGTTACAGCGCTATGAAGAACGTGTCCATTTCGAAATGCTTATAGGAAAGATACCTGCTTCTTCATATGAATCCATGGAAAAAACAATTAAAATAAAAGCAGTGAAATTAGCTAAAGAGTATGCCATGGAAAGTGCCGATTCTATTAAAAACATTTTGGCAGATATTACTTCGCTAGCTTCTTTTATTTGGCTAATCATTGGCGGTCAAAGGCAAGTCTATATTTTAAAGTCGTTTATCAATGAATTAATTTATGGCCTAAGTGATACAGCTAAAGCATTTTTAATTATCTTATTCACTGATATGTTTGTAGGATTTCATTCTCCCCACGGCTGGGAAGTTATTATTGAAGTTTTGCTTAGACTTTTTGTGTTACCTGAAAGTCGAGATTTCATATTTCTATTTATTTCTACATTTCCAGTTATCCTAGATACAATTTTTAAATATTGGATCTTTAGATATCTTAACAAGGTATCTCCTTCAGCTGTGGCTACTTACCACAATATGAATGAATAAACAAATATAATATTTTGACAAATAAAAATTTTATATATTATAATATAAGAGGTTAATGCATCTGTGGCCGAGCGGCCGAAGGCAGCGGACTCATGTGTGATCTGTTTTTATATTATACATTAGTTTAAAACTATGTTAATAATGAAGTCTTAAAAGTTAAATGAAACTATCATTTACCAAGCAATTTAAGAAAATCTATTATATCTTATAAGACAAGAAATACGAATTTTAGTAGAAAGCATTACTTGAAAGAGATGGTATATAACTATCTCTATACTAAATTATTGTGAGTTAATTTTGAGTATTATTCCAAATGTAATGCATATAGAATGCTCTAAATGAGGTAAGCACATTAACATGGTACAGTTTAAATCTTTCAAACTTGCTCTTTGAAAGACAAAGATATAATATGGTATTCAAATTTTGAATTCACTGATTATAAATATATAAATACTAATCTTTAGTCTATTATATATTTTGAGCCATATGAAGTGAAAGCTTCATGTATGGTTCTTTGGAGAGATTCATACAAATGATAATCAACTCTAATAATCCGCCTTCTCGTAAGAGACATCGCTGGTTCGAATCCAGCCGGATGCATTTTTTTACATTGAAAATACTACTCACAAATGGTATCTTCAGTGTAAAAAAATCTTCTGGACTTGGAACAATTCTAAAGTTAAGTAATCATAGGTTAATATTTGCAGCCAATCAAAAATTACAAATTATTCTTGTAGGCCCTAAGTATCAAAAAACCGCTTTTAATTATTCTGATTTTTCTACTAATCTAATTGTTAAAAGTTTACAAGTAGAAATTAGGTAAAGCAGTTATAATATAATGTAAACAAGAAAAATATTTAGTATATTCTAAAAAAATTAATGCTTTCCAAGAGATAAGTAACTGGAAGTAAGAAAGTCAAATAGTGAATTATATTAGGGAGATAAGTAGTCAATGGGACTACCTTGGTACCGAGTTCATATTGCGACACGAGGTTATTAAGTGGGAGTAATGGTAGTTCAATCATGGGTATTAAAGCAACTACTTTGTCAAAAGATACTAAGAAGTTTGTACTAGGCTACATTGTAAATAAATATACTTCTGTGAAAGGATATTTCATAAATCTGTAAACAAGTAGTGGTACCATTCAAATAGCTTGTATTCTACTAAACTAATAAAACGTGGCTATTTTTTAAGAAAAAAAGAGAGATTCCTATTTAGCGTAGTTAGATAATTATTTTCTATACTTTATTATCATACTTATTAAAACTCATCATAGTATGGTTTTAATAGCAAATCAGGAAAATAAAGTCATGCAATTTTAATCATGATGTTATTTGAGCCATATGCAAGGAGACCTGCACGTATGATTCTTTGGAAGAATTTGATTCTATCCGTTCCGTTGTTCTTAATGATCCAGGACGTTTACTTGCAGTGCATTTAATGCACACAGCGCTAGTTTCTGGATGGGCTGGCTCTATGGCATTATACGAATTAGCAGTATTTGATCCTTCAGATCCTGTTTTAAATCCAATGTGGAGACAAGGAATGTTTGTTATGCCTTTCATGACTCGTCTAGGAATCACTGATTCTTGGGGAGGATGGAGTATTACTGGAGAAAGTGTTTCTAACCCAGGAATCTGGAGTTTTGAAGGTGTAGCACTAACTCACATCGTTTTATCAGGACTTCTATTTTTAGCAGCAATCTGGCACTGGACCTATTGGGATCGTGCGACACGTTTCTAGGTAAAGCGCCTAGACTAATTAAGCTTTTAATAAACTTTATTTTATAAATCAACTAAAATTTCGGCATATTTTATCAATGACATATAAATATGTAGTCCGATAAAGACGGTCAATTAACCGGAATAGAATATATAATGGATAGCATGACTAGGCGAATCGACTACTTTTACATCTAAAATCTCAAATATATATAATAACTAATCTTTTAGTCTCTTGATCCTTTGACGAATAGATTATCAAGATTTTTAAAATAGATAAAGTAAGAATCCTAATATATGTTTATAATAAAATAGGGAATGTGGAGATTTGTATTATGCAAATATAGCAAAGAGCTTACAAGTATTTAATGAATGATCTTTATCTATCATTATACATTCAAAATGGTAGAGGAACGCCATGTGCAATTAACGTTGCATGCATGGTGTAGTTGGAGGAATTCTTGTTAAACTGAACCTATCCAAATTTGAAATATTCCGTGATCCACGTACCGGAGAACCTGCACTAGATTTACCTAAAATCTTTGGAATTCACTTATTGTTGGCTAGTTTATTATGTTATGGCTTTGGCGCATTCCATGTGACTGGCGTAATTGGACCAGGAATCTGGGTTTCAGACGGCTATGGAATCACTGGAAAAGTACAACCTGTGGCGCCCGCTTGGGGGCCGGAGGGTTTCAATCCATTTAATCCAGGAGGAGTTGCGTCTCACCATATTGCTGCAGGCACTGTGGGTATTTTAGCAGGTGTTTTTCATCTGACTGTACGCCCTCCACAAAGATTATATAGAGCTTTGCGTATGGGAAATATTGAAACTGTTCTCTCTAGCAGCATTGCCGCTGTATTCTTCGCTGCATTTGTTACATCGGGAACAATGTGGTACGGATGTGCTACTACCCCAATTGAATTATTTGGACCAACTAGATATCAATGGGATAGTGGATACTTCCAACAGGAAATAGAAAGAAGAGTTGAGAATTCTATTAATGAGGGTTTAGACCAAACAGAAGCATGGTCGCGCATACCAGACAAGCTAGCTTTCTATGATTACATTGGGAATAACCCAGCTAAAGGTGGGTTGTTCCGTGCAGGCCCTATGGATAAAGGCGATGGGATTGCAGAAGCATGGCTAGGTCACCCCATCTTCCAAGATAAGGAAGGTAGAGAACTAACAGTACGTAGAATGCCAGCTTTCTTTGAAACTTTCCCGGTTATCTTAGTAGATAAAGATGGAATCATTAGAGCAGATATTCCTTTTAGAAGAGCAGAATCTAAATATAGTATAGGTGCGACATGTTTAGAAGTAAAAAACTTATAGTAAATGAATAAATAAAATATATAACTTAACTCTTGCCATCCAAAATTGATATGCTAACTTACATCATACTTTTAGCATAATAGCTCAATTATATTAACAAGGGGTTAGCCCTAGGAATATTTTTACGGTTAGAGTCTTTATGTATCGAATCTATGTCTAAGATGTCTCTAATATCTAAAAATTTGCCACTATCAAAAGTAATATTCTATACTCAGAATTTTTGAACTGCAAAAAAATGGCATTATAGTAAAAACCTAACGAAATAATAACGCAAGAGTAAGGAACATGGTAAGCTAAAGATAAATAACTTTAGCGTAAGCGAAAGAATGTTATCTCTTATCTCTATAGTAGTAATATCTTTCAGCTGTAATAACAGTGGAACGCTGTATGAAATGAAAATTTCATGTACAGTGTTGACAGAGGGTCTTATATCCGATCTGTATAACAAGTAGGAGTTACCGTTAGTTTCTATGGTGGTAAGTTAAATTGTAAAGTATTTACAGATGCTCCTAGTGTTAAAAAATATGCTAGAAAGGCTCAGTTAGGTGAAGTTTTTGAATTTGACCGAACTACTTTAGAGTCAGATGGAGTTTTCCGAAGCAGCCCTAGAGGATGGTATACCTTTGGACATGCTAACTTTGCTCTTTTCTTCTTCTTTGGTCATTTATGGCATGGATCACGCACTCTATACCGTGACGTTTTTGCTGGTATTGGTGAAATTACCGATCAAGTTGAATTTGGAGCATTCCAAAAACTTGGTGACAGAAGTACTAAAAAACAAGGAGCAGTGTAACTTTACGATATCCTATTTTACAAATACTAGAACTAGAATATTTTAATTTAACGACCTCACATAGGAGAAATCTAATGGAAACTTTAGTTTATGTTTTTTTATTAACAGGTACTCTAATGACTATCTTCTTCGCAATCTTCTTCCGTGAACCGCCAAGAATGCAGGAATAAGTAAAAAACCACTCTTATTAAAGAGTGGTTTTTTACTTTTAAGGTCCTGATAAAATATCTTAGTGGTTGGTTAAATAAAAAATTTTATTTCCCTCATAAAACCATGCATGCCAGTTGCCCGGCACACGGCTTCTCATTTAATTAATCTTAAATGTTTAAGTAATAAGCTTATTAGCGAGTGGAAAGATTTATCGCTTTCTCTCTAAGAACTATACGTGCAAATCTCTCTGCATATAGCTCAAACAAATTGTTCAATTATATTTTAAAATCTTCAATTAGCTTGTCCATACAAATTATCCTGCTTAATACTACAGACGACTCTTCTACTTTTAAATTAGATAAAAAGAATAAAGTCTAATCGCCCAGACATCTACCTGCATAAATCAGTTTCACGTTTTTATGATAAGCTATAGTATAAAAATTAATACTGTAAACATTTCAGGATGAGTATTTCAGCATAGCAATTAATGAGTAATTTTAAGTATATACATCCAGTTATTCTGAAACCAATTAGTATTCTTTTTAATACTTAGATAAGTCTAGAATGTGCTTCAAAAACTCTAGACTAATACCGAAATATTTAGCTATTATAAACTTCGAGTCGCACTTACTCATTATAAGTAAACATTAGCTACTTTACTAAATCCTGCTAGTTAACATATGCTCTATGTTACTAAAATGTGTTCCTATATATTGTTTTAGATAGTAGGATATTCACCAGATCTAAAATATAAAGAGCTGCTTGCATTAATATACGAAGAAATATCTTTTAAGGTTACGTTGTTTCAGGTACCTGTTATCATGATAATGATAATAGATCGTGAATTCTGACTTATTATCCTACTTACCGTGTAATAACTTCAGCTTCAACATACTAGATTATTTTCAGAATGTTGTGATTTTTATTTAATTCTAAGCAGTTTACAATAGACTATCTTTAAATAATGTAACTAAATAAATCTCTTATAGACGAGTATACCTATCTTAGGTATTAACAGCTACTAACAACTCTTTGTTCTATCTCCTAAATTTTGTTTTAGAAGGTTTTATGTGCTTTCTCCTGAAATGTTCCTAGAAATACTATACATCTAGGTACTTTACAGTCATTATCAGTATTCTGTTGTTTTGCCTTCTATTTGAGATGCTATCGCCTAGCATGACGTTAGTTATTTAGTCTTCTGTAATCCTAACAATATAGTAGTTGATTGATATTGATTAATCAATCTGCTAAACGCACCGCACCTTCGTGCTCTTCAAAAGGATCTCTTAAATCCCTTGCCGTAGGACCAAAAGCAGTATAAATTGAATAACCTGTAATTCCTAGTAATAAACTAGATATAAAAATACTCAGTATAGTGGCTGTTTCCATAACGAAATTATTAATTTTAAATATATTTTTTAATATAATAAAATGAACCACGAGTGAAATCAAGTATTTTATAAGTTATTAACTTTTTCTAAGCGGGCAGCGGGAATCGAACCCGCATCCTAAGCTTGGAAGGCTGATGTTTTACCACTAAACTATGCCCGCATCCTTCTGTACAACAAATTACCAAACTTTTTGAAAATTATCCAGTTACGAAACTAAAATATCAAGATAATAATTAATTGATTATCTTGATATTCTATTTATATTTTATCCAAACTTACCAGAAGTAGAAGCTATCACAAAAGCTGCATATGTAAGAATATAGCCCACTGAGAAATGAGCTAAACCTACAAGTCTAGCTTGTACAATAGATAGTGCAACCGGTTTATCTTTCCAGCGTACTAAATTGGCCAGTGGTGTTCTTTCATGAGCCCAAGCTAGAGTTTCAATTAACTCTTGCCAGTAACCTCTCCAAGAGATTAAGAACATAAAGCCAGTAGCCCATACTAGATGTCCAAATAAGAACATCCAAGCCCAAACGGATAAATTATTCATACCGTATGGATTATAACCGTTAATCAAAGGAGATGAATTTAACCACAGATAATCTCTTAGCCATCCCATAAGGTAGGTTGAAGATTCATTGAATTGACTAACATTACCCTGCCAAATAGTTACGTGTTTCCAATGCCAATAGAATGTTACCCAACCAATCGTATTTAACATCCAGAAAACAGCCAAGTAGAATGCATCCCATGCAGAGATATCACAAGTACCACCTCGGCCGGGACCATCACATGGGAAGCTATAGCCATAGTCTTTTTTATCAGGCATTAGTTTAGATCCTCTAGCATCAAGTGCGCCCTTTACAAGAATTAAAGTTGTTGTATGTTAGCCTAATGCAATAGCATGATGGACTAAGAAGTCACCAG
>ERZ1740065.788-NODE-788-length-17878-cov-11.578803_pt1 | contig 17878 bp, 11 predicted proteins | sample MGYA00581738_ERZ1740065 | MGnify/ENA primary metagenome ERZ1740065 (study PRJEB43018, sample SAMN04849749) | marine metagenome | isolation source: floating plastic debris | place: Pacific Ocean | collected 2008-09-01 | study: EMG produced TPA metagenomics...
GAGTGAGAGAGAGAGAGAGAGAGAGAGAGATGGGGGGAGGGTCAGTGAGAGGATGAGGGAGGGGTCAGTGAGGGAATGAGAGAGAATGAAAGAGAAGTGAGTGTGGGAGAGAGAGAGATCATGTAAGCGGCCATTATTTCATGCGAGAGATGTCTGATTGTCAGTCGATAACCAGCTGATTATAGGTAGCTAATTACACTGCTGCCGTACCTCGGCAGCTGAGAGCACTGGATATGATTCATTTGCACTGCCCACTGCGGGCTGCTTTACGTAACGTTTATCGGTAAGTTATTGCTTGCTAAGGAGAGTAGCAAACGTAGGTCTAACGCATACACACCGGAGTAAGTTTGGTGTGTAGATGTGTTGTGCAGTTGAATTGAACTTTCTGCGTGCCGGCTTTCTTACTTTCTAATGATGTTTTAGCAGTGGAGCTCTACCATCAGTTTGCCAGAACAAGCAGCAAGCACTTGTTCAAGTTGTCACTAAGGGGCACCTGCTTCCAAACTCTGCAGCAGTGTCAGGATCAGATCAACCGGTGAGTTATCAATGCAGCCAGTGCAATGACGTCTACTGCTTTGTACACATACAAGTTATATAGACTCAACTACATATCTGGTGTGTGTCAATCACAGGCCTGCTCAGTTTATGTGTTTGCTTGTCTGGCGGGAATTCCTATGGGGGCCTTGCGCTGTTGTGAGCGCCTAGCACTCACAACTTACATATTTCTACTGGTCTGCCTGCGACGTACATGTCGTACATCCTGGGTAGATGCTCAGTGGAGAGAAGAGGTACAACAGTTCACCTGTACCTGAGCGTTACTCATCCGATGGTAGTACATACATGGATGTGAATGTCAAAATAGCCGATGATACGGAGAGAATTAACGATCTATGTATATTAGCAGTTCTCTGCGAGAATGAGATTACCCATAGCTCACAGCTGTGATTGCTATCACACTTAATGAAAGGATGAATAGATCTTATTAGCCGCGGGACTTGGTATCAATGTGAAGGTCATCTCTATCGACCATAGATACAAAAAACCACCGTGTATTTTGTTTTGTTTTTTAAAGTTTGTTAAAAAAAATTGATCCACTTTTAATATTTCTGACACTAACAGATCATCCATGATCAAATTGTGTAAACAAGAGCGGAATACTGTAGACTTCTATGCTATCATAGATGAAGTTCCATATTGGTTTGAATGCTTCCTTTCACACTACAGGATGAAGCAAGGTGCAATTAAGGAAAGGAAGTTAGGCAGCTGTTACTGAACAAATAACTATTGCAATATGTCAGCGCCCAAACATGTATAGCCTATCTCGGGCAGTACCTAGAAAAGGGATGATGGAAAATACCACTCAATACCTGCAGGAGTGGTGGCCATGAGGCATTCGCATCGAGGAAGCTGAGTGAGAGATGGAGAGGTTTTGGCTCTGTGATGTATGTTGTATCAATGTTGATGCCAAATCCGCCACCATGAAATTCTAAAACGCAATTATTTCACATAGCACGGGGCATTAGAACTGCAGACCACTGATGAAAAATGTTGCCTCTGCTCTCTGTACCAGTCCAAAGCTCTGTTGAGCTTTATTGCAATGAGTTTTCCTACAAGTACTTGTTTTGATACCAGAGTTTTCTCTCACAAGTTAGAAACTAGAGACGCCGATCTAGACATAATAGTACGTCTGATTCTGAGTCTCTAATACTATAGCGTGGCGGCAGCCGCAGCGTGGCAGCCTGATATAAAGGCCAAGTTTTTAAGTCAACATACGATTCAATAAAACGCTTTGAAAAAAACTTAGCCTCGTAGGGAACTAGCATAGCTTTGTTGATTGCTGCTCGCGCCTAATGAAATGTGATTGGTTCAATGTTTGCCATAACAAAATCAATACTCTATACACTAGCCAATGCTCTGCGCCTTATTATGTACAGCCAGCACACATTCAATCAATAGCTCATTGAACAAAACTGAATAATTGTAGCCGAGGCTCCTATAGCATGGCGGGGCGGGGGTCATATACCAACAAACTTGCCTGCTGCCTTGTTGATAATCGTACTAAGTCAGCACTGGTTATCAGAGGCATCGTAGTTCTTTCCCATCTAGTCAGCAACTGGGGCAGGACAGAGACAGGTGAGTTCTATCTCTTCTCTCGCTATAGACACCTCCTCATAGATTAATTTCTTCTCAATTACCTCTTCGTTGAGTTTAATGTCGACAACATTGTGAAGTAAGCAAACAAATAAAGAGTAACTGAATGATCTATTTGACGATTCTAGCTTCAGTTCTTCACATAGTAGACACACTATCAGAGATCCTTGCTAGGATCACCAATACTGTAATATCCTAGTTGAAACCAAAGAGGACATAACAAGCATCAGTTTTGGGTGTGAATTTTTTGGAACATTGTTCAGTTGGAGAGGTCAGCTGGAGAGGTCAATGCCTTTGAAGAGGCCGTGACCCGAGGATTACAACTGTTAATTAGCTGTTATTATTGTCTACGGTTAGCGATACTAAAATCTTTCGGTCAGTGACTGCGCAAGGCAGCTGTGTCATGATGAATATCGGAAATTTTCCACTAATTACTTTGCGCCCTCTGAGCAAACGTAGCACTGCTTTAGTGAGAAATTTTACATCTTCGTATTCGTTTAAAACCTGAACCTACAGAGTAGAAATTTCGCTGCGAAGATTTTGGAATCATTTCTCGAGTCACCTGATTGGACTGTGTTCTTAGGTAATCAGTTCGCATAGCCCTTGACTATTGGCTGGTTGGACACACTGGTAATAATGGCGATTGCATTAGCGGTGAATACTGGTCACTGGGGACAGCAATCAGTCAATTACATACACACGATCTCGCCCAATCTCATGTAAGAGACAAAAAAATCAATGAGTTAGCTTTAGTGTTGGGTAAGTTAGCGTTACTGCACCGTGACCTGAGAAGTACGTCTGACGAACACTACAACAGAAATCCTCAACTCGACGATCTCAGACTATGTTCATTTAGAAAACCACAGACTGTAGGACAGTTAAATAGGTCAAATATTCAATTTTATAGCTTATGAAGTCAGTTCTGATTCGGCCAGTTCTCACTAGTGTCTCGATCTGCGTTCCCAATATGAAGTATGAAGAAGTGCAAACACTCGAGCTCGGCCTTACGTAGGATCTGATACGTGATTACACAAAGTTTACTAACACGTCCCTTTGTCGAAGCATTACCTCACAGCCAATGGCTAGCTGTTTTACGTTTGGAAAAGTTCTCGGTTTTCTAATGGGTGGGGTAGGTACCCAGCCTTATTGTGCTGTATCATGCTGGCTGAATTAGAGGCTAAAATCTGATGTGGTTACTCAAATTACAAGCCCGCTATGTGTCACTAGGGGACAATGAAAGCGCGCTTACAGTACACAAATACAAATGATTGTGTACTATATCAAAAACCAACTATTCATATGTTTTCATAAGCTTTGGTGAGTGAACGGACAGCACCTATGGGCAGCATTAGACGCCGCGTCGGCAGCATGTGCCGATTTGACAAATAGCAACAATATTATATCGTCTGATTGCAGGCTAACCTGGTGGAAAGAGATGTGAAACAAGCGGGCAGCATCTATAACTAGAACCATTCAAGACGCCTAGCGATCTAAGCAAACCATTGAAGCTGACCATCTGAATTTCCTCTGCAAGCATGGCGGATTTCAACTTGTTCCTGTTCATTGGCATTGGAGTAGTGTTGGGAGGAGTGTTTACCGTCTCCTGTATCTATGTCATGTGTAAGGTCTGCAGTGAATACTTGTACCTTCACCCATTGGACAAAGAAAAGGAAGCCGAATGCGCTACTAAGTTTCATACAGCAAGAAAGCCTGAGGAACACGTTTGTGAATACGCTTGATAAAGGGGGGGGGCGCTGCTCGCCTGCCCACCTATGCTGCCTCAAACTCACAAACGTTGATCGGAGAGACCGCAGACCATATATCTCCAAAATGTGACGTTTGACGAGGCAATGACGCTGCGGGATGAAGTACAGACCAGAGGAATGGTGTGATGCTTTTGCAAAGTTTAGTATTGTACGTATTTTTAGTTAGCCTGTAGAATACATTTGACGTTGAGTGTGTGAACGCCTGACTACTTTGTGCGAATCTTGTGATAATATATGCCGCGACTGTTTGCCTGATGCTTGCGACGTGTGAATTGATTTTAAAATCGGGTCAATGTTGTCCTAGTTACAAGTTGGAGTCATGAATCTCAAGAATAATCTCCAGTCTTTGCCAAATGGGATGTACAAAATGAATGAGTGAGACAGAGAGGAAGTCTGAGAGAGAGATAGCGAGAATGCATGCGTTTCTATAGTAACTGTTATAACAAAGCTACCTGTAACCTTCATGATACATTTCATAATATTACACCCTTGTATTTTTGTATAAGAATATTTTTCTATTCTATGAAGACCACGAATCTCTACTGAGCTCACTGCTCATTGTACAGTGTAAAGCTCTTTATGTGGAAATAGAAATAAAGTTTTCCCTCTCACAAATATAGGGTAGGATAACTCCAAAAGAAGTTATGTTTTAGTGGCGGCACTGAACAGGGCAACTCACTATCACCACTACTCTCATCAAGGAAAGCACACTAAACTATGATAGCAATAAACATCTCTTGTATAGAAGGACGGAATGAGCACAAACGTAATCAATACTCATTATGCTGTTGAGGCCGTGACATGATAGGCCACATAGACCACTATTTTGTCTGTTGGGTGGAGGTGAGAGGAATGCGGACCTCACACACTTGTATTGCTTCCATGCTTCAGATGTACTGAAAAACCTTAACCAAGTCTGTAACCATTGTGGCTCAGCTGTACCAGTTCAAGATTCCATGCAACCAGTGTGGTTCGGATTGTAGTTCATGCATTACAAGGAAAGACTGTGATTGATAGAGTGAGACCTAGTCTGTGCACAAAAATATTCGGTTTATTCATTGAACAGAGAGTTGTTACCTAAATAACAAGGTTAATCTATGTATCAGCACAAAATAACTGCTATCAGTAAAAAAATCAAATCATAGAATTGCTATCATTTAGTCACAGCAATCATAGAATTGCTATCTTTTAGTCACAGCACCATTGCCGTGAAGATTTAAACTATGTACAAATACTATATACTAATTACAGCAAATTCTTCTTCAGTAAAAATGCGATAAAAGTCGATATAACAGGAAATCAATTGTATACCTAAAAAAAGAAATGGAGAAGTGAACACAGAATTTTGATGAAAGGCAGATAGATGTTTGTCTAGACTTTTAATGAGCTGTCCCAACAGTGCGCGGATGCATTCGCCTCTTCCAACAGTTTGTGAAACAGAATAAGAAAAATGTGGAATTAAAAAAGATGAGAAAAGTTGAAACGGGCATTGAGAGGCCAGAAAGGGAGGTGATTGACCATCAGGAGGCCAGACAGGGAGGCGAATGATCAGCAGAAGCTACTCTTGTAGTCATTGACGTAGAGGGTTGTCTTGTACGTCTTATCTGTCTTCTGCGCCTTGGTAACTTTCTCCTTCAGATCGTTTAGAGTCTTCTGGAGCTTAGCGTTGGCTGAATCGAGCTCTCGGATTCGTCTCTCCTGGCTGTCGATGATCTGTTCCTTCCTCGAGATGGCGCTCTTCATATCCTGCTGCTCCTGACGCAAATCCTCCTCGATTGCGAGAAGCCTAATAGAAAAACACAACAACATGAAAATACCATCCAAAATGAGGAATGAGGGATCGTATATCGTGGCGGGAAGCTGGCCGCCACTGACCAACCGATAAAGAAGATTAACAGCAATGGCAACAGAGGTTTGACGCTACGGGAAAAGACTACATCGCCAGCACTTCGGCGTCTGCCAAAACATCGAGAGCACCGCAAAGCATATAATATGATATGAGCACACGGGTATTGAAACAGTGGAACAGGTGCTTCACAGGTGGCAACGAACACTTCCATCACAACATACATAGGCAGCGGCAGTTCCTATCACACCGTTAGAATGCTATCACCACCGTCAATTACTTCTGTCATGAGAATTTTGGTTGGAAATGATTTCATTTTGATGCTTTCACTTTCCTAAAGTCCTGGTGTCCTCAGTGTTGAACCAATAGGATAATATCAGACACTTGCAGGTCCCTGTCACCCGACTGACTCAACAAACTGCTCGCAGCAGACAATAGGGGAAGAAGTAACTGATAAACCAAACAGCTAGCTGCAGGTGGTTGTATAGGTGACATTCTTACCGATACAATGGCCGCCATATCATGGCCATTGGGGATAGAAACTAAACCGTGGTTACTAGACAGCTGTGAACAACGGTAAAATCGTACTTTAGGAGATGTGCAATGGGGAGGTAAAGAAAGAGCATGATAGTGATAATAATAACTTCTGGTGGCTTAGGTTATGGGGGGGGGGGGGGGAGAGGGGGTGGTTTTTGTGTGAAATGTTAGCTGTGCTATGGGCTGATATATCTACGGGACAATTGTGACAGGTGGCTACAGGTATTCGAGTAAAACGAACCTCTGAATAATGTTTTTGATTTGCTCGTCTTTCTCGTGCTGCTGAGCACGCAGCCTCTCTTCTGATTCGTCCAGCCGTGCCTTCCATTCGTCCATCACGTGATTGGTCTGTTCAGCTTGGTATGCTAGTCTACCTTCCGTACCAGAGAGTCGAGCTTGCGCCTCAGCTAACTGAGTTCTGAGCACAGCTACTTCTGCCTCATACTAGAATAGAAACGTCGATGTCCGTGCATATCTATAACGATAGGATTGTCACGAGGAGTTGTCATCTCATGCCAAACTACCTGCTGTTTGATTTTTTCAGTTTCATCGATTCTTCTCTGCACATTCTTAATACCAGTTTGCTGACTGTTGAGACTTAGCTGGGATCCTGCCCAGCTCTGGTTACTGATGGGCGTGAGAGGCCTCTCCACATCCAGCTAAAACCGATGAGGAACTCATTCTAGCATTGGTTTACATTGAATGTAGTTAGAATAGACTGAGAGCCAGACATACCTGTTCTGAGGATGGGTGGGCGGAGTGGTCAACCAAATGTGTGGAGTTTTCAGGATACAGCTCTACCGAAGGGAACTTGGCACAGCCGTACCGCTTCTCATCTTCAAAATAAAACAATAAGAAGTGTGACAATAAACATAATAACACACACAAATTCTTTAACCTGGAATTTTTTCGCGCTGGAAAATATATGTGATAATGCCAGAAACCTGACAGTGGAGAGTAGTTGTGCAATGATTGGCGGCGTTTACAGACCTCTGTACTGGCTGGCCTGGCTGTCAGCCAGTGTCAGGTGTGCGTCAGGTGGCAGCGGGTGTTTGTCATGTGGGCCCGTCTCCGTACCGGCCGCTGGCGGTGAGTCCGAGACAGACGTTTGGTCTTTGGGGAAGGCGAGTTTAGGATTGGCGATCGGGGAGAGATGGGTGGCAGTTTTATCCCCCTTCTTCTGTCCTCTCAAATTCAGTGAATTGAACCTAAAAATAATTGTGACGCAAATGAATGAGCAGCTAACAAAAATCAACACAAGCCCACAGAGACAACCACAGCCGTGGGAACCAGCTCTAAAGCTAAGAGATCTCGACACTGATCGGCCATTTTAAATACACTCAGAGCATTCCAAAAATCACAAAAATTGACTGGCATCACGAACTAATGCTCGAGCTGACTACGTGACTACAGCAGTATTTGAATGTATGCGGGAGGTAATTCGACGAGTGGATCGTCAATTGAAATGAAATCAGGTCATGTGTACACATTCCGAAATCATACTGCAAAGCTGAGGTGAGTCGATTTAGTATGCGTGAGGACTTCGACCGTCCTACCAGCTTTAGGAACGTAGGTGAACAGACAGACTTCTCCGATGGAGAGACTAACGCAAGCAAAAGCTGCTAGAATTGATTTGCTAAGCACCAGGTGGCCTATGATAGTGGCATGGTGATGTGGTGATATTACAGGATATGCGGTACGGCTAGTATTAAAGGATATACGGTAAGGCTGATGTACAAACCTGACCACATAGAGCTGTCTAAAACAGTCAGTGTTCAACATTGACATAAACTAATATAACAATGGAAGGAGGCTTTAGGAGTCAATGATAGTTGGAGTTGTGTGCCCCCACAGCTTTTTGCTGGCAAGCTAGATCCGTGTACATGATGGCACTGACAAGGACTGTGATGGATTAAGCTGATTAGTAGATTTAGGCAACATGTGGCTTATCGTGGAGATAGTAATATCGTCGGCTTATCATGGAGATAATAATATCGTTGGCTTTTCGTGGGCGGTAGGGATAATCCAGTGAGAAAATATGTCAGCGAGATGAGGTGTTCAGATAATTTTTAAACGTGTCCGTCCGTTGTTTCAGAGTCTTTCCTAGCTACACACATGACTTTGACATAAGATGCTCACTTGTTGGGGAGAGGGGTGAACTCAGGGGTAGAGTGAGACTCAGACCCGCGTCTCGCAGCTGGTACAAGGGTGCCGCTGTGCTTGAACGCCGGGTTGATGAAGGCCAATGCCGGCTCCTTGGTGCTGGCAGGAGTGGGTGTACTCTTGGCTACAATAACGAGTATCGAGTAGGTCAGTGTGCGACTCACACAGCGAGGCTATTAGCTGACGATGAACACGGAGGCAAACAGACAGACGGAGATAGAGCTGCACGTGAAGGGGAGTTGCCTACCTTTAACGAGGGAGTTTATGTTAAAATTGGTAGTAAGTGACTGGCCGTCACTGGGCGACATTCTACTAGCGCTACTACAGTAACCGCTGCTGCCGCTGCCGGTACCGCCACCGCTGCTGCCGCTAGGCCCAGTCGAGCTCACATGGCTAGTGTTATCTCCGCTACTGGCTGTGTTAGCTGACAATTGCAACGTTCCGGAATCATCCATATAGGAAATGAGGTCAATATAGTCACCTAGGGACAGAGACAGCGCTCACTGACAGATGTGTAAGAGAGAGAGAGACAGACAGAGAAAGGTCCCAGAGTGAGAGATAGAAAAGTAACATTCAACAAGTAGCTAACCGTTAACCACAGGATACGATGAAAGTGTAGTTAGGTACACACTAGCTACTGTCAACTATAACATTCACATAGACTACATGTATGGAAGGTGAAGCGTTTGGAAAGGCTCTATAAATATAGGCGAGCCAAAGAAGCAGAGCAGACTGAATCGGTGAAGCTGAAGGGAAGTGCGAAATCGCTAAGTCGGTGCGCAATGGAACCGATCTACGCAACAGCCTATGGACGGTAAGGGTGGAGTGTACAACGGCCCGCAAAACTGATAAAAACTCAAACTTGGTTGGATGATAATAAGGCTATGGAACTGAACATTACAAGATGGATTAATACCGGCCGATCAGACGTTACCTTCTGCAATCAAAATAAAGACAAATTTCCTTACCGTGTCATAGGTGAACTGGCTATATGCAATCTAGTGGGGGGGTTAACTAACCCCACCCTTACTGAACTATAGTAGTGCAAACAAACCTAAGGCTTAAATTTCCTTTTTCTTTCCACAAAAGTAATTAGATTTACATTCCAAAACGCAACCCTATTAGCTTTAGAACTGAGCTTATTACTGTTGTCATGATGACAGGAGCTTGTTATAAAACTGATGCAGATTTATGTTAGGATTAAGGTTTGATCTGCAGAAATAAAGTAACTTATAAAACCCAAATCCTAGCTGGAATTTGTCAATCCGATTGCTAAGCTGTAAAACACGGATTTAGGAAATACGTTGCGATGCCAATGCCCTGCCGATATGGAGCCCTTCACCGATATCTAATGCTAATATCCAGACTAGCCTGAGTTCCACTAGACTCACCATTGACGAGGTCGTTGGCGGTGAGTACGCGGTCCCACACCCGCGTCCTCACGACCTTGCGAGAGCTGTTGGAGTTTGTCGATTTCATCGTGTCGCTGTCGCTGCGATTGCTGACGTCTGCATCCGGGTCTTTAGGCCTCTCAGGCAGGTGAGCGACAGTGACCACCTGATAGAGAAACAAGGATAGACAGTTAATAAAAAAGAGAATAATAGCAACAGTAATAATGATAATGATAATGACCTGCTTGACGTCTGAGTGGGTGGCCGAGGAGGATTGAGAGTTGGGAATACGACCGCCGTGGTGTATATCCTTGGCACTCATGACGCTCAGCTGACGGCCAGCAGGAGGCCGATTGGTTCGTGATGCTCCACCATCCAACTGTCGGTTAGAAACATGGGAGTGACTTTGGGGCAGCAGATTAGCTCAATGTGCATAAGTCATAAGTCATAAGTCATAAGTCATAAGTCATAAGTCATAAGTCATAAGTATTTCACAGTTTTTATGGAAGCTGATTGTACTTTACTGACAGCACTTAGTACACTAAGGATCTAGTTTTGAAGGAATGGTAAATAAATGGATTCGCTATAAGTTTATGTCCAACATCTACCATTAAAATGATACTGGTACAACACTAATTGATATTCGAGATTCTTCATCTGCTTTCTGAAAATCATAGAAACATACAGGTCAGTCTCTGCCCGATCCAAAGTTTGGTTCACGCCGACAAAGAAATGGCACTCCTACTCCGGCACCAGGCAAAAAACGGAGCGATGAACAGACTAGTTATTTCTGTGTTGATTCTAGTGAGGATTATGCCTCGTTGAAGAGTTAATAAGCTCTAGCAACCATAGTCGTTCCACCCGGTGACATCTTGCAACACTAGGCTCATGGAAATAAAACTGCAGACGCCAGCGGATGGAAGATAGGAGTAAAAATGTGGAGACAATGTAATGGCAAATTATAATAGAGCTGAAGTCTCGTGTCAAGTGTTATCATGATTGCTGCGGTTTCAAGAACCAATTGCAGTGGATTTAAATTTAATGCCTGTCATATCTTCTGCAATGATCTTTGATGACTAGGGTCCACTGGTTATGTTGACTAGGGTCCACTGGCTATGGTGACTAGGGTCCACTGGCTATGGTGACTAGGGTCCACCGGTTATGGTGACTAGGGTCCACTGGTTATGGTGACTAGGGTCCACTGGTTATGATGACTAGGGTCCACTGGTTATGGTGACTACCAGACATGACTGATACTTAGTTTTACATGACTCAATGGGCCATTCACTGATGTGGGTGGTTCCACACTCAGTCTCCGCCCAATAAAGGTTATGACGTTTGGTAATGGGTTACCTGGATCTGCTTCTGGTAGGCCTGCGTTTTCTCCTGGGACAGCTCGACATACTCATCGGACTCGGGGCGGGTGGACATTGGCACGGCAAGTTGATTGGACTGACTAGACAAGGTACTAGGGCTATCTTCTTTAGACTGCAACATTAAATCCCCAAATGAGCTGATTGCTGACGGTGAATCTAACGGCTGCGGATGGATCAACGATTACGGTACCTTCTTCCGTCGCAGGGTGCCATTCCTGCCATGCAAAATCTCATCCGTGAGGTCGACCAGAATTGGGTCAAGGTCGGAGAACTTCTCTCGCTCTTCGGACTCGGGTTTGGGCAGGCTCTCGACGAGTTGGGAGTGAAGGAGTGAGAGAAACTTCCCAGAGTCTATGTAACCATCAAAGTGACTGAGAGAGTAGCTGTGATCCAGAGTCTGCAATAGTGATAAGGGTGGTCACTAAACACCCCCAAACAGTACAATAAATTGAGATCTCAGCTACGATTTACTGCGCTTACAGAAATCTGCTTAAGGAAGTTCTGCATCTGATTCCACTCTCGTTCCACGAATGAATTCATGAACAGCATGTAGTCTTCTTTGATGCCAAACTTGGTGAAGTTGGCGAGAGACTGCAGCGTTTTCGCTACCAGTGTGAAGTTACGTGCCTGCCGCTCCTCCGGCAGCTCCTGTAGATCAAGCAGCAGACGTCACGAACAGCAACATGGAATCACTGACTATTATGGCAATGATCACTGGACTATGAGAAACCGTTAGCAAAATAGTTTGTAGAACGTTGAGCACAGATGAACTGGTTGGCAATGATGGCGAATAGCTACTGTTCATTAGACACAGAGCCGAATGTGAACCAAGTTTCAGAGTGGCTGGCTTACTGAGTACAGATGGACGGTAAGAGAACTATAACGTGACAAGAGATGATGATCAATGCAGGCACTAGTATCACATCTAGATAACATGAGAGAGGATTAACTTGCAAATACAACAATTTCTCAGGTTGAAATGAAGCTACCAAGAAATCTCGGTATCTGTCTATTTCCCCAACCTGAAGTTCTTCAAGACTTAGAATTCTTCAAAAATTTCTCACAAACTCATAAGAATTCTCAAAGAAGACATCAGAGAAATAGACAACTACCAAAATTTCTAGTACTAGCTGTGAGTAAATCATATATATCGGCTGTTTGCAAGATCTCAAGCTATCGATGGTGCTGAACTTGTATAGACGGAGGGAGGTAGAGCAGCCGCGTACCTGACAGAGACCGAACAGACTGGGGTTCATGATGGCAGGACAGATGAACCGCAGGAATATACACGCGGATATCAGATTATCTGATACCTCCGCCTTCTTCAGGTGCTCGCACTGACGTCTGAATGATGTGAACACGTCACGCAGCTCGCTGTGACACAGAAACAAAAATGTCACATAAGTAGAGAGGACTACTGTAATCAAGGATGTGATAATGCATATAATGAGGAGGGAACAGCTACCTGGGAAAGTAGGCGTGGCTGTTGATAATCCGGCCCCAAACCATCTCGCAGTAGCCAATGAGATTTGATTGGTTCTTCTGTAGATTGGCATTGTTCTGCACTTTACCAGGGTCGACCTAAATGTTGACAGAGTGTAAATTGTAACAAGCAGAAATATTGAAGATCAACTGCAAATTAGAGAAATATGACGGAAATCGTACCTCACAGCTGTCCTCGGCGTCCAAGACCAGACGTATAAAGTCTTCGAGAGTATCGTGTAGGTATCTGTTGCCTACCAGTTTCATGTAGGATTCTATTGCTTTAGTAGCTATGGTGTTGCCTCGTAACATCAAGTTTAGATTCTCTAAAAAAATTTATTGGTCGATGAAGTTTTATAACCAAAATCACACATAGGTCACCTCACTCAGGGTAGGAGAGCGCACCATGTTTGGGTATCTCTGAGATGACGGTGTCGCAGAGGAACTTGCGCGCCATCTGTTCCCTTTGTAGTATGTGAACGAGACTACATGACACGTCTTCCTTAGCCCGAACTGATAGCAGGGGTTCCAGCCTCTCCACCATTGACTGATAGTTTGACTTCACGAACTGCAGACGGATGGCAAAGACAAGCGATTAGACATGAGATTCTGTGTATGCAAGTATACCACTAGGAGTTGTCCTACCTTCATTAGAGCATTGTATGACGCTAACGGTAATATCTGCACGGTCTGATAGCGGAGTTTGAGTCTGATTTGCGGAAGTTCCGTCTTATTCTCTTTACCTGACTTGCCAACGACAGCAGAGCTCAACGTGTACCTGATAGAAAAAAAACATTCACGATGAGACAACATCATACTGCAAAATCCTGCAGTGTGGGCGAACTGATTGGCGCAACAAGCGTACCATTTCTCGCTGATTTGTCGGTTTTGTAGGTCAGTCGTCGGTATGTTTACGTAGCCAACGAGAGTGTTTTTGTCCCGCTTTTTCTTCTTGTCTGCCTCTCGGTACAACATCACAGATATCACCTCCACGTGGGGCAGGTTACTGCAAATATTACAGATATAGGTCAATACTGCAACAGGGGGAGACAACCACACGATAGATCATTGGACCAAACGGGTATAGGTCAATACTGTAACAGGGGAGACAATCTCTGAGTAAATCATTGGAGCAATGATAGGTATACAGGTCACTACTATTCATAGATATTCGTATTCAATGAGAGAGAGAATTGATGGGTACTTGATCATAGCGCCGTATATTAGGAACAAGCGAGTCACTGTGTTACCTCAAAAACAATGATCATTTGCAAGGTAAATCGTCACATGAGAACCCAATATTTGGAGTAATGTTTCACAGGCGACGATCCGTTTTTTCTTACTGAATTTATGGCAATGACACAGTGATCTGGGCTGTCCTTGCCACTCATAACTAGCGTACTACTCCAGAGTAGAGAATACACATGCAGGCGCAGTAGTACATTAATCTGCTTCAGACAGTGCAGCTGGGCGCCAGGAATAGAAGCAGAGAGTATTGATTTGGACTGTCGGTTACAGACCTATCAATCACCCTCTCACTCAACATAATTTGTAGGCAACTTGTCACTCTATGAGATATAGTAGTCAGCCTGTGGGGTTGACTAGGCTGTCAACTACTACTAGCATCCAGATTGACAGACAGATGAGCGCAACGTTGTGCATAACGTCATCAGTGCGGTTTTAGCATAGTAGTAGTACTGGTATTACTACTACCCTGGAAGTGTAATATATTGGCATCAATGTATGTTTTGACTGATGTAACAGTGACAGTAAGTGACTTGCATGATTGATACCTGTGCAGTATGCAGGTGTACAGTTTCAGCAGTTAGCTGTATCATATTAGGCGACGCTCTGCCATGAGCGAGAGGGCGATGGCTCGCCGCATTAACGAAATCGACACCAAAAAAAGATGAAACCTGATAGAAGCTTAAGGTACAAGTTCATAAGTATGCATCGGTGGAAATGGCACACCTACACTACGCATGTACACAAAACATCAGGATATGCTTGTAATCATGAACAAAAATAACAATCACTCATACGTAGCAGTGCGGGACACAAAGGTAATGCCAATATGGCGTGAGCGTGTGTCTCTCTGCACAGATCACCACCCAATCCCTATCTATAGGGTAACACGATTCCCATAATTAGCCTCCATTGAAGCTGGCTTTTAAAAACTCAAACATTGTACAGTTTTTCTGCTGGACTAGAAAGCACTATCACGAACTGCAGCAGAAGCCTTCATGAAAGGATAGTAGCTCGAATAGTGATCAGTAGATCTAGAACACTTACTCAAAATCAAACTGCTCTCCCCAGAACAGCATCTCTCCTTTACATTTGATAGATGTGCGGGCGTAGAGATTGCGGTCGAGTGAAATCTCGCAGAAGTAGCGCTTCTTGCTCACGCAGCTCTTGGCCTCCTGTATCCAGAGGCGGAGTGATACGTCCGAGCGCTTCATCTGATCCTCTCCTGGGTTCACCGTCTTCTTCAGGCTGTCAAACAAACCGATAACATGATCACATGGCAGCATAGGATGAAACCAGCTCCGCTGCTTGCTACAGTATAATAGTCATCGTGAATACTAAAATACCAAAAGAATACTAAAATGAGACATCTCTGGATGGAAGGATGAACGCTAGCCACTTCCATCACCAACTCACAAATGTAACTAAACTGATATTGTAGAATGTGAGACAACAAAAAATCTAACTCCACCTTGAGCCGTGCTCAAACTGTTTGAGATCGTTGAGGTCTCGCGAGATGAGAGAGAAATAGAGAACCGAGTTGATGGCCATGGTCGGCCCTACTACAGGATATGACACGGTAGAATACTCTCTCTATCCCAACGCAATAGTCCACATCCACAGTCAATTAGGCAGACGCAGTAGCATTACTGATGAGTCCGCCATGGGCAGCTTCCTGTTTGGCCGCTGCCGTCCCGCTGCCTCAAGAATGGCTAGTAGAGCGAGAGATCAGCTGGCTGGCGAGTTATAGCGTGAGGCTGATAAGGCTGCTGGGCAGAAGAACGGCTCAACTATCAATGGGCGGGATAAGCAGCCTTTTGAATAGAAGCGCGACACGCCACGGTTCAATGACATGTCGTACTGAATAGATAGCTAGCCAGTTGAATCGTGACATGCAGATTGAAGATGATGGACCGTTACATCTAATTTTCGACCGTGATTCTTCAAAGACTGTGTTCGATACAACTTTGCATATACATGATAGAGATGCGAGAGCCATGAGCAAACAAAGACAGCCTTATCATAATCAAACAGGCATCACAACAGAGTAACGAGGTGATGCGCCGAACTAAAGGCGCAAGGTAGCACAACTCTCAAGCTAAGAACCAAAGCGGTAGGATTAATAGCAAACCCAATTTTCTAGGATGTAGCCGACCTTCCCGCCATCAAGCATCTAATCAACATGGCTGTTACTGAGCCTGGGATCTAATGGTAACAGGACCTAACTGGAGAGGGAAGTACGGAAAGCCGGCGCACAAGCCAAATGCTAAATGCCAAAGACAGCTCTTTGTCAACTTTTTATCTGCCATATGCCAAAGAGCCTAATATTTGGGCAAAGTGGAATCACGAGCTCCCCACTTGACTGCTTCGGCATGACGTAGCAGATCGCTGTTTTGTCTATAGTAATTATAGCATGGTAGGGTAGTAGGGTTAGTAATTGTAACGCAGAAAAGAAATTGCGCAGGTATCGCTTTGTTTCATGGCACAGCTATCAAATGAATTCTTTGTGAGCCATTTTCTTGTTCGGGTTAAAAGTGAGATGCTCCATAGGATTCCTAGAGTAATCAGTTCCCACACCTCCGCGTTACAAGTAAATGAGTGTTGCAATCCACCACACACCGTATGCCACTCCAACAATACTCAGTATGTATGGGCCGTCTAAAAATCTCAGTAGATACAATTTATTTTCGCCAAAATCTCTGAAGGAAACAAACCGGCATGTCAGCAAAATTATCTGTATCAATCAAAGTAAAAGATTTCACGTGTGAGACTTTCTTCAAGTCGTGACATGTAGCAGTACTCACTCTCCCGAGTAGCTTTATAAAAACAAAACAACGATTTAGTATGCGTGGGTTCAGGATTGGTCTACGAAGAATTCATTTATCTACTCTGTTATGCTATGATAGGAATGAAAAATTGTGCATTTGCAGAGAGTATGAAGTTATGAGTGTGTACATATTATCTTCTTTTCTCTATGATTAGAGCAGGTTATCCTAGCGTGTCGTTGTTCTTATTCTACTAATAAGTTATATAGCCATTGGCATTTAGCAAATAAAAAACTGTCAAAGAGCCATCTTTGGCATTTGGCTTGCACGCCGGCCTTCCATAGGAAAGGAACTGGCAATCAGTGGGTTAGAATCTGAGCTACTTAGTGCAACCGAAATTGGGCTACTAGAGAATCAGGAGCGCAATGAATGCAAGAAGTCAACTAGTCGAAGCATGCTTATGTGTGAATAGAATAGAAAAAGGCTGCAGACAAAGGAGAGATTTGTTGTTATGGAGTGAGAGATAAGGCTCTCACTATCTTGTCCAACATCTTAATGTGTCAGGAAGAACGCAATCTTGGGGTTAGAGGAGAAAAAACCAGGGTAGAGCTCTAAGGAAATAGAGGGAGGCAGTGGCTGATATGGGGGTTCATGCATGCAAAATAAACCTAGAGCAAAGTAGATTGAGTTAAACAACTACTAACATAATATGTGAATTGGTGGAGTGAATGTGTGCGGGCTACATGTACAAAGGAAGAGTAGCTAGCTAGCTGTGAAAGCTCAGACTCGCCATCTGTCCTAGAGAGGGAGAGAGATGCTGAGGAAGGATGTGAAGGAGGAAGAGGCTGAGAGAGACGCGGAGGGAGAAAGGGAGGGTAGATATTGAAGAAAATGAAAGAAGCATGGAGAGGTGATTGTGGATTGAGAATAGAGGAATCAAAGGTGGCTGTGAATAGAGAGGAGAGAAGAGGAAGGAGAGGTGGGGACGAGAGAAGAGGAAGGATACGTGGAGAAGAGGAAGGGTAGGTGGAGAAGAGAGGAGATGAAGGAGAGGCGGAGAAGAGAGAAGAGGAAGGGTAGGTAGAGAAGAGAGAAGAGGAAGGGTAGGCGAGATAGGAAGAGCGTCGTGGAGGGGAAGGGGGGAGAGGGGGGGGGG
>ERZ1740065.789-NODE-789-length-17848-cov-12.365200_pt1 | contig 17848 bp, 13 predicted proteins | sample MGYA00581738_ERZ1740065 | MGnify/ENA primary metagenome ERZ1740065 (study PRJEB43018, sample SAMN04849749) | marine metagenome | isolation source: floating plastic debris | place: Pacific Ocean | collected 2008-09-01 | study: EMG produced TPA metagenomics...
AAGGATGGGGAGAAGGAGAGGGGTGGGGAGAAAGAGGGGGAGAGGGGGAGACAAAGAGGAGGGTATGGATGGGTAAGGGTGGAGGAGAGGGAGGGGAATACGAAGGGAGGGGAGTATGAAGGAGAGTATGAAGGGAGGGGGAGTACAAATAGAAGGAGGTACAGCACGGAGAGAGGGAAAGTGGTGGAGAGGAGGAGAGGGGAGATATACTGTATAAGTAATACTCGTATATTTTGATTAGGTAGTTTGGATTACTGTATGACTGATAAGCATTGGCTCCATTCATTAATAATGGTGTCTCTCCCTACTTCAAAGGCTATCCAATATCATACATGCACTGCTTTCTACAACAGCATGCGCACTCACTCAGCGTCGATTGAATTGGAAGGACTTTTTGTCTCCATGAACTATTCAATACTCATATTTCATATCGTCTGAGGGAACTTTCTGCTCACTACTTTGTAACGAAATTGTCACAGAGTTCCAACAGCAAAAGCATATTTTCCCTTCCCTCTCATTCCAAGGCTACATTGTGCAATGCTACTTATTCAGCACAGCTTGATTGAATGAAAGTTTTGCTCAGCTGCCACCTACATATACTATAGATTTTAAATGGAGATTTTTCCACCATTTTACCTGAAGCTGATGTGTAAAGATATTCATACACTCCCAAAGGATGGGCGACAGATACAGCGCTAACTATGACGCTTCTATCAACAGCTCAATACTGCTGATATTCCCACGAGTCTCCTAAATTTCCATAATCCATGTAAATATGAAGCTAACATCTAGTACGCAATCTACCTACCTACCTACCTACCTACTAATTGCCCAGTTTGCTACTAATACCTTCCTATTTCGCTGACAGCCGGAACAGCTGGCTCTGACAGGCGATATCCCTCAGTAGCCGGGCTCAGTATCACCGCTGCCGCTGTCGGCAGACAGAGGATCTAGTTGCTGTAACTTAATACCTTGATTCAATTTTAAACTGGGCCGAGCTTATCAACGGGTTGGCCCGGAATTTTTCTCTCTAATTTGCAAATGATTAGCTTGAAGAGGGGAAAATAGCTGTAATTGACAGCAGCGCAGGCGGTGGAGAGGGCCACCTTGATTGGATATCGCTAGCAGAAAAATATCAACCCAAATGCTAATCGCGCAGGGAAAATGTCTCCACCTGTCAGTGGTGTCCTGAGTGATAGGAAAAGCTGACTGACCTACTGGGTGGGTGCATGATACTTTGCTTGTCTGATGCGACAAGCGGATGGTAGAGGTACAAATAAAAACCAGTCTGGTTAGAGGAGATAGAAGTGATAATGGTGATTACATGAGGATGGGAGGAGAAGAGAAGGGAGGGGATGAAAGGAGAAGGGAAGGGAAGAGAAACAGTGGAGAGAGTGAGGCTGCTAAAGGAGGAAGATGGGAGTAAATATGTAGAGCAAGTAAGAGGGAATGATAGTATGACGCCTATCACACATTAATTCGAGTAAGAGCACCTGAGATAGGATGGCAACTGATCTGAGATTAGAATGATTCATCATTGGATTGTGATAAACAGGAACGCAGATGCACAGATTAGCTCGCGTACAGTAGCTTGTGTCTGGACAGAAGGAGGGAGGGGGAGGGAAGGAGGAGGAAGGACGGAAAGGGGATGAAGGAAGGCAGGATACAAAAGAAGGGAGAGAGGGATGGATGGAGGATACAAAGGAAGGGAGAGAGACAGAAGGAAGGAGAGGAGAGAGAGGGAAGGAGAGGGGAGAGGAGAGGCAGGGAGAGAGAGAGGAGAGAGAAGCAGGGAGAGGAGAGGCAGGGAGAGAGAGAGAGAGGGTGCACACTTACATAGAATGCTGAGTACGGCGGGCGAAGAGACAATCCTCCAGTTAGTGGTGACGTTGGTGGCGATACACGTAAACTCTCCAGAGTCGAGGGATCGGTCCACCCTCTCTATGACCAGATTACGGCCAACCTGCTGTCGCCTGCTCGTGTTGGTGATAAGTTCGTCGTCTACGTACCAGCTGAAGACAATGTGAGTCCTGTCATTGACATCGCACTCGAGAAAGACTCGCGAACCCTCGGTAACTCTCTGAGAATCGCGAGGATCGCGTGTAAAGTAGTAAGTCTCCCCGATAAATCCTGTACCAGCGCAGACAAAGTCAGACGAGAGCAGAGCCACCAGTAGCAACAGCAGCATTGCTCGCCTTGCACATGTCACCATAGCGTAGCGAAGTCCACCCAAGTTTGTTTAAAACAGACAGTAGCTACTTATCTACACTGTCTTATCTCTGTCTGCAATGACCAAACAGTACAATCTTGTAGTTAAACATCGATTAACGATGTAACGTCGACTCCTAAACTCTAGTTCACCACTGCCCAAAACTCCGGTGGTTGAGGCACGAGCACAAGCTAACAAACACAGCTGATCAGCTTGACATACAGTCCTAGAATACTGTAGCTGTAGTCCGGGTCAATAGGCACTGCCCGTTTCAAACCACAAACATGGGAGCTCAAGTGCCTTGGTCTAGGAATCAACAATTGGCTGAACATCTGCTCCTCTCAAGTCACCTGATACTAGCAGAGCTACCGACATTTTGGGGCCATTCAAACTAGGCGAACTCATGAAAATAGTATACTTTTATATTTTCACTCATAAAAACTTAGGAGTGTGTGTCATACGTACATATTATAGTAGACATGAACCTCATATTACACGTAATACATAATAAAAAGTTTAAAAAATCAAACAATTATACTCGTGTGAAAAATAATCTGAGAAATTAAAAAACTCGGTGTGTCATTGATTGGTAAATGAGCGAGGGTAAGGATCATCGTCAATGGGAGTTGTCTCCTCTATAGTACTGAGCCTGTGCAGTGAATTAGGTGGGACAGGACTGGACTCGAGGAGGCCTGTAGTCGCTGTTGCCAGTTCAATGTTGTCTGAGTCATCTCTAGGCAGCTCTGAGTGGAGGTGGGACAGCTGCGTCTGCGCGGCGGAGTTAGTTATCATTTCGGAACTGATCTCGTCTGAGTAGATAGTCTTGTCGAGTTGCCGCGTCACGGCATGCTTCCTACGCAGGCAGCAGACGAGCTGTGAGTAGGTACCTTTTGGCCCGATTAGAACGAGTAAAGATGGCAGGAGGAAGAAAGCGGTCAGCCAGCTGATGATGGAGACCAAGGCAAGGAAAACAGCGAGTCTCTGATAGGCAATGATGTGGGCGGGCAGCAGACAAATTCCAGCTATTGCTGAAGTGATTGCTGCGGCGAGAATGCTGCCGCCAACGTGGCGCAGACTAACGGTCACTCGGCTCTTGCGGTTCTGTGTGGAGAAGGCGCTACGATACGCCACGGCAATGTGCAGTGAATAGTCCATGGACAGACCGATCGAGAGGGAGACGATCACCGATTCTAGAATGTTCAATTCCCAGCCCATGAGAGCGAGCAGACCGAGTACAGTAAGTATTGAGCATGAGATGGAGATCAGAGAGCAGACGGTCAGTAAAACATTGAGGGTCGTTAGAAATATAATCAGAGATGAGGCGGCGAGTACGATAAGTAGACAGAGAGGCAACGACGATATTACAGTCATCTGAACATCATAGAAGGACCAGCCCCCAGATGTTGTGACAAACGGCTGCAGCCGATCACAGCCATCAAACGTGCATGTTGCCAGCTGAGACTGCAGGAATTGGGTGACATTGCTGTAAAATGTCTCCATAGTAGAATAGCTGTAAGTGAACTGCTGTGAGGACCAGAAGCTGATGATGACGGCTGCGGGTTGAGAGGCCATGTATCTGACGCCCGAGTCGATGGCTGAAGCACCACTGGCCGTCCTGTCTATGCTCCACCTGGTGAGGCAGTGAGAGAATGATGTTGCGTTGTAGGGAAACTGAAGTTTCTTGCAGCAGATGGGATCCACCGAACATGATCTCAACTTGAGCCACGTTCTCATCTCTTCGATGAAGCAGCCGAAAGGCTGCGACATGGACGGATGCATGAACAACTGCTGCCGAAGGTCGTAACAGAAGCCTGAGAACCACAGTTGCATCTGGGTAGATGATAGGTCGGGCAGAGGTTGAAGGTGAAGGTCTCCGGTCGATGACAAGTCAAAGTAACTTCCAGTGAAAGTAGAGTCGACGCCAAAGACGAATATGAGAGGCAGATGGTGAACACTCTCCCCTGACCTCTCAAACGCAAACTGATGCTTTACTAGTCTGTCGTAAACTTCAAATGGGTGACGTGCCCGCAGCATTTGGAACATGTCAGCAGATGGCGAGGAAAAGCCAGGCCAGAGAAATATGGCGAGCGCTCCGCCAATGGCAACGGCGAGGAAGAGAGGCAACCAGACGACAGAGCAGACGGAGGCGACTGCCAGTTTGTTCAGCATAGAAGTGACCAACGACGTGACGCGGGAGTGAAGCGAGGCTAAGAAACGGCAGGGCTGAGATGTCTTGGCGGAGCTGCAGCACGCCACCAGGGCGTACTTCTCATACAGCACTACACACGCCGGCAGCCATGTTAAGATGAGCAGATAGTGAACGAGTATACATGTGCCTGCGTAGATACAAAAGCATTTAATTGAGACTATATCCGTGTAGGAGCTGGCGAAGAAAGCGGTAGCGGTGCTGGCACTTGTCACAAACATGGCGGCTGACGCGTGGCTCAGAGTGTGAGTGACAAGTCTCTCCAGTATGCTGGCATTGCGACTGTGCTTGATCGCTGTCCACGTCTTCCAAAATATGAACAAGTCATCTGCCCCTGTTCCGATAACAACCACAGCTGCCAGAAGGTTCATGAAGGGGAAGTAGGTAATCCTGAAGACGAACTGATAGAGGAAGAAGCTGATGATGATCGTAAAGAGCATAGAGACGAGCGAGATAGTGGACAGGAACATCGATTCCGTATACATCCACATCACCAGGAATACAACCGCTAGCGCCAAACCAATCCAGCAGGAATCCATCAATAGATAGTCCTCAAACACATAGTTCTTTAAACCAAAGTCAAGGGCAAACAACTCCACGCCATTGCTGCCCTCACGCCAGCTGACTCTCTTCATGAGATCCCTGTAGTAGCTGTATGCTCCCTTCCCTTCAGCCATGTGAATAAAAGTCATAGTGAGCACTTCGTGCTCCGCATCGAATGCTTTAGAGTCGAGAATATAATGGTACAGTTCGTAGATTGTTGAATCGGCGCATTCCTCCGGTATACCACAGCTCCGCAACCTCGGGCTCGCCCCACTGCCCCAGCAGTCTGGACTAGAGGCGGTGTAAGAACTGTGGCAATGGAGTAGCAGCTGGGACACATTGCGCAACTGATCGGCGGTTACGTCATGGCAAGCTTGAGGCCCTTCACTAAGGTAGGTGATATAATTAACCAATGAGAAGCTGTGACAGTCGCACCAAGGCTCGCAGGTTGGCTCGTAGAGAGCAGACGACTCCAAATCTGTCTGAAACTCGCACAGCTTCCTGAATGTGTGCTCAGAGAATAGATAGGAGCCTTTGGATAACTTGAACACTATCTTAGCGTAGCCATTACCTGGAAAATAGAGGGTCAGAATCAGCTGGACATCGAGAACAGGAGGGCGATAATGACGATAAGAAGAATGATGAGACCGATGAGATTGATCATAATAATTATGACAGCACAAAGAGACAAAATGAATGAAATAATCTGATTATGACACAGTACATCAGTACAATCACATTCTCCATGACTCTCCATACCATCTGGTTATTTTCCAGCAAGTTTTACATTGCCCTGATGGGAACAAGGAATTCGAACGATGATCTTACGGGGCTGAAAATCGCAGAAGAACTTCTCTTTATTATTCAGGTAGGCAGCCAAACCGTAGCTGGTATCTCGAGTTTTCCGTTTGGATGAGTCATGTTCTCCTGCACCAATAAAACACGGGATAAGCAGACTGCTAGAGTATTTCAAGCGTGCCATCGGAACATGTGTGTGAATTATAACACGGGATGCTTTATATCAGGCAATGACGTACTGGATACGTTACCACGGAGACTTCCAACACCCACGGACGGATTGGAGAAGGAGGAAATCACTGGGCGGATGCTGAGTAGTTTGGAGTTGTCTGCCCCTACAGCCGTGTTTTCTACTAGATTATCCCATGCTGACAGTGCGCTGTGTATCGGTGTATGTCTCGGTATGAAACCCTGTAAACAATGTGGGATAGGTGAGCAGATACTGACAGCGCCTGTCACGCTGGATTGTGACAGACACCGACAGTGCTTGTTCCGCATCACGTCGAGTCATGACATGGATTAGCAGGTGATTGAGGTGGTAATAGACTGTATATACATGTATGTACAGGATAACAATACTATGGACGGCGTGGTTAATACCGCGATATAGTTGACTGCAACTTTTACCAGATTTTAGATTATGAAGGAAAGAGTCAAGATTCAACTATGTATTGCAAACCTACTTCTTATTCCGACCCAAGATACAGGAAAGGACAAAGATAGCGGATGGAACAATGACAAAACTGGATGAACAGCGTAAGAGAAGATGAATCCAAATTACTGCAGCAATGTTGTCATAGCACTGCTGAGTCACTTGCTATAAACACTGTGAATAGAGCGTTTACGAAAAATTAACGGTATAGTTTAAGGCACTCTTCCAGTTATTCTTTACACAAATATTTGGGATAAAATATGAGGGATTGTTGACACAGCAGGTTCCATAGCCACTCTAGGGTATCCTACGAAATGAGGAGGAACACATGCATGTGATAGTGAAAGCTACAATTACCTGTACGGGATCGGCAAAGTCTGGCGTAGCGCCTAGTAGTACGCTCACTACCGTACAGGTAACAACGACGACAAGTACGATGATTACAACAGCGACGGGATAGCGAGTCAACAGCCGGGCGTATCTGAAAGAGGAACGGGAGGATCAGTATAGGAAGGAGGTTGTGAATGGTGCCAAAAGTTGTGTACACTCAGAAATCTCGAGGGGAATTTGCTATAGATAGTATACCAAGCTAAATGGTACTTGGAAGTCGTTTGGGATGACTGTTAGGTTGTATGCTACTGTTGTACTCCATTAGTGGCTCGGTATCACCTATGATGTAGTCTAATTAGGGCCGACTGTACAGTGTATTACCCTGAGCATTCATTCTCATTAGAGGCCAAGCGGTGACAATTGTAGTGCAGTCATTACCAGGACAATAAGTAAGTATTGTCAACTAGAGACAAGTGGTTTGATTGCCTGTTAGCCTGACCATGCATCAGAGAGCTGTTTATTGTTGGAAAACCTATGTGGCTAAGAGCGTATAAAGGGAATAAACCACAGTGGAGAGCTTTCCCTTGGCCCTGCTTGTTGATCTTATGAACTTGAAAGACGTAGATGTAAGAAATCCGATGCTAACACCGCGATAACATCTCACAAACTGAAGGATTCATCACAATCCTGGTAACCAACCATCAACAGGTGTATCACATTACTATGAAATCAGCCATTTGGTCAGTCATATCTTAAAATTTGAGCATTGCTACTTACCTCAGCTTTCAGATCATGTTTTGACAAAGGTGTGATAAAAACGTACATGTTAGTAATAGGATATACACTTACCTTGAGTCACCCATTCATTCCAGTGTTTCGGTCATCGTGATATATAACGTTCAACTGAGAGCTCTAAAATGATAAGTATAACTGAAACACGATGTTATGATTAATCAGTTTCAGCATAGTTTGGATAAGATGAGTTTAGCAAGCAAATAAGTCCAATTCTATCTCTATGCTCTAAAGATTGGCGATCAACTTGGCGAGCCTTTGGCATTACACAGCTAGGAGGTAAAAGCAAGCTACCAGACTATCTTCTTGCCACAGAACGCTAGCGAGAATATCATAAATATTATGCAGCAGTTTGTTGGCCATGATAAAACGCTAGCAGTAATAAACACTGCCATGAATTCACGCAAAAAGTTATAATCCAACACAGCTTGAACCTGAGAAGACAGAGATTTAGACTTCTCATAAAGTAAAACAAGACTTGAATACGATGTAAAATTCGTCAACAACATAACATTAAACAGCTAGTCACTAGGAAGAACACTAATGGACCTACGGTTTCTCGTTTCAGCGCCAAAATGTCTAGATATGAGTAGAGAAATGAAGTACTATCCCTTCTTTGGCAAGTCTTCGCCCGTTCGATGACGATAGGAAATGCTTTTAGCTGGCTCGCCCCGAGTTTAACCAATAGAGGATAACTCCATTATTAATAGAACACGCAACTTCCGGGCGTCTGCATCATCGCACGAGTGCCCTGACGATGTTGTCGATACTAGTACTGGTATACAGGCATATTCATTCAGAGGTATTGCAATGCAATGCAGGTTCCCTCCTGAGGCATCAATGTTGTTAAATCTACTCATCAGTTCCGATACCGGCCACTTAGCGTAGATTTTGATTAATCTTTGACATTGATACTTTTGTAGTTCTCCTCTAAATGCATGACATAAGTTCTCCCAACAAATGACGAACGTCGAGGTGACAACTCCGACATCGAGACTGTTAATCAATATTAATAATAACGATACTGGAACTGGGCGGTGTCTGCCTAATTTTTTGACAACTGTCTACCCTCCCCTCTCTCTCCCTCCCCTCTCCCAGGGGAAGAGGAACAAGGAGAAGAAGAGCAAGAGAAAGAGGAGCAAGGGCAAGAGGAACAACGGCAATAGGAGTAAAGGGAGGAGGAGCAAGGGAGGAGCATTATGAGTGAGAGATCACACACTAATAGCACTGAAAATGAGCTCTTAGTCACAGGTCGTATCATATCAGCCCCATATCAGGTAATTTCAGTATTTCTTTTTCTTCTTCAAATCATGAAAAACTGTGAATGACAGGATATTTAGCTATTTAAATATCTTATTTGTTTATTTTCTATATTGTCACCCACATGCATCTATTATGACTGATGCTGATGTATGTACATATATCATATTATGAATGCAACTTCTCATTTTCTCATATCATATATACTTCTTTGTAGAGTTTCAGTCAGCATTCCACCATGTACAAGCAATGTAGATAATACAAGTGATAATTTGGCACTATGTATTAGTCTCCTTTTGACGTAGCGTATCCGTAACCTAGACGATACTGTAAGGATCCCCGTTTTCATCTTCATATGTCGTGCCATCAAGGCCATCATTCGCAAACATCTCCGGCGGAGCAGGGGGTACCAGTTCATAATCAGCACTGTTTGTGGTCTCAGGGAGTGTAGCATTTCCGGAGTTGCCTCCTCTTGCACCTCTGAATGCACAGATGACGAAAGTTCTAGCGTGTTTTATTTCCATGGATGAGAGTATAAATGTTACTGACCTGCGTTTGTTAAAGAAGATTCTGAGTGTCTCCGCTATTGACCTTTTCTTATTACCCCTCTTGTGGATGATATGCTCCTCCGGAGGGTATTTGAACTGCACCTTGTGTTTGCTCTTCTGTCTCCTAAATGTGTCACTGCTGTCCCCATCATCCAGCAGGTCCGGTGTTGATTGTGATATTGCTGCAGACCTCGTTTTGGAAAGGCGAGCTAATGGAGGGAAAGAGAATTTTTCTATACTATAGTTACAAAACATCACTAACAACTGAACAAGTAAGGTTCTTACAATCATTGAGAACTCAATGAGAGATGACTGTATTCGTACCTGGACCTGTAGAGTATGGCTGGCTGCCAGGGTTGGGGGTCTTACATCTTCTTGGCATTGAGTGGCAGTCATGAGAGCGAGTGAAGTCCAAAGCACTATTCGGGCGTTCTAAAATATCTGGAAATATTACATTCACAAACATCTTAAAATTTGTAAACTTCTCCCTGCTTGGTAAGCATTTCAAGAGATGACCGAGTGAACTCTCACCTCTCTCTAGCAACTCCTCCTCACGAAATGGCTCCAGCCGCTGTGAAGACTTGACGGTTGTCTGGAAGCTGGTTGATTGGTGGGATGAACCTTCAGTTGGAAGTTCTTCATGAGATCCTAAATCAAAGTTAGAATGCACTCCGCTATCTTTCGTGGTCGTAGAGAACTGCTGATCCTCCTCATGGCTACTCCAACTAGATGTGTCCAAACACCTGCAATGTTTGTCACGACCTTATGACCTCCATACAGTTTATCATGATCTGCCTCATTATCAAGTATTAGCTCAATCAAACAGGTCATGGTTGTATTATAGCTAAGTGACATTCTTATTCAGAACTACATCCGAGTTCTCACCTGGGATGTGCAGTAAGAGGCTGGTCTGAGTCGTGCCGTTGGGATTTACCTCTGATCAGGATAGTGATTGATTCAAGTTTGCTCCGGAACACTTCATAGCTTCTCTCCAGGAAGAACATGTCAGGGTGGTCCACATTGGTGCTCCTCATGAGTTTCTGTTCAGTAGGAAATGAACACCGTTATACGGAAGCTCATAAGCCAGAATGTTCAAGCAGGGATATTTCATATTACCTGGATGAAATGATCATATACTGGCATTCTTTTGGTTGGTGTTTGTAAGTGATCTAATATCACATCATGTCCTTCTGTGGCGTGTTGGTAGGTGCTATTCTGCTTTCCTACTGTTGCATTGAAGCCGATATCTAGTTTTCTCATTTTCCGTAGATTCCGTCTCATCCTTTTGAAGTTGGTGATGTATTCTTTGTAAAGTTCAAAAACGTCCACCTGAATACATAATTTTGCGTCAATAAGACAGGGGAGACGATCTTAGATAAAAATGATTTCAATCTCAAGATTAAGTTTGAGGTTAAAGGTCGAGTTTGAGGTGGTCCATCGGTACTCATTGATCTCAGTTCAAGTTTGGTCAGACAGCGTTCAGTCCCCACCCTACAGGCAGGCCCCCACTTCTATAACAATCGAATCGGTCAAGGCTAATCAAAGATATTGGGTCCATTGATTCTTGAATGCACAGCGAGCTCTATGAAAGGAGCGGGCTGGTCAAATACACTCTGCGACGACGATCCGATTGAGATGTTTGTTCGTGAGAGCCAATGCTCAAGGAGTGTTGATTGATATCAAAACAGTTTGTTACAACAGAGCCGCTCTCCTACATAGTTTACTTATGTGGTAAAACAAGTTCAGGAAACCTGCCAAGCACCTGCTCAACAAACATTGTCAGTTCATGAGCTCAGTGGAGGCTAATCCATCACACAATGAGGTTATTTGTTTGGATTCTTATTACACAAATACACATTGCTATAATTCTACTCACAAAGGAATGTAGTGAACATTCTGGTTGTACGTCAGTGTCAGACCTCTACCCTATGGATTTACTGACTAGCTGACATACCGTAGTCCCATAGTTAAGACGATATTATCTACTACGCCAATGCCTTGCTGTGATAATCTAGGCTTACTCTACCTCTAATAGCAATCAGAGAGCCTGTTGGTCAGAGATCATCTTGTCTACGTCGGAGACAGGTTGCTCTGCAGACTGATGATGACTTCTAACTAATTTACCTGCTTATGGGAGATAAATCTGCCAAAAACATCTCCGAGTACGTCTTGATAGTGCCACTTTTTTAGCCGAGCCTCAAGCATGCGTAAGAGCATGCAGTGATGAGCGTACATCTTCTTAAGGCAGTCCGGGAAGATACTTCTAAAACATATCAAGCATTCCATGCGAGTCTTGTGGTGAAACGCTATGGAGGCCTTGTCTCACAGCTTCAGGGTAGATTTTTGACGATTAGCTTGGCCCTTAGCATGCACAGAGACATCAAACGATGACACAGTTAGCTGGATGAACATGACCGATTGGTCACTGCCAGCTGCAGGGCATTGGGGCCTTGCTGTCATAAATAGATATACACATACTTTGAATGATCTGTGTTTATCACTCCAAGGTGGTGTAGAGCTTTGCTGTCGACTAATTCCAGTAAGTCATGAAGGATAGTGCAGTAAGCCCTCTCAGACTCTACCATTCTTGTAACAATCTTCTCTCTACGCAACCCTGGAATTTGCAATGTAAGAAATGAGGTAGATTTAGATGTTACTAGTTATAAGCCCTCGCAGTAGCGTTGTATGTACCTGTGGCTGTTTTATGCATTGCCAGGCCCTGCCTGTCCATGTCGTCCAATGTTGAGCAGTCATTTGAGGTACTCTATATAGAGACAAAGAACTGTGCTTCATGATGATCCTAGATGCCTTAGATGTAAACCGATTTGACTATATAGTCTTACTGGGATACTGAATCCGTCACTATCCACCACATTCAAATTGGCCGGGTGACTGAATGCTCTCTGTATGGATGGACTGGATTTCTGGTAGTCTGCATATCGGTCAGCGCTGCCGGAGATGTCATCATCGGAGCCAATCAACTCTACACACACAATGGATACGCTGTTACCACCATAGTCTGCAGTTCATATACAAGTTTGGAAGAGGTGAACAGACTGCTGTCTCCCCTTCTCCCTCTAACCAAGTGTATGGCTAATGTAGCAGACTTGACAACATCTTAAAAGTCCACCAAGATGTAGCCAGTATCTATATGTGAATGTGTGCAACAACGACATATCCTTCTTCCCCTATCTTGAATAAATTGCAGTTGTCATACCTTCTGGTGTTGGCAGACTGGCTATGAAGGGCTTCAGCATTGGGCTCACTCTCTTATCATGACACGATTTGCTCCGAGGTTTGAAGTCTCCCAGTGAGGACAGGCTCTGCCGTTCGATTTCTGGTACGATCCTTTCTGACTTGAGCAACTGGATCTGGCGCTCTAGCTTCCTTTGGTTCTTGTTTGATATACTGATATGGTATTGCATATCTTTACATTGTGTCTGAAACATTGAAATTTGGTAAGAAGCGAGCACAACAATTACCAGGCTATCATATATTTTCTCCAGTCCAGTTATATCTGTTGGTGATGAAAAATCTTTGATTGGTGAAAAGTGTGCGCTGTGTTTTCAACACGAACGATTTTAACTGTTATTGGGTGTGAGCTTGCTCATGGTACAGCGGCAAAAACTCAAGAGCTACTTATTCCCATGCTTAGTTTCACGCTTGCCTGGAAAGAAACCTTTTTTGTCACAGGTTACACATCACTTGAAGGATATTTCTTCTCTGGTTATTAGTTGTTTCCTGATTCTGACTATGGGCCTCCTGAAACCCTGGATTACCTTGAGTGCCTGGACAGTCTGCAGGATCTCTGCGAGCTGATCATCATGGTGTTTGTTTGAACTCTCCAGTTTATCCTGGAGCTCCCTGTCTTCATCCTGAATCTTTGAAAGCTCATCCATTGCTGCAGAGAAGCCCACTTGGAGGTCCTGCATCATGTCTCGCAGCTATAAAAGAAGCAACATGTCTAGTCTTTATCACATACCCAATCGTACACCGGTTGGAAGCTGAAAGTAAGTTGCTACTTGATGCCAGGCACATTATATACCACAGATCCCTAAGGAAGGATTACAGTCAGAATTAGGGGATTTTTAGAGTAGCAGTACTTGAGGCATTGACGCAATGTAATTGCCGGCTTAACTCTGTGTCAGCATCCATCTGTCAGTAGTTTAAAGTGTCCACAATTTATGGATTAAGGAGAGGGTCACGCCAGCCTTAATCTCTTTGTTCACAAAGAAATGACTCATCAGGTATACTGCTGAACCTTTGCCTCTTCAACGTACAGTCTGTGAAAGCCATTACCTGCTTATGACTACTTGGATTGTCCCACACATTTATGAACTTGAGATCAACTGCAAACAAGACAACTACCTGATTGAATGTGTCACCGTGATGGGACATGGAACTTACGCCTGAGTCGGTATCTAGAAACTCATCGCTGTCGGTGATAGACGATTGATTGGATCCACTGCTATCACTCAATGATACGGTCCATTTTAACATAGTTCCATCAGTTAGTGAAGAGCTGATCGAGTCTGCTACGGACAGATCACTACTCTACTCGCTTACTGCATGCAGATGATTGCACTGCTGGATACCGTATGACGGAGAGTCAATGCCAGTGAATAACCAGCCAGTAATACCAACCAATCCTGTGTCCAGAACTGCTAATCTCTCAATAGGGTCAATCACTGCGCCATGCCGCTCTGTCCCCCCCTGGGTAGGTACACATGTACTGTATATACCTGATAATGCTCCACAATAAATAGCTATGAACCCTCACCTTGGCTATTTTATAGTACTGACTCAAGTAGACACTGTTAGTTTGCTCTATCATAAGCAGAACTAAGTCGCTATAGCTATAGCTTCATCTGCTCCATATGCTAATGTTACTTCTATTACCAGCAATGAAGAGGAATTACGGTAGATATCCCATTCGCGAACCAGGATTATTGAATTGTATTAGTGAATAGATTAAGCGACAGCTGTATGCCGTTGCATCAAGTGCACCTGCAACCACTTTCAATGGAGCTGTTAATTTTCTTCCTGGATTTAAGCCCATGTAATTAGCTTCGTTTGTGATCCGCTGCTTTGAGGAGGAAACCAAGTCTGAAGGTCCTAGTGCACAATAACCATATTCATGTTACAAATTGGTTTATCTGAACTCGTAGATTTCGGTTCATTGGGAGTTGTGCAAGATGTGACTCATGCCTTGCTGACCATGTTACCAGATTGTGTTCTGCTCATCACTCCTGTTTCCTTGTCGAAGGATAACTGATCAAAGAATGATGGATTAGGAGATATTATTCTGTTGATCTTCTTCAGTTCTTGATATATGAATTGATGGGTTTCTGTGGTTGTTATCCCCCTGGTTGTTTTCTGTGGTGGTTTTGCTGTGACTACATCTGGATGGATCTCACGTGTGTAAAGCGATTGTGTGATGTACCCGCTAATGGTCTCTATTCCATGTAGAATTCCAGAGTTCTTGCCCTGCAGCATTTGAGCTAAGATTGGGTCTCTTTCTCTTGTTAGAAGATTGCTGCTAATCATTGTGTTGGAGGGCCATGGTGAGATGTAACTGGTCGATGCTGGAAAAAGTTCGAACCTCGGTAGTTCATTGTCAATTAATTAGGTTTGTTTATTTTATCCTTGTTGCAACTCTGGTGAATTCCTTCAGCAGCAGCAGTGAGACCATTGCAGCTCATCGCATCATTACTATTGACACTCAGATCAACTCTGATAACGGCTTGAGAGTTTTACCATGGTGATGACAAGCCATCACTACAAGTTTGCAGTACAATATCCACACAGCTTTGGTCCACAGTATTGTCCAATCACAGTACTAATATTTTTAGTTACACCAATGACCTATGACCTGTAACCTGTCACGTATGAACTCTGAACTCCTGATTGACTCATACATGTTTATGAATTCATATCAAATCAATAAATAGTAAACGATCTCTACTTTTCGCCGCCACTATAATAGTCTGCTATTGTAAACTCGACTAGTATTTCTGCATCGTTTCTCTCAGCTGCCTCCTACTCAAGCAGAGCTTTGAATGGATGACAGGTTCACGGAGTAATTTCATTGGTCCGCTAGTATCCCTCAAGTTTGACATTTACTGCTGTCGCAGCCTCGCACTATTGATGCAACGTATCAATACTGAAATCGTATCGGCCACACTAGCTGGAAACCTGCCAGCTCTCCGTAGATCAATATCAGATATAAGGAACTCTGTACAAGTCTACACACAACCACGCTGACATGTTTAGGGAGCTGAATGGCGGAGATGCCAATTGAGCTGTTTGCTCTCTGTGTTTGTTAGTGTAGAAAAGACCTTTTGACAGCGCAGAGTGCTTTTGTAATTGACGAATCGCAAGCGACGCTTGTGGGAGCTGTGATTTGAATATACAGTTTTGTGTGCAATGATTGGGCAGTTATAACAATGGCGCATATGCATGTGGTTGTGTCCCAGCATGGCATAGCTGTCCTCCTAGACAAGCTACTCTATACATCAGTGTTTGTAATAAACACTTAAAAATGCGCTGTGAGCGTTTTTGATATTATGTAAACTGCTGCAGCCACATTGAGCAGCGATGCCTGGGGGCCCACTTACGGCTGGTATTGAAAGCGAAGTAGTATTTGCGTGTAATCAAGCTTCTGAAACCAGATGAAATGATTTTGTCTCTGAAGTATGAGATTGTTAGTTTTATATAACAATGCAAATAGTTGATATGAAATTAATCACCTCTACCAAAGAAGGTATAGATGAACTCAAGGACTTGTTGCTATAAAGCTATTCTGTGTGCACCTGATGCAAATGATCATGTAGCATTTACTTCCATGTATCTGTCAATACACTGTGACGTGACTAACCTCTGTCAGCTGATCATCTGACAAGCTTTCATCACATTCATCACGCGTGGAAGCATCGTCCTCTATGCTGTCCATGTTAGTGCTGATACAAAGCCTGATCCCTTGAATTCAAATTCAGTCACTTTCGCTCTAAAAACAGACATAGAGAATACTGTGGTCAGCAACAACCTTCTAGTTGAGACAATAGACTTCTGGTAGGCATCTCATCCATCCATGTACACGTTCCAGCTCAAGTTGTTTCCTTTTTTAAGGCAGCACTGCTGTCTCACAGCTGCTTGTTAAATCCGGTAGTTGGCTGACATAAGTGAGATTAAACTGTGAATCAGTGGCTGCAGTAAGCCGTCGCGACACCCGATATGGTGTTTTGTGTGCATATCAAATTTTCAATTGCGAGAAAAAATACTCACTAACAACTGCAAACATAGATTCCCTTCAACAAACGCGCATGAAGATCTAGTAAGCCATACTGAACGGCGAGCTCTCTGCATCGGACGATTTGCTCGTTAATCCATCCTCAAGCTGGATGCTATCGAAATCAACCAGCATTCCCTGCTCCTAGATTTGATACTGCCTATATCTGTCCCATAAACTGTAAACTCGTGTTGTGTCCGAGAGATTGAGAGATTTATAACCTCAAGCAATACTAATCTCATACTGATTGCCCACATCTGTGCAGCTAGATTTAGCATCCATCCATGAATTTAATGCTATCTACTTACCAAAAACCAGATATCGGAAAGCTGAAGGAAAATTCGAGTAATGTGAAGTGATATGTGACTTACGCAGCTTTAGCAGTGCTCTATGCACTCCAGGGCTAACAGAACAGCATCCACAGTCATTTCTAGTGAGCAGTCGACTAAGACTTAAGCTAACTCTCCGTTCCCATGGAACAGATAGCTGCATAAAATGGCATTCAACGATCATCAATTAAGGTGATGGAAGACAAAGACTATTCCCTAGGTGAATCTCACTGCATAGCGTTGGGGCTTGCAGGGCTTACTAAATAATAGCTGGATAGCAGCAATACAGCTACGATCTTATGCCAGGCTTTGATATCCTGCTGGGTGCTAACACTGTCCTCTCCCTCTGCAGTTGGTGCCACTGTTTTTTGTGGGACATGCAGGACGTATGCATAGCGGAATAGAGATTCCTGAATTTTAGTATCCTAGTATCTCTCTGCCACTGAAGTCCATTAAAGAGAGCACTGGCTCCACACTGTCGCGAGCAGTCCAGTGGGAACTCAGGATCAGTAGGATAGAGAACTTTGACGTGTGATTATTCAAAACGTAGTCAATAGATATATAAGTTCTATGAGACTTCATGTCTGGCTACAAGCGATCAATTGGGTGTACGATACATCTTCAATCTTTCATATCTGCACCTATGCACACTTCCAGCTGCTGTGAAATCCTACACACGTGAACTCCAACTGTACGCACACCAATAAATGGAGCAGAAAGATGAAGAGAGATATAGAGATGGAGAGGGAGAGGGGGAGGAAGGTGGAGAGGCAGAATGAGATGGTGATGGAGATGAAGGGGGAGGGGGGGGGGGAGTTGGCGAGGAAGAGGTAGATGTAGTCGGAGATGAAGAGAGGTGGCGGGAGAGAGTGGAGGAGATGGAGCGAAGTGAT
>ERZ1740065.790-NODE-790-length-17848-cov-10.813297_pt1 | contig 17848 bp, 14 predicted proteins | sample MGYA00581738_ERZ1740065 | MGnify/ENA primary metagenome ERZ1740065 (study PRJEB43018, sample SAMN04849749) | marine metagenome | isolation source: floating plastic debris | place: Pacific Ocean | collected 2008-09-01 | study: EMG produced TPA metagenomics...
CTCTCTCTCTCTCTCTCTCTCTCTCTCTCTCTCTCTCTCTCTCTCTCTCTCGTTCACTTGGTGTTTGAATGTAATATTCTGGATTTGTCTTTTCATAGTGCATCTTGATCAGCGGGGGACATAATTCTACAGTTAACCCCAGTTGGAAGGTTTTTTTGCCCAGTGCAGGTGTAGTAGTGCCCAGTGCAGGTGTAGTAGTGCGCAGTGCCTTGTATAGATGAGTCTATAGTCTGGGCGCAGTACCCAGCCGGTATGGACAGCTGCTGTGTCGCCTAGGATAGTATGCTGACTAGTACTGACTCCTGTACTCTGCAGGTGTATCTACTTGAAGGAAGAAGTCTTCCTCGATCTCGGTCGCTTCCTACAGAACATCCTGACACGGCAGTGGTGAGAATCATTATTGTCTTCGTAACCAACCTTCTGGTATCGTTACTGCTGCGCCACACCACTGTCCCGTAATGAATACTTCAGGCTCGAGAACCCAGGCAATGATGTGGATACAATCTGTGTGACGGTAGAAGACTACCACCACGACTTTGTTCATCTGCGACCCGGACACTACAAACGTCTCATGCTGCTGATATATGAGCAGATAGTCGTCGCGTACCTGCGTCAACTCCTCTCTCCCTCCAGGTACTGCTGATACACACTCTGGCTGTCAGCACTTCCTAGCAGATACGATGGCGGTAGTCTCAAGGTGACCCAGTCTTAGGACGGTGAATTCATGTCAACACTGGTACTCTCGCTGTCAGCGGCTATAACCAATCTGAGTAGTTGGTCTGATCATCAACCCAATGTTGCCACAAAAGGGGGCCTTGTTCCACGCAGACCCAATACTACCCATCGGCCTAACATTTGTCACACAGACTTCATACTTGTCACATAGACGTGATGTTTGTCACACAGTTATGACGTTTTCTACAGGAAGCTGTCATTCAGGACACCGGATGAGCGGCGAGAAGCAGCAGACAGGATAGACCTCGAGTCCAAACAGATCCGAGAGACATTCAAACAGCTCGCTCCAGATCTGGAAGTACCCGATGACCATCACACTGTGCTGCCAACACTGGCAGAGATCCTCAATATGGGAGACACGTCCATGATGGCGCTGGAACTATCGGTATCGTATTCATCTCTTCCCTCCTCCCCCTTTGCCCCCTCTCTCTCTCTCTCTCTCTCCATTTCCCCTCCATCTTTGTTGCCCCTCCCTCTCCATTTCCCCTTCCCCCTCCGTCTCACCCTCTCTCTCCCTTCACCCTCTCTTTCCTTTTACCCTCTCTCTCCATTTCCCTTCCCTCTCTTTTCCCCCTCCCTCTCCATTTTCCTATCCCTCCCTCTATTTACCCTCTCTCTCCCTTTACCCTCCCTCTTTCTTCCACCTCCCCTCTCTGTGTCACACAGCATTGACTCAGGGTGTGTTTATTCTTATAGGCAATAGTGGCTAAATACCCTGACATCAAGGCTGAACATCTAAGCTGTCTGCTGCAGCTGCGTGGTGACACGACGAAATCCGAGGCACAGCAGGTAAGGGATTCATATGTACATTGTATTCAGGTTAAATAAAGTATCATGCGCTGCACATGTAATATTGCCATCTCTTCCAGCTAGCCAATGATACGCTGTCTGATAGAGGGACAGCAGACGTTAGGAAGGGCATTCTATCGAGAGTTTAGTTGGCCGGAGTCGGTGAGTCAGCGAGCATCAAACACCACGACTGCAATACATGACAGCAAGCCATTACTAACAGTAGACTCTACAACTCTGATTGTTGTTTATACACTCACGTCTTGTGGTTCTCTTTTTGTACATGATCCTGTATCCACATTCTTGACATCGGATTGGGTCACGAGCCTTTATTACATTTTCCTTATGGCATTCTACATTAATGGAATACAAATACAATTACATACTGTATCATTGTACCAAAGTTACCTTGATAACGATATACAGAAAGCAAGAAAATGCCGAAATGATAGAAATAGTTGCCATGATGGCAGTAAAAGGAGTGTAATGTGACAGAACTATAAAATGGGGTTTATCCCATAGTGGACAATAACAAGCGTATTCATACCTCCACATATATACACCATACCACCAGCAGCGCCTTTTGATTGCGATCCAGCAGCCTGATCACGATCCATCTGAGAAATATGGAAAATAAAATTGTTGAGAAAATGAATGGCATGGTATAGGTTTTCCTAAATGAGACGATAGGTGAACGAAACTTTGAATTTATCATTGCTGAATGTACGAGTTAGGCCACTAGGAGAAGATATAGCATCCATGTAGCATTATACACTTACTATTTCACTTATGTGGTCGGACAAAGAGACAGTGGCAGAGAAAGCACGAGGACAGCCAAAATCACTCTCCTCTCGATGTTTGGAGAAACGACATAAATCGCCAGAAAGCATAGCCCAGTTTCACTTACTGAAATCGATTTCCCACTCCGCATAATCGCAACGCTGAACGCACTACTACGCACTCGCTACATAAGAGTTGATAGTGTGCTAAATCGCATGCGTTAACTCTACGTCACCACACTACGATTACAGTACTTCCGCTATGGTCGATGGACGCGTTTCGTATGAATCATCAAAGCGAACTGGTAGGCAAACGATATCGCTCAAAGATAGTAATTGCCCTCTTTACATATATATTCATAATCTTACATCCTTGAATAAGTTGTGATACATTGTTATATACACAACTTCCTAGCCCGCACAAGCACTATAACATACTCTAACTGGTCTAAACTTTAAAACGTGCGTTATGGATTTTTGAATCTCGCGCCTCCAAGTCCTCTTTGGCAAAAGGGCTGAATCGATGGTAGTTGCTTGCATTCGCCGGTTGTAGCAAATCCCTAGAGTGAAAGAGTCGGCCATGTGTGCGAAGTAAAATCTTGGTGATTTGCTACAACTGATCAACATTCTCATATGTTGAATATTCCCTTCACATAACAGCGGTAGATAGATTCACGAGATCAACATGATTGTCCTAGGTATTATATTTGAGTAGTTTTTGAAAGCCTATATATTGTATGAATAAGCCGATTGAGTTCTATGCATCTACTTGCAGATTTCTTCGATATCAATGACTTGTGTTTTAAACTCAGCGGAATGATGAGTCAAGACAGGTGCCTTCCACCCGATTATGGTGGACAGAGCTCCAAGGACCACTGTGAATGTTCCAGAGAAGTGACGACTGTACAACATGATGTAATTATCACCAGCACACCTGTTACTGCACGGCTGTGTCCTACTAAAGGTCAATCTACCAGTCCTGTTGAGACGAGTGGAGCTGATACTACCTTGCAGCCACACGACTCAGGATTCAGTGAGATTTTCTCATTCCTTGACTACAAAGAGGAAAAATGTCAAAACTCTCCAAGGCCACCAGATTGCCCTACAATCACCTCTAAAACTACTCCAACGTCATCGTGTGACGATGCCGGTCTCTCCAAAATGCAGAGATACTTTGATCAGGTATACAAGCAGTGCGACAGGGAACAGGTGATCGGTAAGCGCATCGGACAATCATACGTAGATATCATCGCTGGACTCTATGAGAAGAGCATACCCTGTCTCTCCTATATCTGGTCACTGCTAGACGACACAGATCTCGACAGGTATGATTTGCTTTACCAACCATGTTGTGAAATGTGATTGGCTGGTTTGATTTCCATTACGTTTCTATCTGACTTCAAAGGTGTCAGAACGCAAGTGCGCAATGGAGATCTATGCTTGATGAAAACACGGATACTAAACGCAGGTTGAGCCGTGTCACCAAACCAACTGTGGAAGTGGAAAAGGTATGATTTCATGGTTCCTGCATGAGAAGTTGATCCAGAGAATAATACACGATGTATTGCTGTTACAGGAGAATAGTTCAACCGTCAAACTCGACAGAGAAGCGTCAGTCAGCGAGGCCAGTAGAGCACCTCTGGTTACAGTACAGCTGTCGGTATCATCTGACGACAACTCGTCCGACTCAGTAATCTCTGATACCGATCTCGTGTCCAGTAAGTTTGACCGGTTCGTCGCCGAGGCTAAGAAACTCAAGTCAGGAGAACAGTTTATCAAATGCCCGCACTGTCTGGGGCCCGCGCTGATATACCCAGTGGAACGTAGGGCAAAGTGTAGGCTCGTTGGCTGCAAGTTTGACTTCTGCACACTTTGTGAGATGGACTTTCATGGCGCCGGGAAATGTCATACGCAGCCGAATAAAAGATGTCATCAAGATTTGACGATCAGCTCGAAGAGAAGTAGGAAGCATCTCAAACGGCTATAGCACACGTCACGCTGCACACACCGTTAGCCAGTTTGAGTCTGGTTCCAATCAGTTTGTTCAATCCAAGCAACTTCAGTGATATAGTACATATCCACCAGTAACCAGTGCCAAAATTGTTTTCCATTAATGTATTTTTGTATTGAATGCAACAGAGTATAAAATATAGACTTAATTCTCAATACCAGAGTATGGAATTGTCAACAGCTGGGTTTGGAATCCCCTGTCTGAAAGTGAAATCCCCAATGGCTGGGTGCAGAGTCCTCGATGGCTGGGTACAGAATCCCTGTCTGAGTGTGGAATCCCCCATGTCTGAGTGCAGAGTCCTCAACAGCTGAGTTTGGAATTCCCAACTGCTGAGTGCAGAATCCCCAACAGCTGAGTGTGAGATCATTCAGGGTTGTAGTTGAGTCTGGTGTACGAGACAGAACTAGTGTCCAGATTTACACTGCATATCAGTGCCGTCTTCTTGACATTAGAGGACAGTCGAGCCATTTGAACCGTATCCTGAGGGGTCAAGGTCTCCTCGGTCATGTGACACGTTGCTATGTATGTAGCGTGGAAGAGATTCGGGTCGCCTGCAATGCGGTTGAACTGAGGCGAAGATGAAGCTAGACGGCATGCAGAGGATAGAGAAATATTCACTATCTCAGCTGATCAGGACATCAAATAGGAAGGGGAGGACATATTTTCGATGAAACCATGAGCATTTCTATTAGTTTCAGAGTTGTCTCTCCCTGGATTGATTTTGTGATAGATTCGATCAGTGAGGAATTGTGGCTTCTCTTAGGATATCATATCAAGCACAGCAACATTAAAACATGGTGGTACATAGGGCTCGCTGGCACTGTGTATCATTCTCTATTTAGTATCAAGCTGTAAAATCTTCAGAGGTTCTACTTCTGCAGGTTAATAGTCTACAGGTAGTTATACAGTGAGGGCAGAGGTGGACAGTCGCTGCATTTCTCCACATACCTGACAGCTGTCAGGTATGTGGAGAAATAAATACAAATCATAGATATATTCATTGCCCAGACACTGCGGGTGAGATGTCAGTCAGTCTGTTAGGTCCGATTCTGTCTACCAGAGAATCCTTGACCTTGACACGTAGCTTTGCTTACCTGGATACACCAGAAAGTCGCCACCAAACTTGGCGGCCCCGGATAGGAAGTACTGCTGCTGCCACAGATCTTTGAAGACAAGGTACCTGGCCCTCTCGGCATCTGTTTGGGGGTAGTTCCACGACGCCTCGACAACTGACGGTGGCCAGAGATCCTCTGAGAGCAGATACAAAGCATCAATCAAATAGCCCAACATCCACGCATCTGATACTGACTGCCTGGTTACCAGGTAACACGGAAACGGCACACAATGATGTAATGTTTTCATAAAACCCGGTACCATTCATTAATATCTTCTGTAACCAAACTTACAGTAAGTTCAACTAATAGATCCGCTTCAAGCAGAGGATTGAGGAGTTGTCCTCTCATTGACATTCAATTGTAGGGGCAAAGAGATTAGCATACAGATGAGCATTGTGGGCTATGGCAAACGACTTGTGTAAAATCAGCCTGAGACCATGTATCCCATAATCCTATTAACGGACATCAACATAAACACTGACTGAAAAAGTGGCTGAAATGGCCCCATGGATAGCATCACGATAGTAGCATAGACTGCTAGTCGCCCTTTGACCCCCACTCCTTCCTCCCTGTGGGCAGTATGAGGTGCGGTTCTCACCCAGTGGCTGCTGTACAAGCATGTGCTGCTCCTCTATAGGCTTGATATCACTGATCACCTGATCAACTATCGACTCTCTCAGCTCGTCGGTCATCGGCTCAGGGAGCCTCTTCTTCTTGGCTATGCCTCTCGCAATCTGGTCAGATTTTGACTGTATGTCGCTCTTCTTCTGGTCATATGCTAGTTTTTGCTGAAAGGAAATACCTCTTTTCTTAGACATAGATCTCACCTCACTTATAAGCCCCACCTCACTTATAAGCCCCACCTCACCCACAGGTCTTAATTCATTTATAAGTCTCACCTTATCCAGAGATATCATCCCCTCACAGGAACTCAGCTAGTTCATAATTACCAGTCGTTGCCTCTGGTACTAAGGACTAAACTGTAGGAGATCACCATAAAATGCAGACAGACAGGATAACAACACACCTGTTCGTGAAGAGATACTTTGAAATGTTCATCCATAACCGTTCGTCTGGAGTGTAAGTCGATGTCAAGGTCATCATCTTTCTCCTTCCACAATGCCGCAAACCCTAAAGGCAAAATTGGTCTTCTTAGAACAGCTAGGAGGATGGGTGTGGGTATGAAGTTTCCTGCCTGGGGGGAGGATGAGAGGTCATGTCAGAGATTGGCCACAGCCACGATCATCGATGATCTCTAGTCATATCCAACAACTATCACGGGAGCTGCCTCTGCTTTATGGGGTTGCATTACTACTAATAGCCACTAGAGGGCAGCAGCATACCAGCCTACCAGAGAAAACCATTAGCAATCCAACCACAGCTGATTACTTGTGATAGAGTTCACGAGAGCCGATATGGTCAGAGATCATCACAACGATGATCTCTGATATGGTTCTGACTGGCAACAGGTAGGATGGACTGTAGACAGAGAGAGCAAGGGATGTGGGGAGAGGTGAAGAGGGAAGGGAGGTGAGGAAGGGAGACAGTTGAGAATGTTGAGGGATGAGGGAGAGAGATGGGGAGAGGTGAGGGAGAGGAGAGGGAGAGAGGTGATGTAGAGGAGAGGGAGAGTGGAGAGGGGAGGGAGAGAGATGTGGTAGACGAAAGGGGAGAGAGGTGAGGTAGAGGAGAGGTGAGTGGGAGAGATGGGGCAGAAGTATGAACAAAGAGGAGCGGAGAGAGGGGTTACAGAGATAAGAACACCTTTCTCAAGAAGAAGGGTAACCTCATCTTTAGTCAGATACATTGGTGCGACGAGGATAGAATTCTGTCTGGGAGCCCTTGGATGGCATCCGACAAGTTTTCCTGTGATGTGATACTGATTTCTCAACAGCTTGATGTCTAGAATCACACAAAGATAAGCTATTACCATATGAGTTGCAGATGTCAATATGTCAACATGTAACCACTCAAGTATCTCATACTGTAGTAAATGGCAACTACCGTAACTTGGGAGTTCAAATCAAAAGATCCTGCATACTACGGTAACAGATGAAGAAGACTTACCCTCCTTGCACCAGACTAGCACTTCATTTCCTTTTGTCAGAAGGAGTCTCATCGTGTCAGTTTACAATTTTCATACACTAAACCTGAGATGTAGTTAGTGCAATGTAGTGGGTGCTGCCCGTAGGCACCACGCGCCTAAGGTGTAGAAATAATCTTGTGATTATAGAAATGGCTCAGTCGAACATTAGAAGGATAATTAACTAAATGAACAATGATGAATTAGTCTTTCTCGCGATGACAATGACAATGATCCCAAGTCAACTTCATACAGAAGTGTAGTTTTTCCTTCTTGATGATCTCCCGCAAGATATTTGAGTGAGATGGAATAGCAAATGTAATCGCTATATTTTTTATAATATTGGAGTTGGCTTCTCTTGCTTCTATCACGAGCTCTATTATCTGTAGAGTGGGTGATTATAGACTATCTTAGCACCTGCACTGAAAACAAGAGAGTTAATGTAATCATAGATTGTCTCTACCAATTATTGAACTGAATTGCGTATCGATAATCATGGGCCATATCGAGAGGGGGAAAAGGCTGGGGAGAGAGAGAGGGGGTGATAGTGAGGATGAGGGGAGTGAGATAAGAAGAGGCTAATGTAAGGAGGAGAGAGGGGAGGGTAGAGAGAAGGGGTGGAGATGGAAGACGAAAAGGTGAAATGGTAGTAGTATCAGCTACTGTGGTTTGTTGCTGCCGGTTGCTATCTATGTATCACAGTTACCAAGCTATTGCTGCACTCTTGTTAGAGCCCCATTATCGTTATAAAATGCATGTGGATGAGTAATTACTGAGTCTTGTTTATTCACTCTCCTATTCACATTTACTTGATAGATGCAGAGTGAAGCGTGATAAAGGTCTTTGCACTCATTTGAATTTGAAGATAGACCACTTGTACTTGAAGGGTTTGTGTAGAAGAAACTTTGATTCTCTGGGGCAACACTGCTCTGAGGTTCAATTCACCTTATGAATACCTGATCTCACAGCGAATCAAATACTAACAAAATGAAGCCTGTCTGGTCAGCAGCATCAAGGATGACTGGATTTGTCTTCTCTGCATCTATGGTATGCTCAACTATTGGGCGCTGTAGGGCCAGCCAGCCAGCCAGCCAGCCAGCCAGCCAGCCAGCCAGCCAGCCTTGGCCTTCTGTCATCGTTCCTTGTGATGCTATCGGTTTCACCTACCGGCAGCATCCCTTGCAATGTCACCACCATATAGCCCAGACAAGTTGGCACTATGCTAAATTAGCATCAGGAATCATATCAATGAACTTCTGGTCTGACATTCAAGTAGTCTATCCAGTAAAACGCTCAAGGATTCAGTGGTAAAAGGTCTGGCAGTGGGAGGGATGATGTCAGCTGCAGAGAATCAGCAGTCATAACCATCAAGATTACAGATCACTAGCCCATGTATCCAGCCTGACTCAGTAGAGATCTGTAGAAGTCTATGGTGCGCTGTTTGCCTGTGCACACCCACCATAGCATTCACTTAGTTTAGCTTAGCTTAGATCTAAACATGAGACATTGCTGCTGCCACCGCTGCTGTATCTACACTCCAATCCTGTAATCTTTATCAGTATGACTTTCTCGTCAACTTCATGTCACAGACGCTGTCACAGACGCTTTCGCATGATGCTGCCAATATCGATGCCGCTTCTAACTCACTTCTTTGATCCATTCAAAGTAGTCAAATTGGATTACAGTTCTATAGATGGAATCAGACATGTCATCCGTCTGCCTGCGCTTGAATCCAAACATGGCCGATGCTACCGCTGTTGATGTTCACGCGCAGCAGCGCACAACAAAAACATGGATGGAAACATTTCAGTTGACTTATTGTCATCGCCTGCTACATGAGAAGAGTCTAAGTCTGCTATTGACAACCCGTACACAACAATAGCTTAATCAGCAAACCATCTCCACCCCCCAAATCAGTGTTTATTACCAGCCCAACGTTTTAAAGATAAGAGTCCACAGTGCATATCAGCTGTTCCTATATCTGTTAGCTTAGTAAACCGCCAGCCATCGACTAGTCTGCTCAATTCATGTGTTCCTGTGCCTTCCAGAGCGATGTCAGGTACTCTGGAGATTTCTCACTGGCAGCAGAATTTATCTCTCACACAGTGAGCCTGGTGAGTGTCGATCAGTATTGTCTCATTGCCACAGCTGTGCAGTATTTGAATTTTGATCATGGATCCTGTATGTTGGTCTAATTATGGGTGCCATAACACAGCCGGCTTCCATACCTATCTGTCATGTCTTCATATGTAGTACATGTATTTCTGAGAAGAGCTATCTGATTCATTTCTATCCACTGCTCCTGCAATAGGGAATGCATATACCTTCTAATGTTCATAGTTGATTCACGACCGGTGACTAGCATAGTATGTACAACGCATGCACTGCACATATTCATAGTAATGATGGGATGCTGATGTGACATATCATGTAACACATATATTCATAGTAACTAATAGCCGTTATATACGAACAATGTACATGCATTTGTAGTTCTGAAGTATCTCTTTTGATGGGTAAACGTCCATATGACGCACCCCAATCCTGTGGGTTTGGAAAACCCTACGCGAAAACTATGGTATCGGCTTCGCTATTGGACAAGGCAAAGGCGTGCGTGTACGCAGGAAATGCTAATGAGCTCCGCCTACTGTTAGATTCAGCAAGTGATCAAACGCGAGAACGGATTCTCCTCTCGGAGTTTGACAATGAGGTTGGAATCAAAAGGCCCAGTAGCTCAAACCCTGTCTTCATAGAACATCCAAATCTTGTGGCTGCTGCTATCGGCCTTTGGTTTGTTGACGTCGTATCATGTCTCGTGTCATATGGAATCGGCTTCGATAGTATGGTAGATATTCGTGATCCTACTAACGATCCGGCCTGTTACAAGAGCAACCCACTGATCATCGCCAGCATGCTGGGTAAGGTGGAAATGGTTAGATCCCTGGTGAATAACGGAGCCTCTATCGATGGTAGCAATTCTCTTGGGGATACAAGCCTTCTAGAAGCGTGCTTTGAAGGGAACTATGCGGTCGCGGAGTTCCTTATACAGAAAAGAGCATCCGTGAACAAGGCTAACGAGCGAGGGATCACTGGTTAGTATACAACTCCTGTCCAAACATGTCTATACTACAATCGAACTAAATGAGTTTCGTAGGCCATTATTTCTTGTGAATGCACAGGTTCTTTCTCGCAAGCGTTTAGGCTTTGTTTGAGCAAAATTAGCTACTTTCATCCTTGTATAGAAACAATGGCTGTCAGTCAGAGCGATGTACTGTTACTACTCATCAACTCGCGTCGTCTTGTCTGTCATTCTCGCCTCACAAGCGCTGAGTTAAGTCACTCTAAGCTATGGGAACTCCCAATGTTCCAACATGTGTCCATTCCACCAATACCATATGCATATATCAATTGAATAAACACGGCCGGGCTGTTCACATTTGCCTCTCTTATGAATAATTTGTTCAACTTGACACATCAGTATTCAAGGAAAGGCAGAGAGCAAACCGATAGAGTATGCGGGAGCGTATCATACGATGAATCACACAGCGCTCAATGCCCTGTGTGCCATGCATTTGGTGAAACCCAACACGCTTCTGGTTCTGCCGTATGATCATTGGCTGAAGTTGTCTGTTATGACACACACTGCGTGGATGTGGCGCTGATTAAGATCCATTCCTCGGTTTTGCAGCCCTCATGCTCGCTGCCTACGCGGGGAACACTCATATTGTTGATCTGCTGGTGAAGAGAGGAGCCAACGCTCATTTGGAAGATCTACGCGGCCGTAAGTCTCGACTGTCTGTCCCCTTGTCAACCGTCTGCTTGCATGACAACTGCGAAGTCGAGTGTACGATGAACTAGTGCCAGCAGCGCGGAGCTAGGATCAGATAATGTACAGTAGTTACTGCTGCCGTATCAGCGCTGCCTCGTTGATCGTTGACGCGCTGCAAAGCTGATTGTAATAAGCCGTTTATTGCTGTTGTTGTCGGAGGTGTTTTCATGTAGTTTTTTTGTTGCTACAGGTGAGAGAGGGGGTGTGTAGGCATTGATTGCCTGGTTCTGTGTATATTAATTAATTGCGTTGTTTCACATGAATCAAGCTAGTGACCAACTTCCTCTCTACACCTACGTCTGCAGCGAGCCAGAAACTGGCTGCTTTACCCCACGCAGTCATATCTGTTTCTTTTACCCGTAGGAAACGTACTGTTTTACTGCGTGTCCGCCGGGCAGATACCCATGTTTCTCAAGTTCCTCAACCTCGGAGTTCAGATAGAGGCGGATATGGACGGCATGACCTTGCTGATGGAAGCAGCATTCGAAGGTCACATAGACACGGTGAAATACCTCGTCTCTCACTCGCAGAATCTCCGTCTACAGCTGAACCAGAGGGACAAGGCCAGTCGTAATGCTCTGTTTTACGCATTCGAGAACTCTCAACTCGGTGTGGTGGACTATATGCTCCAACATGGCGCCCACCTTGAGCCGGCCGATCACAGGAAGTCTGCGCTCATGTGCGCTTGTCTCAAGAATAACGTACGCGTCGTCAACTACTGCCTCGGTAACATGGACTCACTCAGGCTGAAGCTCAGCGACGTCGACGACAAAGGACGCAACGTGCTGTTCTACGCGGTGACGGGCGGCAGTACGGAGATACTGAAGCTCCTGATAGAGGCCGGCGCCCTGGTACAGGAATCTCCAGACGGCATCAACCTGTTGATGCAGGCGGCAGGGAAGAGACAACTCGACGTGGGACGGTATGTATTCATACGCCGAAAGTTCTGGTGGAGTGTGAGAACCCCCCCCCCTTGCTGTCAGTGTTAGATAATTGGTTTGTTCGCTGATCGATGAGACACAGCATGGAAGCGGTGTGACATTTTCCCCATTGCGATGGACTCAGCATGTGTACCTCGAGTATAATACGTAGCAGCAGCAGGCCTGGCCACCCCCCCCCCTCCAAGCACCATCTGGCCGGTCTGGCACGGGCTAATCGTTTGAGGATAATTGCCAGTGCCTTTCATTAGTGTATTTTCAATATTCGGTTTTAAACCATGATTAGCGGTGTGATATCCCCCAAAGTGGCCGACCTGTCGATATCAATATACAAACTCTCTCTCTCTCGAGCCTACGCTACGTCGTCAGATCGCCTCACTTGGGAATTCGCTGTTGACTTGACCACCCCGCCACTCTCGCTCATTCCGTCACCCGCCACTCTCGCTTGCTCATTCTTTCACCTGCCATGCCAGTTCAGCGGTAGAGCCTGCAGACGTATCAGGTCAGAACTTTGTGTGTAGATACATGTCTATGGTTTTGTGTCTGTCTGTTTAGTTATGTGCTGAGTAGCAGGAAGCGGATTGGCCTAGACATCAACTCGCAGGACAAGGACGGCTGGTGCGCCCTCCTGTACGCTGTGAGCGCTCGCAACCACGAATTCTGTAAGATGCTAGTCCTAGAGGGTAAGTACGCCTACACCTACATGTATATATTACATCATACGTACTTGTACTTGCACGCCTGTGACTGATGAGTTCAGTGTTGCACTCTGGGTAATGTTGCCCTGAAGTCAGATAGTGAGTCCCGATTGGTTGGAGGGTACGAACTTGATGAAGAAAGGTGCCGCCAGTGTCAACACGCGCGGATAGTCATAGCCAGAAGGCATCAACTCCATCTGCTAGATAATTTGTTTCTACCCGCTCGTGGGTCGGGTACTTGAAGTGTGGTGGACATGTTTTATCAGTTGAATGCTGATATTGTTTCACGCTACTCTATCGAACTGAGCAATCATCAGTTATTAATGCCTTCCAGCCGAAATCAATTGGGTCAACATGGAATAAAGTTATTAGTAATGGATTTGTTGTCTTCTCTCCAGTCACCCTGTCTCTTAGACACGCCTGTCCGCCACTGTCCTGAAATATTGTCTGGGTCACTCATTAGAAGTTGTCTTCTCTCGGATTTTTTAGGAGCGAAGGCAGTGGCGGCTGCCGATGGGAAGACCGTAGCCATGCAGGCGGCACAGAACGATGACCTGGAGATGCTGCAGTACCTGGTGGAGAAGTCAGCGATGACCTCTCTAGACATCCACGCCATCGACCACGACGGCTGGAACTGCCTCTATTATGCCATGTTGTCTTCCTCGCTGGACTGTATGAACTTTCTGGTGTCACGCGGTGTCAAGGCCACAAACAATGAGCACGGCACCAGCTTACTCATGGAAGCCGTGGACAGGGGGCACTACGAGTTTATCCGATATCTCGTAGAGAACTCCCATACGCTCGGTATAGACCTCAATGCCAAAGACTCTTGCGGCTGCAATGCGCTGTTTTACTGCTCGGCCAATGGCAGCCTCAAAGTGTTTGAATATCTCGTCAACAACCACATAAAACTGTGCGACGATCTTCACAATAGGACAGTGCTAATGCAAGCCGCCTACAATGCTCACAGGGAGCTTGTCACCTACCTCATAGACAACGAGATCTCGCTCGGTCTCGACGTCAACCAGAAAGACAAAGACGGCAGAAACGTGCTATTTTACTGTATCGAAGGCGGTAACCTTGACATGTTGGTGGCTCTGTTGGAATACGGCATACCAATGCAGCCCGACGGCTCTGGTAAGAACAATCTGTTCCAGGCCGTTTCAGCAGGCCACGCCTCCATAGTTGAATACATCCTCGACAAGAAAAACTCTCATCTCAAAATCGACCCGCTGGCCACGGACACCAACGGCAACAACGCCATGTATTACTACGCCAAACGTCCGAATAATAAGCATATATTATCGCTGCTGCTGTCAGCTGGTCTAAAGATCCACCATTGCGCCAACGCCAGCAACATCTTGGCACAGGCTCTCAAATCTGGCGATCTGATCACTGCCAAGATGGTGACGAGTAGTTTCGACAAGAGCAACGTCGAACAGATTCGCCTCATCCTCAGGAACTGGCGCAGTGAGAGAGGCGAGACTCTGTTCCACTGGGTGGCCATGAAGAACGACGAGGAGTTTTGTCGACTGCTTGCTCCGTATTATGATCCGACAAGCGATAGGGATGACCATAACAGGACGCCTCTCATCAGGTGTGAACTATCGGCCTTCAGCCGTGATAGAAAGTCCTCATCATGTTTCTTCCGATGCTTGACTTCCTGTCCATGCAGTCCATACGTCTGCAATCAACCATGTGGTCTGATCTTTACAGTGCATGCGCGCAGAAGGAGTCTAATGCCAATGCCTCGCTGGTAAAGTGCCTGCTTGAAGAGGCAGGTATGGACGCCAACGCTGTGGACATTCACAAACACAGTCCACTCTGGTACGCCGTCTGCTCGGAGAATACCACGGCCGTCCAGCTTTTACTGCAACATGGTGCTAGGAACATTATGGACAACTATGACTGCACAGTTCTCATGACGGCAGCGAAAGGTTTGTATCTCGCTCCTTTTCTCTCTCCCTTTGCCACTATTTACCCCTCTCCCCCACCCTCCCTGCTTCTTTTCCTCTCCCTCTCTTCCGCTCCCTCTCTTCCACTTCCTCTCTTCCTCTCCCACTCTTTCTCTCCTTCACTTTCTGGGTCACCACTTTGAAAATATTGATTGCATGCATATTGGTGTAGTTTGCAACCAATACAGTATATACGCTTTTCTTTCTTTCAGTTGGAAACATCATCAATGCTCAGTATTTGTTAAACTTGCTTCCCGAGGCGTATCAGCTCCTTAGCCATCGCGATAAGTACAACAGAAGCGTACTGCACTATGCGGCCATGAGTGGGAGTAGTGAGGTTGCCACTCTTTTCTCCAGATGGTGTCCAAATATCATCGTGAGTTCCGCTTCCTTTGGTCGAATCCGTCACGGCTGAGTTTCATCTGTAGCATGAGTTCTAATAAAACTTTGTAGGACACAGTTGATGAGAACAGCTGCACACCCCTGATGATTGCGGCTGCATGGGGTCACACGCAAACAGTTGCCAACCTCATAGCGCAGAGTGCTGATGTACACCTTACTGACGGCAAGATGAAGACGGCGTTACACTACTGCGTGGATCAGAGCTCTCCCAGCCTCACCACAATCCACCTCCTCTGCCACAAAGGTCCGCCCACCCTTCATCGGTCCTCGCACTCCTCATCGGTCGCCTGCCCCTCATCGGTCGCCCGCCCATCGTCGGTCCGCCCACTCATCATCGGTCTGCCCATCCTTCATCAGTCATTTGCTACTACTATAAGACCATAAGATCTAAGGAAGTTATGATTCTAAATTTACCTTCATTTGCAGCTAGTAGATCATGTAAAAGCTGTATTGTGGTGTAGTGAATCTATCCAGCCTTTCAATGGGATTTAACGCGTCTCTCTGCTAGTTAGGATGCATCATACTAGAGAACAAAGTATGAATTTCAAATGTTCCCAAATTTAAATTTCGTTTTCGTCTCTAGGAAAAGCAAATATCAATGCCAAGGACAATCGCGGCCAGACGTGTCTGATGATAGCGGCGAGGCGAGGTCTCCTCCTCGTCGCTAAATGTCTGCTGAGTCATTCAGCCGATCCCATTGCCTGCGACTATGAGGCTCTGGAGCCTCTGGACTACTGTCGCCGCGGCGACTACAAGATGAAAAAGTTAATCAATCAATATGCCAGTACGCATTCTTCATCTTTCCCTGATACATATGTTTGGAGTTGTGTTCTCTTGGTAAAAGCAGTCGGTCACTCGTCGCAGATATGCCATTCATGGAGAAGTGTTGCTTGGAGACTAAGAGGGCAGAGTTTCAGGAGGTGCTCGACGTCACCAGGATCATGCACATGCTGCAGAAGAAGCACATCATCACTCCTCAGCTGGAGGCGATTGTACTCGCCGACCCTGGCTTCGCCGGCAGAGTGGACCGCCTCCTCGATATGCTGATGACGCGGGGCTCCCAGGTCAGCATTTGTCTGCAGGATTGCGGTGAATTCGTAGACTGCTGCATGGCTGTATCTGGCGTGGTGGGTTGTATCTGGCACGGAGGGTTGTATCTGGCGGGATGGGTTTGGCGAGAGTCCAGGAAGAGTTATCTGGCGGGGCGGGTTGGCGAGGGCCGAGGGTCCAGGATGAGTAGTCGATGTTGATAAATGACCAGCACACATCAAACGAATCGCCTGACTGGAAGACGAGAGAGATTCTAATTTTCATAACCGCCATGTGATCGGTAGATTATAGAGGCTCCAACAGCCGGTGTCAGTTTCAATACCGCAAGAGAATCTCAATGAACAAAAAAACTGCTAAGCCGTCATAATGGTCATGCTGTCAATCGGCTTGCCAAGTGGAGTGATGTAGTATATGACATCATTGCTTGCAGGTGCCTGCAGGTGCTGATGTTAGATGGAGTTTATATGTAGGATACAATGCAGCACAATAATGTAATAACTAATAATAATAATAAATATAATATAGAAATCTGTTTTTCATTAGTGCTGTGTTTTATTGCAGGCGTTTGAGGTGTTCTGTGATGCTCTGAAGGATTACTATCCTGTTCTTGCCCACGAGCTGCTCAAGTTGCGTTACGCGCAGAAGCAGCGAGAAGTGAGGGGTTGAATGTACTGCCATTGATGCAAATCTTGCCAAAATTCCTGAACTAAAATCGGACTATGGAAGACAATCACCAGATTTCATTTACAAGACTAGGCCAACTGCCCACACCACTGCCAGCCAACTGGTGTGTGGTTCATCCCGACGCGTATCCTGTACGACATGCTCAACGGTGCCACGACGTCTCGTTCGTCCTATCATGATTGCTATGCATGTCTCGATTCACTCCACCCGTACATGTGTATCATGTAACTATATCACCTGTGTGATTCAACAATAAATTATTTCCAAACGTTTTCTAAGATTCCTCCGCTTCTTGCTCTATGACTTCTCCGCGAGCTGCCGCACGCAGTAGAAGGTTTTTAGTCGTGTGAAATGAAGATGGCACTGGTGTAAGATTAGGAGAGGCGATTCCAGGTCTAGGATCAGTTATGCCGCTGTAAGCCTCGCAGACGTAATGCCGTAAATGATGAGAGATTTCTGTCTGTTCAATCTATCTTTTACTAGACTGCTCGTGCAAAAACTTGACAAGTTTAAGTGCCTAGCCGTAGGTAGATAAGGTATGAAATATATAGTCACTATGCTGCACGAACAGCAGTATGTATGCTGCTGGTATTTCTCCTCACCATCTGCAACATGTCTTCTGGTTTCAGCCAGGAGAAGCTGAGTGGAGCTAGCGTACCTCCCACCGTCGTGTACCTCTTGCCATCCCTTCCCACTACCGCCACTACCCTCACCGCCACTACCCCCACCACAACCATCCCCTAATATCACTACCCCCCCCCCACCACCACCATCACTCCC
>ERZ1740065.791-NODE-791-length-17843-cov-12.310209_pt1 | contig 17843 bp, 11 predicted proteins | sample MGYA00581738_ERZ1740065 | MGnify/ENA primary metagenome ERZ1740065 (study PRJEB43018, sample SAMN04849749) | marine metagenome | isolation source: floating plastic debris | place: Pacific Ocean | collected 2008-09-01 | study: EMG produced TPA metagenomics...
CCCCTCTTCGGGCGGTCGCGTCCTGTGCTCCTTCGTGGGTCCTTCCCTCCCCCCTATCCCCCCCCCCCACCCCCCTCCTCCCCCCCCCCCCCCACCGCACCCTCACCCTGCCCTTGTTAGCCCAGCTCCTCCATACAAGCAGAACTGTAGTAAACCAGGAAGTCTCAGTCCCTTCCCCGTGTTTAGAATTAATTGTGGATCGTTTGTTGACATCGTGGCTGCTGTGCTTGTAGATGACAGGCAGAAGCTGCTGGACTGCGCGTTCTACATTGCCGCTTTGACAGCAAACGAAGACAGCATCAGTGGCATCAAAGAACTGGTCAGCCTCGTCTCCACCCACGTATTTGCCACATAGTTATGGACGATATTCCGACCGTCGGCCGGTGACCTCGCTCCCGCTCTCATGTCCCTGTTCAACTGTTCCGTTGGCAATACAATAATTAGAGACACGAGTTCCTTGTCCACTGATTGGTCGGTCCACCCATTCGCTCCTGCTCTATCTGCCTCATTCTATCTCAGCATGGCTAACTGCTATATTCACTGCCTGTGCTGCCATGATGGATGACGTCGTGTTGAATGATTTATACACACTATCAACTGCGTATATTCAAACACCTACGTCTGCCACATTGCGTCGCGTCGTTACGCTATAGATTTATATCCCAATAGTTGTATTTATCTTGCACATCATCAAATCGAACATGTTTGAATCTTACACTAAGATCTCACGCATTCCAGTGACCTTTCACCGTCGGCCATCACAGACTATGATAGAAGTATAGATATGGTCTATTCGCTCAATCTCTATTAATGTTATTCTGAGGTTTTGTTGCTAAAGATTGTAGAGGTGTGAACGAATCACAGATTAATGTTCGTCTTAAGTGGTCTCGGGTTTCAATAAGCCAATGGCTGACACTGAGAAAACACCTGATTGCTGCCTCTCTTTGTGCCGCTAGGCAGCGCGTTATCATTATCAATGAATCACACGGCGTATGATAACCCAACACCAACGAAAAGGAATCATGAAGCAAAAAGCTTTTAAGACAATAACGAAAAAGGGTTCACGCTGCGCTACATTAATACAGATTGGCAACTGAATGCATCGCGAGTCGAAGGAAATGAGAGATGTCTGAGTGCTGTTTGTTATCGTTAAATGATGTTGAGGAGCGTTGGAGAGTGGCAGCAAAAGTGAAACAACGTGTTGACTGCATTAGTAGACCCTGAAATGAGCCTCGATTTATTTACATGAGCTACTATTAGCAACTACACACCGTCAGGTGTGTAGTATGGTCCAGATAATTAGAGTTCTCTGAGCCTCTTCCACGTTTGATAATATACAGCCAAGAGAAATATTCTGTTCCATGCGACGTAGTGCATCGTCAACTCTCTGGTGTGGAGGAAAATGGGGCTCATCGAAATACTGCCATAGAAGCCCGTGTGCCGCCATAGACAGACATATCAATTTGTGTCAGTGTCCGCCCACATTCTCGCAGCTGTCATAACTCTATCGCTGTCAATATCTTTGCTCACAAGTCGCCACCGTTATCACTGGCACTTAAGCGTCTACAGGCTGCTGATGGTGGTGTGGTCTCGGACATTAGCTCTGTTCCCACATACCTGTCAAGTCTCCCGTATTCCCCCTCAGTCTCCTGTATTCCCTCCAGACTCCCGTATTTTGAATGCCAGAATTTAGGGTGAAAATAGCTAGTATCGATTTTGCATTGTTCTCCTGTGACTCATCTTGCTGAGCTGAGCTCAAATGTGCTGGAATCCTAGCTGTAGGGGGTGGGGGTTTTGAGCTATGACTTCTCAAAGTTATGAAAAACAGAATCTCAACTATTTTCAGTCCCGACAGGTTGACAGGTTCCCACCACCAAATTAACACATTTCGTAATTAGCTCCATTTCAATCCATTCCATCTCCGTGAGAGAAATGAGGGAAGAAACGAATGCTCGCTAACAAACCACGCCGAGGTAGGCGGAGCTTATTTTAAACTCCCACTTCATTCGCTTCAGATGAGTAAACAAAAGTAAGAGTTATAAATGCCCTGAGAAGGATTAAGAGTGATCACTAAGGATCATTACACCTCTGGCTTCCATTCTCAACAGGTTCGTCAGTGTCGTATAGTAAATCCGCTGTCGCTACGCACCTGCCATCATGAGCTCATCCGAGTCATCGGCTGGCGGTAAGCCGTCACCCACTAAGGATTCCGATTCGTCTCCTTCGTCTCCTACCTCCTCCAGCTTCATCAGGAACGGCGCCGACCGCTATCCTCGAACTCCTAAATGCGCCCGCTGTCGTAACCACGGAGTTGTGTCAGCGTTGAAAGGTCACAAGCGTTACTGCAGGTAAGACAAGGTTTTCGTTTGAAAATAAATCTTTCCTTTATTCAGTGATTTTATGATTATTTGTAAAAAGTCGAGAAAATAAAAAATGAGAATCAAATTTTAGATGGCGAGATTGCGTCTGCGCCAAATGTACGCTGATAGCGGAGAGGCAGCGAGTAATGGCAGCGCAGGTGGCGCTGCGGAGGCAGCAGGCTCAGGAGGAGAGTGAGGCTCGAGAGTTGGGTTTTGTCTATACACAGCCTCCATCTTTAGTTGGACTCCCTTCAGCAGCTTCAATGGTCGACTCCCATAAGAGAGGTGAGGGAAATCGAAACCTACTGCCGATCCCCGTCCCGCCGCGTCTCGTCAGTGACAAGATGTACTCTTAAATTTCCTCAGCTTCACCTCCGAGTCTAAAGAGAAAGTTGATTACCACGGCTCCACTATCGCCACCAAAGCAGGAAATCAGCGGCAATTCGACTGCCGCTGCTGCAGCAGCGAAATCCGGGCGCATGAGTACAGGCAGCAACTGCAGTTCAAATAATGAGTCAGCCACAGCTGGTACGTCTTACACTCACACTCCGATACTCGCACTCTTGTACATTCTCGTTTTGTTGACTTTGATTGGCAAGCCAAAACCCTGGATGTTTGGCGAACGGATGATGTACTTGTACCTCCACTTACATGCTCTATATGACACTCCTGCAGACGTCTGTGTATACATGTATTCATTCTGTAGCAAACAGCAAAAACATCACATCAAATTACACGTCTTAAAAATCACCGTGTGCTACCCTCTCTCATACCACCATCCTGTCAGTTCATTTCTTGTGTTTGGATTTTTCTCAGGATTGCAATTTTTGGTCTTTTTTTAGATTTGAATGAAAAGGAATCTTTGAAGTTGCGTTCATCGCTGGACATGTTGTGCAGAGTCTACCCACACATGAAGAGAAGCTTGTTACAGATCATACTACACAGTTGTCATGGAGACGTCATCCAGGCCATCGAGCACGTCAAGCGTACTCATGGTGACGCAGCCGCGGCGCAATCCAAGTCAGACCTTCCGTCCACCAGTCTCCCAGACTTCCCGTTCCTGGCGCCTGGCCGCTCCGCCTTCTCACCCATCATGGCATCACTCGGCTTCAATCCGGCAGTCCTGCGATACGCCTATGCCAATGCCGCCGCCAGCATGGGCGGTTCAGCGTACCCCAACATCCTTCCCCATATGCTACCGCCTCTCGCCGGTTCTGGGACGATGTATCCATTCCCTGGTCTTGCTGAATCGACGAGCCAAGGCTTACTCAGCCAACTAGGCTCCCAGTGCGTCTACGACAAACCGTGTAACTTACTGCATCACAAACAGATCCTGGCGCCCGCCCCAAGTATAATCGAACTCTCCGGTAACAGCCACTCCCAGAGTTAAGGCTCATCGTCCACTTATATTTCCTTATTTTATAGAATTTCTTGTTTTAAGTTACACGTAAGAAAACAATTATTACATATAATTAAATATACTATTGATGTATGAATAATTTAGAATTTATTTAGCCAATTATTTGCTCAAATAAATATTACCATTTTGAATACTAAGCATCCAGCAGAGTGTGTTTTTTGCATTGTTCCTCATCATTAAGCGAACGCATCATGACAACAGCCACCCTACGTCGCAACTCTAGCCGGCATCTCAACTTTCTCATGCCAGAATGAAAACCAAATAGCGAAGCTGGCGTCTTTGAATAAACAAAAAGAAATAGATTAGTATTGCGTTTTATTTAAAAATGGCAGCCTTCATTTTTTTGTATAACTTATAATCATCGTTTTACAGCTAAGTAAACCAGTTGAATTCACAACAATTAGCCGACGAGTAGGTATCCATATGGAAACCAAATATCATGCAAACAACAGGCTAATCTTAAAAGCAACTATCAACCACTTTCACAATGCAAAAAACTACTGTGTCATATTTCGTAGACACAACCTAAGCAAAGTTGGGCACTTGAGTGAGGTTTAAACATGTTCGCCGTATTTTCCTGCCATTGTTCACACCGAGATCAGTTTCAAGTTTGCATTTCTTGTCATCCGCTAACTCAACATAACGTCTCATTCAATGATGTCACTAAAGAGTCGTTTTTGAATTGTCCGAGTGTTGACTGAAAGGATGAACGAACTAACGCACGCCTTGAAAACAGCAGGAGAAAGAACATGGCCCCCAGATGTTTGCTATGAGAAGTTTCTCACAGACGCGGCAGCAGTAGACGGCTGGCTTGCTTCTGATGTCTGAGACTCAAAATAACAGCCAACCAATTACTCCGCGGCTCTCAAAATGCATCACACTTTCTCAGGCAAACACACTAGCCAGTTGTGATACATTTCAGTGTTTCGGTGTTTTGATTTTTATCATTATTTGATTGTACAGGTTTGCATTTGCTATCATAAGCGGCTTTCTCATGCACCTTCGCCCGCATCGCTTTATAGAACTGCAGTACAAAAATGTTAAAAGCTGTTGTTTGACGATTGCTTGTAAAGCAGTGTTTGTTTTTCTATGTTGCATTCTAGTTTTGTGCGCCAGTCAAGCGTACAGTAAAGGATCACCTGGTCTGACTGGCCAGTTTACACGATAGATTGTTTGAGCACAGCTGGGGTCATTTGAAAGTGAGTTTCTCAAGGATAACAAATAGACGTATTGTGGGTGATAATGAAGCGCGTGATTTGCAAACATCCAAGATAAATCAAACAGGTTATGAAACACAAACACACACTGTTAATGATCTGTATTGTACAGTGAGAACTGATTTAGTGTTATTTTGTGCTGATTTTGTTAATTGCCGTTGACAAGTACAGCACATTCAAGTTAGTTAATGGATCGCCTTTCTTCGCTCTCAGCCTTTGATGCTCCGAAGCCATTTAAGAAATTACTGTTTTGTTTTGCTTGTTCTCAGGTACAATAAAAGCAATTTTAAAAAATTGTGCACATACCGTCAGTGATTGACGATTGATGGTTATACATGCTATTTGCACTAAACTGACACCAATAACTTCTTGAAGGTTGACTCACAGACTACATTCATGGCGAGCCGAATGCAAGGAGTTGTCTTTCCATGACAGAAAAAACTCGCTTGATGGGAACTACGCACGGGACAATCCTGGAACGGGAGTTCTGGTTTTGGGATAGTTTTGGCACTTTTGCCATCATGCACTCGATATGTGCTCTACGAGGGAGAGCGTAGTTACACAAGGCACCTCAATAGCTCGCATCTTCAACTTCTTATCAGCAGTTTGAACACTGGTGGAAAGCTGGCAATATCAAGTAGGGTGATTGAGCGTGTGTCTCATCCTTAGCCGTTATCATCAGATGATCATAACTACTTTTTTGTGCTGTGCAGGCTCACCCTTCCCCCTCCCCCTGTAGCATAGCAAGTGGTTGCAGGTTAGGTTCACACCAAGGAAACGCTGCTTGTACTTGTTGCTCCAGACATGGATGAGAGCGCATGATAGAACTCGGTCGTTGGGTCAGGTAGATGGGTTTCAGCACTTATGCTGTTGATGGTGGCATCAGTTGTGGCTTCGACATTGACTTGACCTTACCAAAGACCCTCTAGGATCTCTGACCTCCTCCAGTAGGTTTCGCTGGTGGAACGTTGACACAGCTGCCAGTATCTATTCTTGCCCAGTGACCCTTTGACCCTTTCGATGTGGATGAGCTCATCTATCAGTATGCAGAGCGATTTTCCTACAGAATGGAACTCTCCAACAGTGCCTGGTGACCACCATGTCTCCACCCCAGACTCGCCCAACCGCCACCACTCACTATCCTGCTGCTTCTTCACCACAGTTGTGATTCAAGCTTTCGAAATGTGAAATAGTCATGTACTGGATCGATTTACCAAATACCATCTAGCACCAGATGAGCACCTGTTGTTGACAAGATGAGCCGTTGATGGCCAGGAAGCCAACTATTCCGAGAAGTGACACCCAAATAGTGTGACTCAGAATTCACAGCCCACCAGCAGCAACCTGCTCCTCCCAGTCAGATGCTTGCCATGAACTGAGCATGAAAAGAAATAAAGGCTTTGGCCACATTCAGTAACAAAGCGCTCACAACCAAGTTGTCAAAGATGTAACGATCCAGAGCCGTTTGATGTGCGAGTGTGATGTGTGCGTACACTAACAATATACCACGTGCTGCTTGTTACACACTTCCTGACCAGCGCTGTCTCAGCACCGACTGGATACATGCCGCCTGTTACGGTGCACCTTGTGAACCTGTCAGCAGCGGTCAGCGTACTCTATGGCAGCGATGAGAGCTGGCTGCCTTTTAAACTTACTCTCGAGTGTGCTATTAATTAATTAATTCACAAAGTTGTCAGCTGAAGCAAAAAAGACTCGGTATGAGCTCACCATTGCTGCGCGGGCCGACTACCAAACGCCCGACTCTAAAACATGAAAAATGAGCGCCCTTTCTTCACCCCGGTAGTCCGCCATGTCCTCCTCTTGTCTGGCCCACACGTTCTGCTAATTGGCAGCAGCACCGTCATGCTGCTGAAAGCTTTCAACAAAATGGTAGACTGGCGGCATTGTTTATGATAGCCGGCCAAATCGGCCTGTAATAATTAGATTTGTTTTCTATATTCTGTGTGTATGACATGCTCCGCTCGGTGATTGCAAGTGTCAACACAGACAAAAACTGTCTGTCAAATGATGATCTGAAGCGAAAGGAGCAGGCGTAAAGTTTCGACTATGAGTCTTGGCCACACGTACGGCAGCGCAGGCATGTCTCAGGTTACTGTAATAGGGTGCTGCCGGAAGGCTGGTTAAGCCGTGGCAGCGTGACAAAGCCGCCGTGAACATGAATATTACGGCGGTGATATCATTTCAACACTGGAGATCATTAACGGACCACACGGCAGCAGCCATGTGACATGGAATTGACACAAGATAATGACGAGTTGGGCCAGTTCCTTTTCCTGCATGATCCGCCAGTGGCGGATGCGAGTTTACAGATTCTGTTTCATTATCACACTGCCATAGTTCTGGTATTTGATGTGAAGATTAATCATGCATTTTTCGCTCAATAATGTTGATACTGTGTAGAATAAACTGAATACAAACACTGCTGCCACTGCTGCCGCTGCCGCCGCCACGGTATTACAGCCATTCAAAAATCCTGTATCAGCTCAGCACATGTCAATTATAATCTGCACTGCCAACGCCGAGAAGCGTGCGAGTAATTTTTTGCAGATATTTGAGCCGTTTCTGGTCTCAGATCTGCTTTTTAGTGACACTTCCTGTCAGTGCCTCCGCGTGTCCTCAACTGATTCGGCACAGTGCCTTTGGTTGAGGAGAGGTGAAACTGTAAGAAACAAAGACATATGAAATATTGAATGTTACACTTATGGTATGGTATGGAATAGTGCATCATTGAGAAAGTCTATCTTCATCGGTTACAGTGTTCCAGTTGGAAAAATTATCTGAAATGTCTGTGTGAAAAATCTTTGCAATAATTGCCATCAGCGTCGATGTGTCCTCATCGCAGGTGCACTATTACAGGTAATTGCTAGTATTATTTGATGTTTGCTAAATGAGTGGAGGATGGGCGGCCTTTCTTTCTTAGTAGCACTGGTTTCTCCTGCCTATCCAATCACAGATTAAATGCTGTACGTATACACGCAGGTGTCAGCCAGTGCTAGTGCTGATAAAGTGTTTCTCCGCTTTCGCACTTGTACCAAGAATTTATAATCATTCTTATCATTTGCCACTTCAGCCAATCTAAACATACCTATCGGCAGCATATCGACAGCGGATTGGTGTTTTATTGAAGCCAAGTCTGCGCTTCACCTTTGTGCTCCACGGAACGCCCAGCTGGCTTGGAGAGAAGATCCTGTAACAGTGACAACATGGTCTCCATCTATCAGGCGTCGAGCGACGCCCGCCATATCTACTAATTCTGTTTGTCAAATGCTAATGTGCGTCGAGTAAAGGAGATGAAACAGGGTGCTATATTCATTTGACATTCTAACATCTAAACACTACAAGATAGCTTGTGTCAATACGAATGCACAGCTGGTATCTTTCTCTCCTCCGTGTAATGAGCGTAAACTCTGTCATTTCCTGTGTTTGTCACCGCTCCAGCTCTATATACGCATGAAATGGCCATTAGCACTCAGTCAATGATGTATCACATGTTAAAAACAAGTTTCTCTTCTCTGGTAACCAAATCTTCTACCCACATGGCCTATCTCTTCGCTTCTGAATTATTTTTCGAGTTATTTTTTTCGTCAATGAAATTCCTGCCGTTGTACTGATAGGCTCGGCGTAGTGTCGGCACGCTGTTTAGTTATTTATTTGTTCACATGATTGTAAACTCGCCACGAAAACTCATTATTTTCAGCAGGACTAACTAATTACAATGATGACTGCTGTGCGCGATTAGAGACTCTCTTCCCAAGGTTTTAAGCGCCTGACAGCAGAGACGTAAGCTGGCGTTTTATTTGACACGTGTTTGTGAAAATACGAGCCGCTATTGTTTATGCTGGCGATCATTGCACTTGTACATGTTAATGCTGACTCCAGCACACATATTCTGTAGCAATCTTTATGGTTTTATTGACATATTAACAATGATGAAAACTGCGGCGCAGACTGCAGAGCACAGGGATTAATTAATATGATATGGAGGCTCACGCACTCTCAAACTGTGATGAGATGCCGTCTGCTGGATACAGTTCGTGAGGATAAACCTATTTCAACCAGGAAATCTGGAGCCGCTACGATGCTTGTACTTTGCCTGTTTTTTGCGTCTGCCATTATCGTTTACGTTATATATGATACAATGGTTTTGTACTACCAGCTTGTTTTCTCAGCGTTTGATGAGCTGCTTAGTGAACCATCATACCTCATGCAGCTTTTACCTTTTGATAAGAGAACTAAAAATGTGTTTGTAAATGTACCAACGTTGATATCATTCGGCGAAATATTACATCGCGTTTCCTATGCTCTCTCTCTCTCTCTCTCTCTCTTCTTTATGGGCGCGTCAGATTTGGCAACAAAATGACAGTATCTTCATTCATAAATTGCGTCAGTTACGTGGCAGGTGCCACCAGTACACTCCAGGGAGGTACCCTATGCTGCTGCAAATCTTTATTACAAGAATCTTCATAACTTAGAGTCTGTCGCCCTGTGAAAGGCTCTCAGCAGTGGTCCGACCTTCAGTAGCGTGTTTATAGAATTTCATACTAAAAATACATGTTGAGGTCAGTGTACGGTGTAAAGTGGAGGTTTTTGTTAATTAGTGACCATTAATGAGGTTGTTTGTGGCTTGTCATCACCGGGACCTGCACTACTGTCAAAACACGGCATTGTTTGTCTGTCCCTCAGCTGAGCGGCGAATCAGATCTGTTATTGTTCTCACAGTGTCCAATGGCGCGAGGCATCAGCCGCGCTCGTCCAATAGGATATTGTTTCTAATTAATAAGAGCCGTGTAACACGGATTCAATAAGAAGCTATAAAAGAGAGGCAGACTCGTGTCTTCGTATCATTTTACTTTGCATCAGCCTGTCATCTCTGTCCCGCAATGACAGCTCACATTCAACAGTCGTTTTATCCTCTCACCGAGAAAGGAGCTCGCAAGCCAAAGTGCGCCAGATGCCGCAATCATGGCGTGGTGTCGTGGCTGAAAGGACATAAGCGTCACTGCAAGTACAAGGACTGCACCTGCGCCAAATGTAACCTCATCGCCGAGCGACAGAGGGTGATGGCGGCGCAGGTAGCATTGAAACGGCAGCAGGCAGCGGAGGATGCCATAGTGCTCGGACTCCGTGCCTGCTCTCAGAGAGATAACCCTAGTGGAGAGATACCAATGATGACCCCAGGACCTCTCTGGGGTCCTGATTCAGCCAGCAAACCACAGACCGAAGATGTGGACATGCTGGACGACGGTAAGCGCTGGTTCTGTATATAACATCGTTCTACCGCCGGCACAATTCCTCGTTTGTGCTTTATGGTTGGGTGATTGAAATCATTGAGCTTCTCTCTTGTGCCAAATTTTAACAGACGCGATGAGAAGTTGGAACTTTTTTCACGCGTGAAAATATAGATTTTCTTCCCTTCTTGTTAGTCACCTTATCACATTTCTAATATTTCCGTTTGTTACTCTCACTAATTTTTATGCTACATGTGATTTTAGATTCGGATGAAAATGAGGCTCTCAGCGTGTCTTCAAGTCCAGAACCCGAGGCGAAGAAGCCTTGCCTCTCCTCAGAAAGGTTGTCATCTCTACCGACACAAGTTACCAGCCCACCCACCAACCAGTCTCAGGGAGGCTTCAGGCCAGGCCGACTCTCGGGCATTGAGATCCTGGAACGAATATTCCCTTTCCAAAAAAAGTAGGTCTGAGATTAGTGTATAGATACTGACATTGTTTATTGAAGAACACTCGAGTGGTAGCACTGAGAGGCAGATTATACGATTTGGTGACACTAATACTGATACTCTATCAGCTGACAGCACCGTCGCTGTGAATAACTGTATCTTCTTTTCTTGACTCACCACGTCATGTCATGCCACGTCACATCTTGTAGCGTCACACATCGTGTTACATCTTGTCATACTTCTAACTTAACAATTTTCATTCAATACTCTTTAATTTTGAATAGTTGTTGAAATATGGGAGTGGGTGTTGTAGCAAAGTTCTAGAATTCTGTTTTGTTCCGTCTTCATTTGTACTCTATTGACAAACATTATTTTTCCAGACCGGTGTTGGAGCTGGTGTTACAAGGATGTAAAGGTGATGTCGTGAAAGCCATAGAACATTTCCTGTCCGCTCAAGAATCGCCCCCATCATCGAACCGTTCCTCTCTGGCGGATTCCAAGCACACATCTAACAGCAGTCGACTCGGTACGTTCGATACAGTAGCAGACAGTGTTTGTATAAGTACCTAACCTCGTATTAGCAGCTTGTCTCGAAGCGTTATTTCATGAAGTGGTTATGAGTATAAAGTATCGTAATGCAATATCAGCCGCAAAAATCCTATCAATTCAATTACTAGGAAGAGATTAATCATAAATCGTATATTCTTTCAGGGGGAGATAATTCAGCATTTACATCACCAGGCGGTCTCCCTCCAAGGTCAGCCGTACATTCGGCATTTCTCACACAAAACCCATTCTCAATGGAGGCTCTACTAAATCGGCCACAACTAACGGCAGCTGGAGTCGCGTCCCCTGCCTCCGCTCTTGGTCCCAGAATGCAGAGACAGTTTAGTTTCCCGGTGAGCTCAGCTCCATCGGCGAACCCTTACATGAGTTATCCCTTGTCATCAGCATTCCCGGCAGCGTCCGCCATGACACCTTTCTTTATGAGTCAGCTGGCGGCAGCGGGTCTGTCAGCATTTACGGGGCTGCAGAAGCTGCCGATGGGCGGTGACAGCGGTACTGACTTAGACAGTCCAATCAGTGACGAGGATTCACGCAAATAATAGCGCATCCATCGCACCATTTTTTATGATATTTTATTTTGTTCTCTACATATCCTGACGGCTAGGCAATGATGCCTATGATGCCCGCGTGATGGCTGCTCATCCCACCTGTATTTTTAACGGCAGCCATGTCATTTTTTCAGAGGATATCAATGGTGCTCTGCTGCTAATGTCATTGTTTCTATTTATTTTACCACCTTTCATAGCAATACAGCTTTCTGACCACAACTGAACCATCAACTGTTTTCATCCCAGACCTTGACAAGCTCGCAATCAGCAATCAGCAATCAGCAAATGTCAAAGTAGACGTGTTCAAAATCATTATTAGTCGGATTAATTTTATTGAAGTCGGTAGAAATAAGTTACAAGTGGTGGGAAAGGGAGGAGCGTGCGCGCCGTCTGACAGCTATTAGACAGCTTATTGAGGACAAGTTGACGATTAGATGTTCGATACAGGCTTTATCTTTGTGACATGGCCGTTATCAGCGTTTGCACCTCATAGCTGCTTCACAAGATGTTTCAAGACCGATAGGGATGAATCGACAGCTGACTGAGCTACAGAAGTGTAGTCGATGATAGCTCAGCCTTCTAGGCGGCCATGACAGCTGGCAGCAGCCTCTCGCCCATCTGGGAAAGACATCGAACGAACAGTGTCAGCTATTTTCGATTTGGCAACAAAACGCATATTTGGATATTTTTTACTAATTGCTACTCGGTCATGGCTTCACTCAAGTTTCATCATCTGTTTTCTTTGCTCAGTGGGGTGGAAGATGGCACCAGCAGAGGGGCTTCCTTTCTCATCAAATGCCTGCCTCTGTGCCATTCCATCTGGCTGGGAGATACGATCATAAATCCTTATTCATCAATGGCCGCTGCTGGAACAGACAGATGGCGAACTCAAAACCATCAGAGATCACCAACGACTGATGATCCCTGATGATCTCTGAAGCCATGCAGTTATAGAGGTCTCTATACATCGATCTCCTCTCCCGTTCTCCCAGTATGAGGCAGTGTGAATTTGGAAAGATAACCCGATTACTCTCGAGATGAGTATTGTTGCGGTGACATCATCTCAGAGCAATCAACGTTATTTGTAGAGAGAGTGCACCGGATCAACCATCTTCTGTCTGCCACCAACCTCTCAGTCTGTCATCTGTAGAGAATGCACAAGACCTGCCATTCTTTGTCTTACCAACGCCCTCATCTCTGCTGTCTGCTGCCACTGCTGATCAGTAATTTTTCCCACAGCAGCATTGATGGAATGCTCGATGGCTGTTGTTTTAGCTGCCGAGTCAGGGTACAAAAAGCAGTCGTGCTGGGTAATGGAGGCCGCATATGCCAAAATCAACCACCGAGCCGAGTGTTATGAATTTTGATACAAACTCAGTAACCAAAATTCATGTCAAATTAGCCCGTTTGTGGCGAGCGCTGATGTTGACACTCTGTTCGACAGAAGGAGCTACGGCAAATAAACCAGGGAGGCTGGTAACGACTGCGGTAGCCATTTCATTTCGCTATCAGTTGTACAACTGTTGAAGTGTTCACACGGCAGCAGTATCTGATTGCTGCCGCTGACGACACGAGGGAGTGGTACTCTCTCGACTAGCGCTCAGCTGTCGTTTGGAGGCTGTGGCTCCGGCAGTTGTTGAGTAACATATCCGCGTATCTGGCCGCCACCTGTCTGATGAGGGAGAATAAAATACTTGTAGCTGTATTACGCTAATATACAGTTCTACTGCGTGGAGATAAATGGAATGAGAAACACGGCTCATGGCTAACTACCCGATTAGAGAAGACGATATTCGAGTATAAATGTATCATAGATACATAGAAACGTAAACGCTTATGCTGTCTGCTACTGAATAGCGAAATGAATAACACTGCAAATATTATCATTACGCCTCTGGTAAGAGGAGGGTGAATAGGAGTGTAACTAGGCCCAACTACTGCTGCCTATGTAAGAACCGGTATCAATAGCAGGTGACTGCAGGTTCTTGTTGATAACGAATGCTCCTGAGATGGGGAGAATGGGTGATGGCCGCTGCTGTATCTCCTTGCTAAAAGAACGCCAGATGTTTTATTTTCGCTGATAACTTCAAGTAAGATATTATCGGTAAACATGACCACCATGACTCAGTTGTTGTGAGTATTGATGTCGCCTTTCAAGCTATTGATGCTTGTATATGTTCATCCACTCGTAAGCAATAACTGCGCCAGGCCAAAAAGGTTTTAGTTTAAAAAAGCCCTCAGGTTGTTTGGTGATAAGTATAGTGTGTGTATATGAAATGTGTCCAAGTAGGTCCGCCAGTGCTAGGTTACATCCCGCCACTGTTTCCTCGAACGAGCTGATTGTCAGGCGTGTAACACTCCAAGTGTTTGTTACTGGTTACTTCACAGCAATAACGATATGTCACTCTATCAATTTTGTTTCATATATCATGGCAAGAGGCGCCGTTGCGCACGCGGAAAACCAGTTGAAGAGTTGACTGTTGTGAAAACGAATATGTTTATTTAGTTTTCATTGGCAAATCGAACACCTGCCTGAGTTGAAGGGCTCTTAAGGCTAAAGATAACCAGGAGACCTAAAGGGGGAGACAGAGAACTGATAGCTCAGCCTACAGGCCGAGAGGGGAAGCTCTAACTTTTGTCTGGTGTTGTCCTCCAGACTTTACACTGTGAACTGAAAGTGGTGAAGGGTTGATCGATGTTTGATAACGGTCATTGATGGAAGGTGATGGGGTGATTAGGGTTGCTAGAGGTGGCCAACTCATTATCATGCGGTGTGAAGAGAAAAGGATTGTCTAGATAAGGCCCAGCAGCGTGCATCACGTCAGCGGCTATTACCATCAGGTGGCTTGGCTCGTCTGTGTTTCAATAAAGCAGTGTATCAGTGTAAACTACATAAAACTTCCATCAATCCGGACAAAAAACAGCCCAACTCTCACCAAAATAATGTGACACTCCCAGTACAGTGTCTTTCTCATGGAACGCTGCCGGTGGTGGTGGTAAGGAGTCCAAGGCACGCCAGGTAGCGTCTACCCTGCTACTGATTTGTGTGTCCTGTTCGCGCCGCCATCACTTGAAAACAATCAAAATTCTGCCACTTGCATCAGGATAGCTAAATATAGGTCGTGAAGAAGAGGCCAGAGGGTCGATCAAGGATACAAGGCAGTATGGGAAACGGCAGGTCTGTTGGCTGTTGGAATAATAATAACAAGTGGAGGGTACGACATTAATAATACTTTCACTCACCAGAGTTTGTTGCAACACACGTTTAATCACCAATTAGGGTCAAATATCTTGGCGTGACAGCTGGTTATAAATATTTCCCTGCTCAGGTATTTTTTACGCAGGTATTCTGTTCATTGATGATCTGTTATCTATTTCTTAGCTGACCGATTGGAAAAGCTCTCGATGACAGGTTTGACGAAACCGCTGCTTCACCACAGACCTCTGACCGGCTGTTTGCTTAAGGTCAGAGTAGAATTCGTGAAATAGCACGCATCCTTGCAGCCAAAATTTTCTCATGAGCGAAAAACTCAAACAACTCGGGCTAAGCAGTGAGTGCAATGAGGGCATCAGGAAGGGCAATACGCTACTGTTTCAAAACAGGCACTCAATAACATACATAGCACTTCCTTGGTACCAAGCTTCCTGGCCGGCTAATGAATCGAGGGGTCACGCATATCTCATTGGCCGACCGATCCGTCCAACGCTAGTCCAGACTATACCAAAATGTTACTAGAGTCTTAACATTTAGCACACGCTCTCATCTAGATTTTCTTGTTATAATTATATTATTAGAGGACTCCAGGTACAAGGTAGTGTTACTCGGTACAGCGCTGCCTCTCAAGGCCTAATGACACGCGCCGCACACCATCGTAGCACTGGCAAGCACTTTGCAAATGTATACTCGATAACACTGGATATTATTTATTTCTGCCAAGCATGTTTCCAATTCGTGCGGCATCAATGCGAGATAACAGCTTCATCCTTTGTCAGCATGTAACGAATCCTAGGGAGGTAAGAAAGTGTGGCTTCCTTTTGCAGACGTTAACGATTAATTTAGCAGACACGTAATGAGAAATGGTGTGTATCAGAAAATGTAATATCGGGCCAGCGAATCGATATAACAAACACAATATTCATTCCGCAGTGTTTGCAACAATACTCATCAGTGGAATTCATTTCCACACTCGTATTTGCTAATATGAATTCGGCAGCAGCGTTTTCCTGAAAGCGGGCAGCACAGTAACACGATACAGATTAAAATCGGTACGACATTCACGAGGCCTAAGCAATATCATTTTATTTAAATCCCATCACCAAACATAGAAACACACACATGTACAATTCCAACGTCGGCACAAACGTCAGCATGTAGCGAACTGAAAGGTTTGTGAGCAAACACAGCGACTGTAGAACTCAAGGTTATCAGTTCAGTCTGCTGTGTAACTGAATCAAAGACCAATAGCTGCTCGGGACAGACTGGCTCCAGCTATTATCGGAAATGAATTTGATAGCTTTTATGAAATATCTATTGTCATGCAACTGCTGCCGACTGACAGAATATTCCTACGATGGCTCTCCAATCGGTTTGAGGACATTTCTCGCCTCCATAGCAGTCGCATTATCAATGGCGACGTGACTGAGAGTTGGCAGTCAGCCCACCAACATGACAAATATAAGACTTTTCACGCAAGGCGTCTCTCCTCGTCCCCTCTTTCTCTCATTTCGCAGACTGCAGTCAAACAGACTGGGCTGAGAAGACTGGTGTGAAGACAACTGGATAGAATGGAGAGGCGTCAACGGGGCAGGTTTGCTACATTCGGCAAACAGAGAGCTGTCAGGCGATACGCGAGAGCACACAGCGCTCTGTTGATACTCTCTCTCTAAAGACTGAGGATTTAACCGACGGATTTAGACCCACTCGCAGCAGTGTGCGTGTTGCCAACCGTCCTATCTCTCTGCCATTGGGAAACAGCTTAAACCACTCCAAACCAAAAACTTCCTAGCATTAATCCTAAAAAACTACACACAATCAATAGCGAACAGTCCCCCACTTGGCCCGCACCGACGCAGGATTATTAACGATCGGAGGCTACACTTGACATGTCCAGATATTTCGGGTAGCGCATACTGTTATATTAACACATTGGTGGAGGCCAACCTGCCTTCATAAGCCATTAAGAAGCTTCATTGTAAACATATCACATGTATTAAACCAGCTAGCCTGTGTCGACTTAATCCCAAACACAAAGTCTGTAAAGCGCATTGGAAACATTTGTTCAGTATATTGTTATGGATAGGCTGGTGAACATATTTGAAATACAACCAGTAGCGGTATCATTGTGTTTACAAATCAGCTTAAAACATCTTGCATTGCCCATACACATGAGAGGCAATTACTACAGCTGAATGGGTAATGAGTAGCCGTATATATGTCTATGCTGCCGCTACTGCTGCCGCTACCGAAATCGTATCGATCGCAGCGTATTAAGAATTGACAGACAAGGGAGAAGGTGGTAAGAGAGGTGAGGAATGCCACCGACAGTAACAACTCGCACTGGAAGACATATTCTTCTGATGATTATTTATTTTCGCCATCAACAATAGCAGTGATTCAAAGACCTGCTTTCAGAGTTATTCATCTGGGTGTTTTGGTTACAGCAGGTTTTTTGTGGGAGGGTGGTAAGTAGGCTGATCGGTTTGGAATGCGCTAGAGTTCATCGTGATCCACGTGAGCCTCGGGCGGAGTGTGGCACGCTGCCGGAGTCGTGAAATCAAACGCGTACTCACAACGATTCGGTTCCATGACGCTTGTCAGTGCGTTCTCCTTACCACAAGTAAACTTGACCTGTAAATCATTGGATGTATAAATATGTATAACACAGAGAGGAGAGACAGAGAGGGAGAGGAGAGACAGAGAGGAGAGGGAGAGAGGGAGAGAAGAGAAAAAGAAAAAAGAGAAAAAATAAAAATAAAAAAAAAGAGTAAGAAAATAGATGAAGTGGGGGGGGTAGGGGGGGGGGGGGGGGGGGG
>ERZ1740065.792-NODE-792-length-17835-cov-5.174409_pt1 | contig 17835 bp, 15 predicted proteins | sample MGYA00581738_ERZ1740065 | MGnify/ENA primary metagenome ERZ1740065 (study PRJEB43018, sample SAMN04849749) | marine metagenome | isolation source: floating plastic debris | place: Pacific Ocean | collected 2008-09-01 | study: EMG produced TPA metagenomics assembly...
AACCAGTTGTTTTGCATACCAAAGGTGGCCCGTGTCAAAGGCCTCTATCTCTGGTTTGACGCCAAGCTCCGTCATCATCCGGCCCATCGCCGTCAGCATCCCGGGCGTATTGGTCATCACGTAATCGGCTTCGGCGAAATTCATCGTCCCGCAATCGAGCGTGCAGATCTCCGGCAGACACTCGGCCACATGCGCCACCCGAGCGGATGCGCCGATCATATCAGTGCCCTCCTCTTTCAGGGGCAGCGGCCGTTCGGTATCGCCAAAGACCATATCGCCGCCCATGCCCGCCGTCAGATTCAGCACCACGTCTACGTCGGCATCACGAATACGGTCCGTAACCTCCCGATAATATTCAAGTTTCCGGCTCGGCGCGCCGGTGTCCGGGTCGCGCACATGGCAATGCACCACCGCCGCCCCGGCCTTGGCGGCGGCGATCGCACTCTTGGCAATCTCTTCAGGGGATCGCGGTACATGCGGGCTGCGATCCTGCGTGCCGCCCGAACCGGTCACGGCACAGGTGATGAAAACCTCGTTGGTCATGGTCAGTGGCATCCGGCTCTCCCTTGCGTTTGCCCGGAGCATGACCCAGAAACGGGCCTAGTACTTGCTGCAATACGAAGTGAAGTTGATGAAATCCGCAAGCATGATGCAAACCACCGTTCTGGTGCTCGAAGCCACCAACACGCTGAGCTTTGCCGCGGCGGTCGACCCGATGCGCGCCGCGAACAGGCACGCGGCACAGCCGGTCTTCGACTGGCACTTCGCCACGCCCAGCACCCGCGACGTGACCCTGACAAGCGGGCTGGTTGTCCCCGCCGCGCCGCTGAACCGCGCGCCCGCCTGCGATCTCTTGATCGTCGTGGCGGGCTTCGATCCGGAACGCCAGGCAACGCCGGCCCTCTGTGCCAGTCTGCGGCGCATCGCGACCAGCGCGCAGGTGGTTGCGGGGATCGATGGTGGCCCGTGGGTGATGGCCCGCGCCGGTCTGCTGGACGGCTACAAGGCCACGACGCACTGGGAAGATCTGCAGGATTTTACCCAGCAGTTCCAGAATGTTACGACACTCGACGCGCGGTTCGTGGACAGCGGTGCGCGGATGACAAGCGGCGGTGCCGCACCGGCCATCGAGATGATGTTACACCTGATCGCCCTGCACAATGGTGCCGCCCTGGCCGACAAGGTCGCGGGCAGTTTCATCTACGACATCTCCCGCGGACCGGCGCGGCCGCAAGGGCGTCAGAGCCTGCGGATACCCCACACGCCGATGACGGCGCGCGCTCATGACATCATGCAAACCCACCTGGAAGACCCGATCCCGATGACGGCAATCGCGCGGCAGCTGGGCCTCAGCCTGCGCGCGCTGCAGATGCAGTTCCGCAACCGGCTGGGCACGTCCCCCCAGGCCCATTACCTGGCGCTGCGCCTGGCAGATGCCGACAGGCTAGTGACCCTGACCGCGCTGCCCTTGCACGATGTCGCTCTGCGCTCGGGCTTCGGCTCGCAGTCGAGCTGTGCCCGTGCCTACCGGCAGCAGTTCGGTACCGCCGCCCGCCAGCGCAGAGCCGCGATGCTGGCGCTCAATACGGCATCGGATGCTGGCGATGCACGGCGTTGATCTCCTCCAGCACCTCGTCGCTCAGGGTCAGGTCAATCGCGCCCAGACAAACCTCCAGCTGCTCCATCGTCGTCGACCCGAAGATGATCGAGCCCATGAATGGCCGCGTCTTGCACCAGGCCAGCGCCATCTGGGCCGGGTCAAGCCCATGGCGTGCAGCCACCTCCAGATAGGCATCAACGGCGGCAAAGGCGCGGTCCGTCTTGCGTCCGCCAAGGTCTCCGTTCAGCGACATGCGGGATTTTTCAGGCACGGCGCCGTTCTGGTATTTTCCGGTCAGCAGCCCCGCCGCCAGCGGCGAAAACGCCAGCAGGGGCACCTCTTCCTGCACGCTCATCTCGGCCATATCGGTGTCGTACATCCGGCACAGCAGCGAGTATTCGTTCTGCACCGAGGCCACGCGCGGCGCGCCCATCCGTTCCGCCGCCTCGAGCCATTTGGTCGTGCCCCAGGCGCTTTCGTTGCTGAGCCCGAAGGCACGGATGGTGCCGCGCTTGACCTCGTCCTGCAGCGCCTCCAGCGCGTCAATCATATGTTCCTGCGTATCCAGCATCAACTGGCTGGATGGATCATAGGACCAGTTCTTGCGGAACATGTAGCTGCCGCGATTGGGCCAGTGAAACTGGTAAAGATCGATGTAGTCAGTCTTGAGCCGCCGCAGCGACCCTTCGATCGCTTCCGGGATGGTCTGCGAGGAAATCGGCGCGCCCTCACGCACCGCCGCCAATCCTTCGCCCGAATGTTTGGTGGCGAGCACCACGTCCTCACGGCGCTCGTCCCGCTCGAACCACAGACCAATGATCCGCTCGGTCCGGCCAATGGTTTCCGCGCTGACCGGGTTCACCGGATACATCTCCGCCGTGTCGATGAAGTTGATGCCGGCCTCCAGTGCACGGTCAATCTGATCATGGGCTTCCTCGGCGGTGTTCTGCGTGCCCCAGGTCATGGAGCCGAGGCAGAACTCGGAAACCTCGATTTGCGTGCGCCCCAACATGTTCATCTTCATCGCGGCGATCCCCTCCTGTCCATCCGGCGCCACAGTACCCGGCCAAGCTGCGGCTGCAAGCGGGTTTGCAGGGGGAAAATACGGCCCGATTGCAGAAAGACATTGAGAACAAAATAAGAACATAATACAAGAGCACCATGCCTGCCGCTCACCCCCTGCTGACCCGACGGCCCGCCCGCAAGGGGCCCGCCGTACCGCTCTTCCCGGAAACCGAATTCCACCTGGCGCAGGCACGCGTGCATGAAGCCTGCGGCATCGCCCGGCGCACGCTGGCCTTGTGGATTGCAGCCCAGACCGAAGGGCCCGTGATCTGGGTGAGCCCCTCCTGGACACAGGAACAGCTGCATTGTGACGGCGTGGCCCAGTGGATTGATCCCGCCAGGCTGACCTTCGTCCAGCCCCGCCGCCCGGATGATGTGCTCTGGACGATGGAAGAGGTGCTGCGCAGCGGCACAGCGGCGCTGGCCATTGCCGATTTGCCCGGCCTGCCGGGGCTGACGCAGGTACGCCGCATGCATCTGGCCGCTGAGAATGGGGCCGGTGCGGGCCAGTATGTTCCCCTGGGGCTGCTGCTGACCCCTGGCGCTGGCGGGGCGGCGGGGGTGGAAACCCGCTGGCAACTCTCGCCCGCCCACGTCGGAGGCCCCGGCAGCTGGCAACTGAAGCGGCTGCGCGCCCGCGCCGCGCCGGAAAAGCAATGGGAGGTTCATCGCCCGGGTCCCGCCGCCGCGCCACAGATCAAGACTGCGTGACAGGATTGGCAATCGCCTCTGCAACGCTATCTGTAAGAGCAGCCCCAAGGAGGCATGCTCATGTCGCTGCAGCTTTCACGACGCCTGCTGATCACCGCCGGTCTGGCAAGCTGGGCGACCGCGGGACTGGCCGCGGCACAACGCTATGAGCTCGTGCAGGCACGCTCCCGCGTGGCCTTTATTTTCACCGTCAACGGCGCCCCCCAGACCGGCACGGTCCCCGTGCAAACAGCTGATATCCGTGTCGATACAGCCAACCTCGCCCGCTCCAGCGCCGATGTCACCGCGGACATCCGCATCGCCCGGGCCGGGGTGGTCTTTGTCACGCAGGCCCTGCTGAGCCCGTCCGTTTTGAATGCCGCGGCCCATCCGATCGTGCGCTACACCTCGACACGCATCACGCTGGGCCGCGCCGGGCGCATCTCCGACGGGGCCCGCATCGACGGGCGGCTGACCCTGCGCGGCGTGACCCGCCCCCTGCAACTGGATGCCAACCTGACACGACCGGCGGGCACGGCCCCCGATGACCTCTCGGTCCTGAACATCCGCCTGACCGGTGTGCTCAGCCGGGCGGCCTTCGGTGCCGTGGGTTATCCGAACCTGGTCGCTGACCCGGTCAATCTGGACATCAGCGCAGAAATCAGACGCAGCAGCTGAAAACGACGCAGTTTGTCGAATAACCGATAGGGCACCCTGTGCAACCTGCTATGCCTGCGCAGGATATGCGCCTGCTCATTTCCTTCGCCGCCCTCTTCCTCTCCGTTCTTCTGTTGCAGTTGTCCTCGGGCGGCGTCGGCCCACTAGACGCGCTTTCGGGCCTGGTCTTGGGGTTCAGCAAGCAGCAGATCGGTCTTTTGGGGTCGGCGCATTTCCTGGGATTTTTCATAGGATGCTGGTGGGCGCCGCGCCTGATGGGCAGCGTTGGCCACTCACGGGCCTTCGCCGCCTTCACCGCCGCCGGCGCCATCGGCCTGATGAGCCACATGCTGATCATCGATCCCTACGCCTGGGCCTTGATGCGCATCGCCTCGGGCATGTGTGTCGCGGGCTGCTACACAGTGATCGAAGCCTGGCTGCAGGCCAAGGTCACCAACGAAACGCGCGGGCGCACCATGGGCGTATACCGCGTCGTCGATATGACGGGATCCATGGCGGCACAGATGATCATCGGCGTGCTCGAACCGGCAAGTTACGTGTCCTACAACCTGCTGGCCATCGTGTGCTGCGCCGCCCTGCTGCCGCTGACCCTGACCACCGTGCGCCAGCCTGAAACACCGGCCTCGCCGCGGCTGCGGCCCAGACTTGCGCATGAACGCTCCCCGCTTGCAGCAGCAGCCGTGGTGGTGGCCGCCCTCACCAGCGCGTCCTTCCGCATGGTGGGCCCGGTCTACGGTCAGCAGGTCGGTCTGTCGAATGACCAGATCGCCTACTTCCTGACCGCTTTCGTTCTGGGCGGCGCCCTGGGGCAGTTACCGGTCGGCTGGCTGGCCGACAAATACGACAGGCGGCGCGTGCTGATCTGGCTTTCGATCGCCGCGGTCGGCAGCTCCGCGATCACCATCTTCGCGGCCAATCTCGGCACCGCGAGCATCCTGCTCACCGCCGGGCTCTTCGGCTTGACGACCTTCCCGATCTATTCGATCGCCGCGGCCCATGCGCATGACTTCGCCAGCGATGACGAGCGTGTCGAGCTTTCGGCGGCGCTGATGTTCTACTATGCGCTCGGCGCCATCGCCGCGCCCTACGCAGCCTCACTGCTGATCGAAGGCTTCGGCGCAAAGGCGCTTTTCGTGATGATCGCGGACGGTCACGTCCTTCTAGTGATCTTCGGGCTGAGCCGGATGCGCGCGCGCCCCACCCCCGCAGACCGCACCCGCTATACCTACGCGCCACGCACCTCATTCACCATCGGGCGGCTGACCAGACGCAGCCGGACGCATCCAAAGGACTGAGCGCGCAAGAGCTCTCCCGTGTTTTCGCCGTGGCCCTTGCGTCAAAGCTGCGCTAGATGGGGCGGATAGATCAGAATTCACGAGGCTTCCCGCATGGCACGCCATCTCATCACCTCTGCGATCCCCTACATCAACGGGATCAAGCATCTGGGAAATCTGGTGGGCAGCCAGTTGCCCGCGGATCTTTTTGCCCGCTATCAGCGCGCCCGCGGCAACGAGGTTCTGTTTCTCTGCGCCACGGATGAGCATGGCACACCGGCGGAACTGGCGGCGGCCAAGGCAGGCAAGCCCGTTGCCGAGTACTGTGCGGAGATGCATGACATCCAGGCTGAAATCGCGCGGGGGTTTCGTCTCTCCTTCGATCATTTCGGCCGCTCGTCCAGCCCGCAGAACCATGCTCTGACCCAGCACTTCGCCGGCCGCCTGGCCGAAGCCGGGTTGATCAGGGAAGTCAGCGAGAAGCAGGTCTATTCGCATGCTGACGGTCGCTTTCTGCCGGACCGTTACATCGAAGGCACCTGCCCGAATTGCGGCTATGACAAGGCGCGCGGTGACCAGTGCGAGAATTGTACCAAGCAGCTTGACCCCACGGATCTGATTGACCCGCGCTCGGCCATTTCCGGATCAACGGATCTTGAGGTTCGGGAGACCAAACATCTGTATCTGCGCCAGTCCGCCCTGAAAGAAGATCTGGACAAGTGGATCGAATCCAAGACGGATTGGCCGGTGCTCACCACCTCCATCGCCAAGAAATGGTTGCACGATGGCGAAGGATTGCGCGATCGGGGCATCACGCGGGACCTCGATTGGGGCATCCCCGTCCGCAAGGGCGATGCCGACTGGCCGGGGATGGAGGGAAAGGTCTTTTACGTCTGGTTCGATGCGCCCATCGAATACATCGCCTGCGCGGGTGAATGGGCCGAAGCGCAGGGTCTGGATGCTGCTGACTGGCACAGATGGTGGCGCACCGACAAAGGCGCCGACGACGTGCGCTACACGCAGTTCATGGGCAAGGACAATGTCCCCTTTCACACGCTGAGTTTTCCGGCGACGCTGATTGGATCGGGCGAGCCCTGGAAGATGGTCGATCACCTCAAGTCCTTCAACTACCTGAATTACGACGGCGGTCAGTTTTCAACATCGCAGGGACGCGGGATTTTCATGGATCAGGCGCTGGCACTTTTGCCTGCCGACTATTGGCGATGGTGGTTGCTCAGCCATGCGCCCGAAAGCAGCGATTCCGAGTTTACCTGGGAGAATTTCCAGGGATCGGTGAACAAGGATCTGGCGGATGTGCTGGGGAATTTCGTCAGCCGGATTACCAAGTTCTGCCGGTCAAAGTTCGGCGAAGCCGTGCCCCAAGGGGGCGACTTCGGGGAGATTGAAAAGGCGCTTGTCTCGGATCTGGGCGAACGCGTTTCGCGCTATGCCAAGTGCATGGAGGCGATGGAGGTCCGGAAATCCGCGCAGGAGCTGCGGGCCATCTGGGTCAGCGGTAATGAATACTTGCAAAACGTCGCGCCCTGGACCACCCACAAGACCGACCCGGAGCAGGCCGCGATGCAAACGCGCCTGGGTTTGAACCTGGCCCATCTCTTCGCCACGCTCTCTGCGCCTTTCCTGCCTGACGCAAGCGCCAAGATCCTGGAAAGCCTGAAAATCGACGCGGCGGAATGGCCCGAAGACATGCTCGAGTTTCTGACACGGCTGCAGCCCGGGCATGAATTCGACGTGCCCGAGGTGCTGTTTGCAAAAGTCTCGGATGAAGACTGTGAAGAGTGGAAAACACGCTTTTCAGGCGTACGTCAGCCCTGACAACTGACGCTACGCAAAAGGAAAGGCCGCACCGGACGGCACGGCTTTTCTCATGTCGGTTTATCGGCTTCAGAATTCTTCCCATCCGGAATCCAGATCGATGTCTTCCTCTTCATCCATCTTGAGAGCCGTGTTGCCATGTGTTGCCGGGATTTTCACGCCGCCGGTCTCGGCGTCTGCCAAAGGCGGTTTTTCCGGCGCGACCGGTTTGGCGATCTGGGTCAAGTCAAGTTTGAAACGAGCAACAGCTGCGGCGAGCGCATCCGCTTCCGCCGTCAGTGCATGGCTTGCCGCGGTTGTTTCCTCGAACATGGCGGCGTTCTGCTGCGTGACGTGATCCAGCTCGTTCACCGCCGTGTTGATTTCGTTCAACCCGGCAGATTGCTCCCGCGCGGATGTGGCTATGGTGGAGACACGTTTGGATATCTCCGACACCGAACTCACGATCGATGCCAGTGCCGTACCGGTTTTGTCGACAAGGTCGACCCCTTGCTCCACCTGCTCTCCGGAGCTGGAGATCAGCGCGTTGATTTCGCGTGCCGCATCCGACGACCGCTGCGCAAGGGCGCGCACCTCGGTCGCCACCACGGCAAAGCCGCGCCCGGCCTCGCCCGCACGCGCGGCTTCCACGCCCGCGTTCAAGGCCAGGAGGTTTGTCTGAAAGGCAATGTCGTCGATCACGGTCGTGATCTTGGAAATCTCCTGCGACGACGTCTTGATGCCATCCATGGCCTGAACCGCCTGACGGGCGATTTCACCACCTTTTTCGGCATTTGACTGCGCATCCGCCGACATCGACGACGCCTCGTCTGCACCTTCCGCTGCCGATCTGACCGAGCTGGTCAATTCGTCCAGCGCCGCGGCCGTCTCTTCCAAAGTTGCCGCCTGCTTCTCGGTCCGGCGGGACAGATCATCCGCCGCCGTCGTGATTTCCGATGTTTCATTGCGGATCGATTCCGAGTTGTGCATGACCGCACCAACAGCCTCTTTCAGCGCGTTCACCGCCGCGTTGAAGTCCGTGCGGAGTTTCTCGTAATCCTCCGGGAAGGTCTCAGATATTTCGCTGGTCAGATCACCTTCCGACAGGCCTTGCAGGCCAACACCCAAAGCGTCGACAACCATCATCTGCTGCTCTGCCACCCGCGCGCGTTCCTCGTCTGCCAGCTGCACGGCTTCGGCACTCTCGGTCACATCGGTGCCGAGGAAAATTGCCCTGTCCAGGCTGCCATCCGGAGACGGCACCGAGGCGAAGTTGCCTTCGACGATCATCGTTTTCCCATCGGATCCCCGCTTGACTGCAAATCGCCCGAACACGGCATCCCCGTCCAGATCGCTGCTCAGAACACGTTGTCTCAACTGCTGCCCGTCCAGATCGCCTTCCGCGGACCCGAGGAAAACATCGGCATAGGACTTGCGTGAGAGCGCTTCCTCGGATACATCAAGCATGCCGACGAGATTTGCATTGGTACCGACGACCTTGCCACCTGCATCGAATTCAACGCGGAGTTGTGCCTCATCAATGGTCTCCAGCAACGCCGAGTTACGGGCCGCCTCGGTATTGTCCGCCCATTCGATGACGGCGCCAATCATGTCCCCTGCCTCGTTCAGCGCAGCATTGAGATTGATCTCGATCAGCGCCTCTCCGATTTTGGCGATATGCGACATGGGCAGAGCATCCGCGCCCCTTTCAACAAGCTGTGGCGCCTGGTGCTGCAACTCGGCAAAAGTCGACAGATTGGTGCCCAGGATGCTCCCTTCGGCAAGATCGGGCCAGGACTTCTGCAAATCCTTCATGATCCCCTGAAGCAGGGTCTCGCAGGTCGGATTGACGAAGATGACCTGCAGATCTTCATCGACCATCATCATGGGGGCAGTTGATCCTTCGAAGGCAGCACTCTTGAATGCACTCTCGCGTTCCGCGCGCTCGGCGACGCTCAGAGCTTCCCGAAACCGGTCCAACCGGCGCGCCATCTGGCCCACTTCATCGCCCCGTGCGGTGAAAGGGACCTCAATGTCGTACTTGGCATTTTCAACCTCTGCCATCGCCGCCGTCAGTCGAACCAGGGGGCGCGACATCTGGCTGCGCAGGAAGTAGGCGGACAGCGCCACCGCGACCAGCATGACGATCAGGCCGATCATCAGGGATCGCTGCTGGAGAGCCTCGAGACGGTTGAGCTGGCTGATATCGCTCCAGCTTGTCACCACCACGCCGGAAATTGCGTTGCCGTCCCCGAAAACCGCGGGGTAAGCGACGGAGAGACCATCCTCCGAGACGACCGTCGCGCCTTGATCCAATGCCTCCTGCGCAAGGGCCGTTGCGGCCGCCGCATCAAAGCTCTCGATCCCCTTGTTGTACAGAACCGAGCCGTTGCCCCCGAGCACAAGCGCGCCGGTTGCATCAGGTTTGGCCGAGGCGATGACCCCATCGACGATCTGTTCGACAGCGTTTGTATTCCCAAATTTGATGGAGCCGCCCATCTGCATCGCCAGCAACCCCGTCACCTCCGCCGCACGGGCGCTCAGAGCTTCAGAGGTCAGCTCTTCTTTCATGCTCTTGTTCATCAGGGCGACGGAAGCCACAACCGCCACCACGCAAACAACGACCATAAAGGTGCATTTGACAAAGAGGCTGTTCAGCGGATTGGTCCTTGGCTTGGAGCTTTTCAGAAGTGACATCGCCGGGTCCCCTTATGTGCGGTCATTGCCTGCCGCCGACGCCCGATGATGGCGCGTACGGCTTCAGCTTTCATTCTCTACAAGTGAGTTCTTACGGAGGGCTTAACATTCGAATTGACGCAAGATGCCACCTGGCAAACCGAGCATAACTGGCTCTCATACGGACCTTCGCGGCCAACGCGCGAAAAGGCGGTGTTGGATGGTCCTGCACCAATTGATACAGACCGCTGGTGATCCTTTTACCCACCCGTCCCACAACTCAAAACGCTGTGGGAATTCGACGAATACCGGGTAGTCTTGTCATCAGATCGCGCAAACCGCCAACCATCGCCTTTCAGCAAGCGAAGCTTCTTGGCGAGCCACGCCCGTCCGCAGGTTGAAAGACATCGCTTCACGCTCAGCTTTGGCCGCGTTCGGTCGGCATCGGTCCTCGTTTTGGGCGAAGAATTTAGGCAAGCAGAGCCTGGCCGCGCGCCAGTGCCAGAAGGGTTAGGGCAACCCAAGGAGCACGAAATTCCATCAACTATCGGCGCAGCCGTCAGCAAAGCACGCGGATGTGGTACCTACGCCTCGGCGATTGCATCTATCTCCGGTAACCATCCCTCTTCGAACATCCCGGTACGCGCAAATCTGTGGCCGCCCAGCATAGCCATCCTCAGCTCCCGGTTTTAATCTCGATCCTTAAGCTGTTGCCCGATAGTTTGAGACCAAAGCCATCGCGATGGCCTGAAACCAAAGGCGCGCGTGGCATAGGTATCAGATCAATTGGCGGGAGCTGGCCAGGACGCCGTCCCGATCTGCATATATCCAGGTCTGCGGAGAGATATCGACGCCGCCAAGGCAGATTTTGCCGCCAACCTTCCCGTGCCCGTCCTTTGCACTTTTGACCGGAGAGGTCGCCAATGCGAAGATCAGTATATTCATGTTATCGATCTCGACGCTGTCGCGGATCGCTCCGTTCAGCACCACGCCCGCCCAGTCGTTTTCAATCGCCAGTGCCGCCAGCATGTCGCCCATGACTGCCACCCGGGTGGAGCCTGCCGCGTCAATAACAAGAACGCGGCCTTTTCCCGGTTTTTCCAGTTCCGCACGGATCAGAGTGTTGTCTTCAAAGCACTTTACCGTTTGCGCCTGACCTGCAAAGCTCTGCCTGAGCCCAAAGGCGCGGAACGGCAAATGGACGAGTTGCAGGTCACTGGCGTGGGTGTCGATCAGATCAGCCGTCTTCATGGAGCAGTTCCTTCCAATAGTTGCCTTGAGGTTATCTCCCCGTTCCGGAGTGGGGAAACACTTTGGCCGTGTAAGCAGCGCAATAGGACACGGCTGTCTCTTCCCGCCGCCGTAGCGCGGGCACCCAAGAAGAAGTCCGATCCTGATACCACAACGCCACGATTGGCAATGGGTGCCGAAACACCTCCAGCTCTGCCCACGGCATACACGGGAATTGGGAGGGTCCGAAAGGCGTCATCTGGTATTGTAAGGCCCCCCTCGACGCTCATACTTCACCTGCCATGAGGGTGAGCGCCTTGATGAAAAAATCCGGCGCACCGAAGTTTCCGGATTTCAGCGCGAGCGCCACGATGGTGCCCTCTTCGAGCGTCAGGATCGGCACACCTGGGTCGATCTCCGGCCCGATGGTCATGGCCGACGCGCCCAGGGCGCGACAGACCGCCTGCGCGATGGCGCCCGAGGTTTCGCCCCCGGCGGCCACGATACGGCGGAAGCCCGCGCCCACCAGCGCTGCAGCGGTTTCCGCGAAAAGCGCGTCGAGCCGTGTCGCCAAGGCCTCTCGCCCGTACCTCTGCTGGACGGCTGTCACCTGATCCGGCGTGCCTGAGGAATACACCAAAGGCGCCTGGCCGATGTGGGTCTGACAGAAATCCAACAGCACCTCTGGCGTGATCGCCCCGGCCATGACGCCGGGAACATCGATGGCAAATGTCGGATGGTCCGCCGCATGCACCTCCACCTGAACGCGGGTCGCGCCGGAACAGGAACCAACGAGAATCGCTTCAGGCCCTGAAGTGGCAAAACCGTCAGCGGTTCGCTGCCCAACGGCCCCGGCACGGATGAAATTGCGCGGCAGGCCCATTGCAATGCCGGATCCACCGGTAACAAGCTTTGCCTCTGCCAGCGCCGCCCCCAGTGCCAGAAGGTCGTCGTCGGTAAGGGCATCCGCAATCAGAAAATCAGCATCCGTTTTGCGAAGCGCTGCGCGAATGACATCCGCACCCTGACGGATGCTGGCATGTGCAAGATGACCGACAGAGCGCGTCGTCTGGTGACCCAGCCAGCGTCGGATGTCTGCATCGGTCATCGGAGTGAGGGGGTGATCCTCCATGCCCGAGGCGTTCAGGAGCTTGTCCCCCACGAACAGGTGACCCTGATAGACGGTGCGCCCGGTCCCGGGGAACGCAGGGCAGAACACAACGCTGTCGGCGTTCATTTCCCGGGCCAGCGCCTCTGCGACAGGGCCGATGTTTCCGTCCCGCGTGGAATCGAAAGTGGAACAATACTTGAAGACAATCTGCGTGCAGCCCTGCTCCAGAAGCCAGTGCAGCGCCACGAGGCTCTCCCTGATGGCCTGTTCAACAGGCGCCGTCCGGCTTTTGAGAGAGATGACACCGGCATCGATCCCATCCGGCGCGGCCCCTGTCGGTACACCTGAGAACTGCGCGGTGCGCAGCCCCCCGTCGGGTGCGACACCCTTGGCCAGCGTATTGGCAATGTCGCTCGCCCCGGTGAAATCATCCGCGATGACCCCGATCAGCATGTCGACCCCGCCTCGACCCGGCGACGCAGCTCCCTGATGGCGGCCTCCGGGCTGGTGAGTACCGGGACCGATATCTTTTGGCGGACCGCATCTGCGGCACCGGCCATGGAGAATTGCGCCAGCATGATGACGTCAGCGTCCGCTATCGCTTGCGCCGTCTGCGCAATGAGCCGGTCGTGCCGGTCGTCATCGCCTGCCCGCTTCGCGTCGAAAGCGTCCTCGCAAAAGTAGGACTTAAGCTCGACATCCCTGCCCCTGGCCTCTGCCGCCTGCCGAAACTCCTCCTCCATCCCCGCTGCCGCGGGTGGGAAGGTATAGATCATCGCAACGCGATCACCTTGGGCAAGTACCGCGTCGAACATGGCTTCGTTGGGTTTCATCACCGGGATCGGGCTACCGGCTGCGGCCGTTTCAATCGCCTCGCCAAAGGCGGAACAGGTGAACAGAATGCCGTCGGATTTCATGGTCGTCGCATATTCCGTCAAATCCTTGATCCGGCAGCACAGCGCATCGGACAGATGCGGGGACTTTTGCCGATCAACGGACAGACCCTCTTCGAGGATCGTGATGGCCTCCGCCTTGGGCCAGATGGTGCGTACGGCCTGCTCAATCGGGTCAATCGCGACCCTTGTGGCGTGAATGAAGGTGATCCGTGGCATCGGGCATCCTGACATTGGGGTAGCTCTCTGACGAGTTGTCCAGCCACCCGGGTAACACTCCGGTCCGGTCAGGCGGCAACCGACTGCCGGGCAACCGCGGCCGCGACCAGCGCGCCGAAGGCATCCGTATTGACCGACCCGCCCAGATCGCGGGTCCGCTTCGCCGGATCGTCGATCGTTGCATCCACGGCTTGCGCGATGGCCTCTCCTGCCCGCATCAGTTGGCTACTGCCACGTCGTTCACCCAGCCAGGTGAGCATCATCGCCGCCGACAGGATCAATGAGGTGGGGTTGGCGACATTCCTGCCTGCAATATCCGGGGCCGAACCGTGCTGCGCCTGCGCACAACACAGGCCGGTTTCGGCATTCGCATTGATGGACCCGGCCAGCCCAAGCGATCCGGACAGTTCCGACGCAAGGTCCGACAGGATATCGCCGTAGAAGTTGGTGGCGACCACGACATCGTACGCCTCCGGCCGGCGCACCAGAAGGGCGGCAAAGGCGTCGACGATCAGCTCTTCCGTCTCAACCTCCGGGTAGTCCTTGGCGACTTCGCGAAAGCACTCCAGAAACAGCCCGTCCGTCATCAGGAAAGAGTTGGCCTTGTGGATCGCGGCGACCTTCTTGTCCCGCTGCATGGCCAGCTTGAAGGCCTCACGACAAATCCGCATGGAGCCATGGCGGGTGATCTTGCGAACCGACAGGGCCATGTCCGGATCGGGCATCATCTCGCCCACCCCCCTGAACATGTTTCGGTCCGGATAGAAACCTTCGGTCGCTTCGCGCATGATCACGAGATCCATGCCTGGCGCCTTGTTGGCCAGAAAGTCACGGCTGCGGGCCGGACGGACGTTTGCGTAAAGATCGAGACCAATTCTGAACCCGGCAGAGACATTGCGCCCGCCCTCCGCCAACGGCGGGTAGTCCATATGAGACTGCGTGCCGAGGATCACGCCGTCAAACGCGGTTCTGGCCCGGTCGAGAACCTCTTCGCGCAGGGTGGTTCCGTGATTTTTGAGGCTGGTAAATCCCGATTCTTCTTCGTGAAAGGTCAGACCCAGGTCAAAGCGGGCATCGGCCGCCTCCAGCACCTCCAGCGTTGCCGCGGTGATTTCAGGTCCAATCCCGTCACAGGGCAAAACCATCAGCTTCATCACTTACTTCCTCCCGGGTGTTTAAACTTTCTATTTTGGTCTTTTAAATCATAAAAAGCAAAAAGCAACTCGAAAGTTAGCGGGAGTGCAGTTTGACTAAACTAGGGGAATAGCACCTAAAAGGTTTATCCAGTATAAACTATAGCTCCCAAATGCCTGTACTACAGCCACTCGCCACAGGCTTTCTTTTGCTTTTTTGATTGACATCGTGCAATTTACTGAATTATTGCACTGAAGACGTAAAAAAAGCAAAAAGTGATCTCAGGGAGGATATCATGATCATTCGTCGAACATTTGTGGCCTTGGCCGCGTCCGTGGCCATATCGGCCATCGCTGCCCCGGCCATCGCAGCGGACTACGGGACCGAGCGGCTGACTTACACGATTGCGTTTGGCCCCGGCGGCGGAAACGACCGGATGTCGCGCACGGTTGTCGATATCCTGCGCTCTTATGACCTGTACGCGGGCGACATCGTCGTTGAGAATCGCGAGGGTGGCAGTGGCGCCGTTGGTTTCAGCTATGTCGCCAACCGAAAGGGCGATCCGCAGCGGCTGACCTCGACGAGCGGCAACTTCATTGGCACGCCCCTCGTGTCCGACACGGATTGGACCTATGCCGACTTCACCCCGGTTGGCCTGCTCGCAAGTGACGCGATGCTGCTGGTCGTGCGGTCCGACGCGGGCTTTGACAGCGTTGGTGCCTTTGTCGATGCCGCGAATGCAGGCCGCGTGACGATTGCGGGCAGCGGATCTGCGGGCCCGGAGCGCGTGACGGCCGAGCTTTTTGCGCAGGCCGCGGACATAGAGTTCGAATATGTGCCGATCGGGTCCGGTGGCGAGCTGGTGACGGCGCTGACATCGGGCAGCGTGGATGCCGTCGTGGCGAACCCGTCCGAGGTTTCGGGGCAGCTTGAAGCCGGAACGCTCGTGGCGCTCGCCTTCTCCGACACGGCGCGCAGCACCAACAACCCCGATGTCCCCACGTTCATGGAGCTGGGCTATGACTTCAGCTTCTCGCTGCCGCGCGGTGTGGTGATGCCGGGCGACGTCGACCCCGAAGTGCAGGATTGGTGGATCACCACGCTGCAGCAGGTCATCGAGACACCGGAATGGCAAGAATATCTTGTCAAGAACGGCATGTCCGGTAACCCGATCTGGGGCGCGGAGTTCGCGACGTATCTCGAGGTGACAAGCGCGCAATATCGCGCGACGCTGGTCAGCATCGGCGCGATCCAAGAATAGGTCGATCACCAGTCACGGGCGGTCTTCTCGCCCGTGGCGTTACGCATTTCGGAAGGGGAGGTCCGATGAAAAAGTGGTTTGCCGCTTCCCTCTTGGTACTGGCCATCGGCTATACGTATTACGGGCTGAGCACGCTGTCGCTGTTGACAGCGTCGGGCCGCCCGGCCGCGGGCTTCTTTCCGTTGATCATCGGGGGTCTCCTGGTTGTCGCATGCGCGGTCAATCTCTGGGGTGATCTGCGCGAGTGGCAGCGGGAGCGCGCAAGCGGTCAGGCCCCCGTCCATCTTGCCGATCCCGAAACCGAGGCGAAGGCTGACGCGCTTGGCGTGGATGCCCACGCTATCGACGGCGGGCCCGGATTCGGGCGCGATGTCGGCATCGTCTTTCTCTACATCTGCGGATTTGTGGCCCTGCTCAAGGTTGTCGGCGCTCTCTTTGGCATGATCCTCTTCATGCTGGCGTTTCTGTTCACGTTCAATCGTGCCCATATCATCAGCAATGTCATCTACAGCATCGCCCTGCCCGCCTTCCTCTACGGCCTGTTCAAGATCTTGTTGAACGCCTCCCTCCCAACCAGCCCTCTCGGCTTCTGACGCGACGCCAGATCGCGCGAAAGGACATGCCGCATGCTAGCTGACATCGCCTCCAACCTCTCCCTTGGCCTAAGCGTCGCTGCCTCGCCCGAAGGGTTCCTGTTCCTCGTGCTTGGCGCCTTTCTGGGCATGATCGTCGGCCTGTTTCCGGGCTTTGGTCCGGCAGCAGGGATCGCGGTGCTGATCCCGATGACCTTCGGGCTGGAACCAACCATCGCGATCATCATGCTGGCCGGCATCTATTACGGGTCAATGTATGGCGGAACGATCACGTCGATCCTGATCAACACGCCGGGCGAATCCGCGACTGTCGCCTCCACAATTGACGGCTATCCGCTGGCACAGAAGGGGCGCGCCGGCCCCGCGCTGGTGATGCAGGCAATTGCCTCCTTCTTTGGCGGCACTGTCGGCGTGATCCTGATCACCGCCCTCGCCCCGTCACTGGCGAATTTTGCGGCGTCCTTCGGCCCCTCCGAATACTTTCTGATCATCGCCGTCGGTCTGTTGATGCTGACGACCATGATGGGTGACAACAAGTTCAAAGGCTTCATTTCTGCACTCATCGGCTTCGCCGTCGGAACCGTTGGCGTCGACGTCATGAGCGGTCAGCAACGCTACACTTTCGGTTCGCCCGAATTGATCGGCGGTGTCTATTTCGTCGCCGTTGCCATCGGCCTTTTCGGCATTGGGGAGCTTTTGCACTGCATCTTCAACGGCCAACACCGGCAGCCCGCGAAACGCCTGCGCATCAGTTTTCGCGATGCCGCCTTCTGGCCCTCCAAACAGGACTACTATGAAAGCCGCTGGACCTTCTGGCGAGGCTCGGGCATCGGTTTTCTGGCGGGCGTGCTGCCCGGATCGGGCGCCACTCTGGGCTCCATCATCGGCTACTCCGTCGAAAAGAAGGTTGCCAAGGACCCCGAGAAATTCGGCAAGGGCGAGATGCGCGGCCTTGTCGCCCCGGAAGCGGCCAATAACGCGGCCTCTGCGGGGGCGATGGTGCCGCTTCTGTCGCTGGGCATTCCGGGATCGGGAGCCACGGCGGTGCTGCTGGGCGCATTTCTGATGTGGGGTCTTCAGCCCGGCCCATTGCTGATCGTCAATGACCCCGAGTTCGTCTGGGGGCTCATCGCCAGCATGTATCTGGGCAATATGATCCTCATTGCGATGAGCATTTTCGCCATCCCCCTCTTTGTGAAATTCCTCGACATTCCCTATGTGAACGTGGTGCCCGTGATCGTCCTGCTCTGCGTGATCGGCGCCTTTGCGATCAATGCCAGCATCATCGAAACATGGATCCTTGTCGGCAGCGGCCTGATCGGCTTTGCCATGAAACGCTATGGCTATTCTCCCGCGGCCACAGTGCTGGCCCTGGTGCTGGGCTCGATGGCAGAGGAAACGTTCCTGCAAACATACATTATCTCACGGGGCACGATGAGCCTCTTCTGGGAGCGCCCGGTTTCGCTGGTGCTGTCTCTCATCCTGCTGGCCGTTATTCTGATCCCCATCATCGTGAACCTCATGGGGCGGACAAGGAAGGAGACCGCGCTGACCAAGCAGTAGGCGCAGATCAGACACATCCAATTGCGCCACGGC